>ERZ777011.478-NODE-478-length-61598-cov-4.361032_pt1 | contig 61598 bp, 45 predicted proteins | sample MGYA00374964_ERZ777011 | MGnify/ENA primary metagenome ERZ777011 (study PRJEB29310, sample SAMD00008975) | mouse gut metagenome | study: EMG produced TPA metagenomics assembly of the Metagenome analysis of fecal microbiota from mouse which was promoted...
AACTATATCGTGAAATACTGATAGATAGACATTATAATTTTTATAAAGGTGGGTGAATATTATTTGAGAGATTGTGTAATTTGAGTTTGGAGGTTATAACAGAAAATCTATAGAGGAATACAACAATTATATGAAGTGATAATAATTACAAACATTATCAGTGTTACTCGAGGAGAAATAAAAGCTTAATGCGAAAAAGGAGAAATTCAAAAAGATATTCAGACAGGAGAATAATACAACGAATAAATAACGAGTATAGTACAAGTAAGGACAAAGGTTTCAATAAAATAATAGTCGTGTTTGGTTGCTCAATTGTAGTCAGTATGTCATTACTTATTGCGCAGGTAATATGCGATGATTATAGTATAGACTCTTTATCTGAAGTGACAACTGAGGAAACTACAATGGAAGCAATTGATAATATAGATAATAGCAATATGGAAGAGTCTATAGATGATAATACAGAATTAGATATATGTGAACAAAATCCATTGACAATCAGTGAATTTAACATTCCTGAAAAATTAAGAGATGGTGATCAGGTAATTGAGGAACAGAGTGGTATGCAACACTTGGTTCTTAAAGATTCTGATGGAAATGTGATTGGTGATATAAACGTTCCTGAGGATGCTTGTACAGAAGTATATGTTTCTGGTACTAAGTATGATATGAGACAAACTATAGATGACTGGATGGAAACATTTTGTACAGGAGCCTACTATGGTGGGATAAATAGTAAAATTGGTGCGAAAGATTTAAGCCAAACTGTATTTAAGATTGTTCCACTTTCATGCGGTGAATATATGAATAGCATAGAAGAATTTTGTGTTAGTAATTATTATTCAACTATTGATGCCAATAATGCAGCAAATTATCTAAGGAATGTTTATACAAACATGTGTCGCAAGATAGATAAGTATTACTATAATGAAATGTTATATGATATTGTTAGAGATAGTGGATATTCATATGCTAGTTATTATGTGGATGGTGTAGAAAAATTAGATTTTGACACATTGATGTACTACATGTGCGATAATAATAATTTAAATGCTGTGGTTGGGTATAAAGTTGTGCTGAAGCATTTTTCATTTATATATGAAGATGAATTTACAACTGAACTAATAATACTTGGACATACAGGTAATAATCCAAATTCTTGTGTGAAGTGGGGAGTATACGATTTTGCACCAGCGAATATTGTGATGCTCGAAGAAAGTGATTATAATAAAGTATTACTTTTTAATTCATATGAAGATATTATTGTTGATGTAGATTCTGCTGATATAGAAAGGTTGGCAAGAAAGAAATCAATAATACAATTGTAAGGTGGTGATTTTATGTCGGAATTTAACAAAGCTAGGCTAAAACAATATGAGGAATACAAGGATTGTTTCCATGTGAAGTTTTGTTTGAAAAATGGAAGATATATAAAACAGAACTATATGGGTGATATAGATGTAAGGACTCAAGATAAATTGAGGATAGGCATTGACCAGAGTTCATCACAGACTGGAATGGCAATAAAGAAAGAATCAGGCGAGTTAGTATGTTTAATTGATTTCGTAAATACAAGTAGTTTGCCCTTTGGACTGTATAAGGCGATGCTTGGCATGAAGATAGAGCAGATATTTAACAGTGCAAATGTAAGCATATGTGTACTTGAGAAGATGTGGGGAGGAAACAGAAAAGCATATGATATGCTTACAAATCTTGCTGATTTCCTGTCTGGGTTTAAGTACATACTGCCTGGATGGGCTGAAGCTGAGGTTTCATCTATATTGCCAAATGTATGGAGATCTGCTTACCTTAAAGGTCCTGAATATAAGGGAAGATTCACAAAGGATAAGGTAAAGTTGGCTGCTGTTGAAGAGGGGATAAAGAGGTATAGTGTACTGTATGAATACGCATACTTACATAAAGAGGGTTCCCACTATAATGACTCATTTGATGCATTGGGAATACTTGAGGGATATGAAGAGAAAACATTCTCGAAAGATGGAACGATTCGCAAAGTAGCAAATACAATAGCAACAACCAATCATGTGTTTGATTACAAGATTGTGTTAACAGATAATGTTGAGTTGGCTAAAGAATCGGCATCAGAAAATAGTTATGGGAGAGATGTTGTAGAGTTTGAGTACAACACTGAATTCCCGTTCTATGAGAATATGCGCAAAGCAACATCAGTTACGAATAAAGCTGTTGTGATGCGTATTACAGATAGCGTTGCAAAGATACAGTTAATGTGGAGATTTTTAACACCACTAAATAAAAATGAGGACGTATTCCTTATTGGGTGGCGTGAGAAGATTAGTACCAAACTTGGGAATTATTGAGAGGAGTACAAATATGTTCTTTTGTGATATAACGCGCAATGGAAAGGCGTACAGAGTTACTGTGACGGTCAATGAGACTGTCACAGGTGTTATAGAGAAAGGTATTCAAGGACATTCTTTTGATAGTTGTGTTGTATATGACAGCGACGGAAAGACTGTCTGCGATGACTTATATATAAGAAAAAGAATAAGTGATGTTGCCAAGAGACATATCGATGTTAGGCTTGCAGCCATTAATACATTGTTAAATAACAACACCACTTAATTTCTGAAGAGGTGGTCATATGACTTATGAGATGAAGTTGAGAAACAAATACATTATTGATTACGATGAAGAGACAGTTGAAATTGTAGGAACTTATGGTGTGCTAAATGAGAAAGGTGTTTTTAACCATAGAGTAAGGCACGAAAGAAAAGTATCATTATTGTACTTTAAGAACTTCTGTGTGATTTGCATAAAGATGAAGTGTGGAGTTTTTGGTAATGAAGATACTAAGAATGAGTATGGTGTAAGATTCTATCGTGAAACATTTGATGATAGATATTTTCAGACAGATGATTTTGAAATGGCTTTAGGTGAGGTATATTTTATGTTTGAAATAATATCAAACAGAATCGACGTGAGAAAGTTTAGGGCATATCGATTTGATAATTACATCATATTTCAGCATCCGGGGAATATTACAGTTATTACAGATGACAGCTGTCTTGATATCGTGGTTCTAGCAACAAGTACGATAATGGATTTGGACTTCTCACTTAATGGGAGGGATGAAATCAAGTACAATAAAAGTATTAAATTAACAAACATAACTAGTGCGTTTTTGGATAAGTCTGCATATCCTTATGTGAATTTATGTTACAGGGATTGTTGTATTGCGTTTACATTATATACATTTCGCAGACTTAAAGAGTTGCTGAGGACAATAATATATGTATATTTAGAGGAGATTTAGTATATGAATGATGTTGTAAGGTTGGTAGTTAATATTGAGGGTAACTATGGACTGTCAACGCCAGAACAGTATATTGAGCATATAAGAGATGTTTTAGGGGTAGATAGTGATAAAGTAAAGATCGTAAATAAATATAATGATTCTTACTATTGGATTATTGATGATGTTGATGTTAGCATCTACAACGATAGAGTTGATGAATTACAGAAATATTATATGGGGTTACATACAAAAGGGCTGATACATTATTTTTATATGAGTACACTGTAGCATTCGGTTCTATATAAATAAAGAATAAAAAACTTGCATAATTGATACCATACACACATTAAAAAATAAGATAATGTAAGATAAAGATGGTGTAAGGTCAAATGACCTTTTTATTTTGGTTAGGATAGTCTGGAGAGTGATATTTATGACAGAGAGCATTTTAAACAACCTTAGGGAAGAGCCTAAGGATTTAATTGTTGTTGCTGATTGGTTTTATAAGATTGGTGAGCCTATTATATCAGATCCAGAATATAATGGTTTAACAACGCAATATGGGAGCAGCAACAAAATATGGGACGAAACAGGAATTCCCAGAGAATTATTTGAGAAGTATGGAATAGAAGTAGATGAATCTATTTCGATGAAATACATTAATAATGAATATTTGGAGTCACTTCATGATGCAGGTACAAAAAGTATAAGTCCTGCATACACTGAACGTGACTGTTATAATAGAATGATGGGTCTCGTGGTAATATCTGATGAGATTGTAATTAGCTTGAAGGTAGATGGTATATCAACCAGAAACATCATAGAACTTAATGATGATAATGAGTGGAGTCTTGTAGCATCATTGAGTAGATCTAGAGAATCAAAAGGATTTGACTATACTGATGGAATGAGGTTGACAGTTCCGAACAAACTCAGATTCAATGAAGATGCAGGAGATATTCATGATGTAAGTGGAAAGAGGGTTATATTCTCTTTTGGCGAAGCATATGTTGAAAGAAGTAAGTTGGAATATTTGAGACAGAAATATGGAAAGATAAATACATGGAAGACACCACGTAGTACTGCATTGAGTATGTTGCGTGATGTTGTTCAGGAAGAAGACTATAGATATCTTAAATATAGGTGTTTCAAGCTTAATGTTGGTGAAACATTATCTGACATGCTAATTATGGCAGAGAATTCTGGATTAGACATTGTACCATTTGAGGTGATAAAATCTAAGGATGTGCCAAGGGAGTATAGTGAGTGGTTGAAGTGGTTTAACAACATGTTGGATAAGTATCACAATATTCAGATTGAAAGAGATATTGAAGCTGATGGTATTGTAGTAGCCATCAATAACCAGAGCGACTTTGATAATGTCGGAGTGTCAAATGATGGCAAATACAACAATGCAACATTTAGTTGTAAAGTCGGACCATGGGGATCCATTGAATATGAATCAAAAGTTCGAAATATAATATTTGACAACGAGGGTAATACGTCAGAGTTTTCTGTAGTTGCTGAGATTGAGCCTGTTGTTGTTGCTACAGGTAATACAGTTTCTAGGGTAAATTGCTTTAACCCAAAGATACTTGTGGATAACAATATAAATATAGGTAGTATTATAAGATTCAAATATAAGAGTGCAAGTAGTGTTGTACTAGTATATCGATAATAAAGAAAGGAGTGTTGAAAATGTCAACGAGGAATATTGTGAAACCGAAGTACAAGACGAGGAATCTTATTTCAATAAATGATATCCCCGTTGCCGCATCCGAAGACAATGAAACATTGTTTGACGAATTTATATCTAAGATTAAGGAAGTCGAGATTCCTGGTATTGGCAAGACGATGTTCTTCACGAACTATATAAATCTTGTTACGGGTGAGTTAAGTGACGCTGTCTTAGGTTCTTTACAAGGAGATTGAAATGATATTATATAACAATGGTAAGGTATACAATATTGATGACTCTCGGATATCACTAATGCCGTTAACTGTACAAGAGAATGATAAGAAGTTAAAAATCAAACAAGTCTATAGAGTAGATGTAGACGGATTTGAGTATATGTATGGCATTGCAATTTACATGGAGCATAAACAGTACATAAATTTTTGTGAGATTTATGGTTCTATAAACATTCATGAGATATTGCCTGACTATGATAAATTCTTTGTGTGCGACGTCGGTGTAAGTGACCAGAGTAGTGATGCGGTAAAATTTAACGACTATACTGAAAAGGGTCGTGAAGGTGTGTGCTACTTCTCTGATGTTATTACTGAGAAAGATAAACAAGAGGAGTTTAAGAATAATTATATAAACTTCGAGGTGAAATTATGATTAAAGACAAGGTTATTGATTGCTATATCGATGCTAAGCCAACAAACTATAATATTCTATTTATCCAGTCACAGATAAATAATCTGAGGGATACAGTTGTTGGTGGCAGTGGCAATGGACTCCAAGACGAGGTAATGTTTTTAAATATTATCTGTTCAGCTTTGAAATACTATGTGACAACATCAGTTGAAGGATTCCAAGAAAGTATAATGGATATCATTGTTCAACTGGAGCAGATATTTAATATTGATGGTCTTTTGGAGGTTGTATTAGGCGACGAGGAAGACTGAAAGGTGGTTGTGGCTTATGAGTTTTGAGATGGATATGAAATCATTTCAGCAAAGATGCTGGGGTGAATTATACAGTAAGCTTTTTGTAGACTTCTTTAACAACTTTGAATATGTTGGTAAGGAGATTTCTATCAGCTTTATTTACGAAGAGTATAATAACACAGGCTCTTTGAACAGTGATTATAATCTTGCAATTCTCAACAAAGAGAGTTTTTGCAGACCACTTCGTGTAACAACAAGAATCAGAAAGAATGAGACCGGAGATAAGATTGAGTCTGATAAGCTTGGACCGATAATGATACCTGAGTTGACACCGCGTGGTTTCATTATTGATGGTAACACATATGATGTTGTTAACCTTTTTAGAGAAGCATTCGGGTGGTACATTACCACTGACAAGAATGGAAAAATTATAATTTCCTTGAAGACTAACTATGGCGGCAAGTATGTCATTAGTGAGAAGAATGGACAGCTATTTATACAGCATGGCGATGGAAAGAAATCAATCGGACTTGCAGTATTTCTTAAAGCTGTAACAGAGTTGGACTATGCTGAACTGATTGATATGATTGGAATGTCAAATAGTGTTGTATCAAACACATTTGAGTCTCAGCTATTTAACAACTCTGGTGAGCTTACAGTTATTGATTGTATCAAACAGTCTTTGCAGATTGTATCTTCTACAAGATTCGGTAATAGGGATTTAAGTCAGGTTCCTGAGAAGACAATCAGAAATCAGTTTACAAGAGCAATCAGAAAGATCGATATCGGCAACGAGGGATTTGAGCGTTATAAGAAGTTTGTTACGTTCCAGAGACGTGCAGAGGGTGCAGTGCTTGTTGAGCCGGTTAAGTTATTATCTGGTGAGGTAATACAAGATGGCACAAACCTTGGACGTACAGACTTAATTAAGATCGATGAGGACAGCAGCGTAACAAGTCTGATTGTTGAGTATGAAGATAATACGTACAACATTCGTAAGTTCCCTATAGAGACAGCAGATTTTAACGCCGATATGTTGTTAAATATTTCATCAATAGCATTTGCTGCATTTACTGGGCTCGGTGTTCTTGATGATAGAGATTCATTAGAGAATAGGGTCATAGAAAATGTAGCATCATACATCGTCGGGTGCGTGCAGGACTATCTGTGTGAACAAGTATGTAAGAAGCTTGACTCTGCAAATAACCGTGGTATCAAGAATGTGCAGGTGTATGCTAACTTCCTCTCCAAGTATGAGAACAAGGATTACATCGTTCAGAAGTACAAGAGAGAATCTAATGTCCAGTTAAAGGACAATGTCAATATTATTTCCGAACTGGCTAAGAGTTACAAGCTTTCATACAAGAAGAACAATCCGAGTGCAAGAATCGGTGATGCAGTTCGTAACATCAAAGTAAGACAGTATATGCGTGTGTGCCCTATTGACACACCTGAGTCCAAAGAGGTTGGTCTTAGTACTTATCTGACAATCACGGCAGGAGTTGATGATAATGGCTTCATCACTGCTAAATATAAAGATTTAACAACTGGTAAGTATATTGACCTCAATGCTCTGGACGAAATGGGACAAGCTATCATGCTGTGGAACGAAGATGAGAACAGTGCAGGAACGGTCAGAGCACATATTGATGGTGAGTTCTTAAATGTCGATAGAAAGATAGTTAGATACAAGGATGTCGGACCGTCTGGGCTTCTATCGCTATCAACATCATATGTTCCATTCATTGGTAACAACAAACCAAAGAGAGCGTTGATGGCTACCAACATGAACAGGCAGGCTGTACATGTGATGGGTTCAGAAAGACCTATTGTAACAACAACAACGGATAACATGATTGACGTTGGTATATTCCGTGCTCGTGACATTGTACGGGATTGGGCAGAGGAGAAACTGGTAGACTTAACACCGGATGAAGTTGAGAATACAACAATTACATTACGTGATATTTTGAAATCCAATAAGGTTGCTAGCGGCATGAGGATTTTGAGATTTGTTGCAAATGGGAGCAGTAAGCTAACAGGTAACTTCGATGTGAATATACCATATTATATGGCATCACAGAGCGGGTATTACAGTTATTACACAATTAATGACCAGAAGATGAATTTCAAGGGGAATGATATTGTATATACACATCGTGATATCATGATGGACGGTATTGATTCCGACATTGAAGCCAAATATGGCGATATGGTTGATGTTAGTAAGGACAGAATCAATGAATGTGGATTTGGATTGGGTCGTGACCTTAAGGTTATATTCAAGTGCTATAAGGGATTGACCTATGAAGATGCGGTTGTTATCAACAGAGACCTATTTGAGAACAAGTCTTTAACATCCGTGTATATTACAGAGATAAAGACTGAACTTCAGATTAATAATAATTTGGAGACATACGAGAAGTTTGGTGTCGATGGCATTCAGTTGTCTTCGGAAGAGGAAGCATACATTGATTCAAATGGATTGCCCAAGATTGGTTCCTATATTAAGGGTGGTCAGGTCGTGATATGTAAGACAAGATATGAAACGAGTGAACTCGGCAATAATAACAGAGAGAATGCCAGCGTTACACTTGACAGCAAATACGATGGTTGGGTAATTGACGCTCGCACAATAAACGGTGAAGTCAATGGTAGGAATGAAATGGCTATTGTTACTATTGCTTCACTGAATGATATTAGCATCGGTGATAAGACAGTTGGTCGTCATGGTAATAAGGGTGTTATCGCTAGGATTGTTCCTAGAGAGAATATGCCGTTTATGGAAAATGGGGATATACCAGATATTATCCTGTCACCATTGAGTCCTATCGCCCGTGGTAATGTTGGCCAGCTGTGTGAATGTCTTGTTGGTATGGCTGGCTACAAGATGGGCAAAAGAATTGTTGTTCCTACACTTTCTAGTGAGGATAACTATGCAATGACTCAGAGACTTGAGGCCGTGCTCAGAGATGAGTATGGATTCGGTGAGCAGACTGTGTATGACGGTGAGACTGGTCTTCCTTATGATAAGAAGATGTTTTGTGGAATCATGCATATGTACAAGTTGATGCACACAGCAAAAAGACCGTCAAAGGTTATTGGTGCGGCAAACAACTTCGTATCAGAGTCAAGTCAGCAGCCTAGGAATGGGCAGAAGATATCTGAGTTGCAGGTTAGTTCTTACATTGCACATGGAGCAACAGAAGCACTGGATTCATTATTTAGTGTTCAGTCGGATGATATTCGTGGTGCCGTAGACTTGCAGAGAAACATTAGAGCATACGGTAATTCGACAGATGGAAGTGTCGATATACAGGGTGACAACAAGTCAAACGAGATTGTTCGTGCATATCTCAGGACTCTCGGTATTGACCTTATGACAAAGGATGGTGGTGTTGGATTCAAGTATTTAACAGACGAAGACATTTTAGCCATCACTGATTACAGCAATGATAAGGTAGTCAGGGAGTATGGCGTGCGTGAGCCGATACAGCTTCTACATGATGAGTATATATTTGGATCGGAGTCTAAAAAGCTGAGTCGTACGATGAGGACAAGAACGTTACGTCGTAACTCATATGGTCGTATTGAGTTTGGCTATCCAGTCATCATGCCGATAATCTTTAGAAATGCAAATTTCTTACAACGATTTAAGTTTTTCCGATGGTCATTCGAGGCTGGTCACAATACTATACGTGATGGAATAGAGGTCGAGGACTTTGACTTCTTGCGTGTAAAGGTTGTGATGGATACAATCTCAACATCTGTTGTCAGTTCTTTGATAACGGATGAACATACGACCATGGCATTTTGTAGTAAGTCATTGAGTTACATTGATACACGTGACCTTGATAACCTCAAGAGTGATGTACTGCAGAAACAGGCTGTGGAGATTCTTAGAGCAGTAGGCTTTAACACCGAAGAGATTAAAGATACGCATCACAAGAATAAGTTCTATTCCCCGCAGAGGATAAATGTTGTGGCAGACATGTTTTATAACTACAATGAGGAATCATTTGCTAAGTCATTAAAGAATATCAAGAAATCATATGAGGAGTATGTGGATGGATTGTTTGTCACTGGCGGGTATGATGGCGAAACAGGTAACAACAGATTCAGATTTGTTGAAGCTACAAGAGACGTTTTCGCACAGAATGAGAATAGGCGTGTTATTGACGGGTCGCAATATTTCGTGACTAAAATGTTGATTATGCCGTCATCATTCAGACCGAGATTCTCCACACCTCATGGGGAGAGGTACAATGACATTGATGCAACCTATATCAAAATAATGAATAGAACAAAAGAGCTGAAGAGCCATATTGCTAGAAACTCAGCTGTTGATTATGAGGTAAGCAGGTTGTATTATGCACTGGATTCTTGTTATAAGAAGCCGGATGGTTCTAAAAGCATGATAAGCATTTCTGATATGTTACTGTCATCAAATACGGATAAGAGAAGTACTGTGATTCGTGGTATGGTTGGCGCAAAGAGAATAAGTTATTCATCTCGTGCTGTTATCACGGTAAACCCTGAGTTACATTTAACAGAGTGCGGCATTCCTTATAAGCAGGCGCTTGTTATGTATGAGGATAATCTTGTGCATGCATTAAATGGTGTACAGATTGTGCAGGGTTGTACGACTCTGGATGATGTAAGAATACAAAAGTTGATAAGACTTCTTGTTGACGGTAATTACTATGCAATAGGTTCTGATATTTTCGATATTCATAATAACCCGATAGACGTAGCACATCAGGTTGAGAATAGAGTTATTGATGAACTGTCGCAGATTTTGAAGAATGAAGTTGTTGTACTTAACCGTGAGCCATCCTTGCATAAAGGAAATTCCCTTGCGTTTATTCCAATTCTTTGCGAGGGTTATAGTATACAGTTGCATCCGTTGGTATGTGCATCTTATAATGCTGACTTTGATGGTGACTCAATGGGTTCTTATGCACTTAAAGTTGAAACGGCTAAGATAGAAGCACGCGAGAAGATGATGACGACAAATAATATTGTCAATCCGGAAGATGGTGATAATATGTTGTCACTCAAGCAGGATATTGTATTGGGAATCTATGTGATGACAATGCTAAAAAATAATTCTGTTGATGAAATACCATTGGATAAGCGTGATCCGGTAGCGTTTTACGAAAATCCGGAAAGTATTGTTCAGGATATTGACATGGGATTCATTTCATTGTACGATTATGTTAGTATCCATATTGCAGGAAAGAGTAAAAGTAGGAGATTTTCAAGTGATAGGTACTATGTATCCACAGCTGGTAGAATCCTATTTAACAGCCTGCTACCGGAACAGAAAGGTTTTACACAAACTCCGCTAAGTAGTAATTCAAATGTGTACAGATTGCTGTATGATAAAAAGATTAACAGCAAGGAAGTTAATAAGATTGTTATTGATTTATATAATAGTACAACCAATAATGAGATTATAATCAAATTGCTGGACGATATTAAGGAGTATGGTATCAAGTATGCAGACAAATGCGGAGTAACATTATCTATTTATGATTTTAAAGATAAGAGTTATCTTGTGCAGGATGAAATCAATAAAGTAAAGGAAGTGGTCGATAAATACGACTTGTATGAAAACCTCAGGCTGTTGCCATCTAACGATAAGTCGCAAGCTGTAGTGAAGCTGTGGGAGAAAGAACTGAAAGGTATGCAGAAAGTCATTGAGAATTCGATGGATATTGACAGTTCAATCTACCTTATTGTAGATAGCGGCGCTAGAGGTAAACCATCTGATTATAATGCAATTTGTGGTATCATTGGTCAGGTGCGTAATGTAGAGGAAGAAATTCTTGAGAGACCAATCCTTGGAAATTACTTGAAAGGACTTTCTTCAGATGAGTATTTTATATCAACATATACTGCACGAAGAGGTCAGATTTCTACATCAACAAAGACCTCAGACTCAGGTACGAACAACAGACATATATCTCAGTTACTTGCCAATGTAAAAGTCGTGGAAGAAGATTGCGGCGAATCTGCATATGCACTGCTTATTAACTGGGATAAGATTAAGTTGGATTGTGTTGATAGTATCGTTGGCAAAACAATAACAGGATGTAAGTTTGATCAGTTTGTTGGTAAGACAATTGTTAAGGCTTCTGATAGTGATAACGACAATGAAATCACAATTGCTAAGCTCGAGAAGACAAATCTGATTGAGTTAGAGTTGGATGGAAATCTAACACCTTTGAGAAGAGACATGAATGCAATACATCGTTCACTTCTTGAGGGTCGTGTTGTTGAAGAAGATGGTAATGATTGGTTGCCTAATAATCTGTTGAAGCCTGTTGAGTATGCCAGCATGGATATGCGTGACTGTGAATTAACGCTAACAAATGAAGCTCTTGATTGGATTGAGCAAAACCCACATGAAGTGATTAATGTAAGATTGCTGATTGGGTGTTGTGCACACGATGGAGTATGCTCAAAGTGCTATGGCAAGGACATTGAAACAAAGAGGTTAATTGCAAAAGGCAAGTACATTGGACTTATCTCTGCGACGGCTATTTCTAAAGTGGCTACACAGGGAACAATGGATGTGCATCATGCTACTGCATCTTCTGCTGGTCTTGGTAACGTGGCAATGAGATTTAGCAATGCATTGAATGCTAAAGAGCGTGTACATGTATCAAAGACATTTAACAATAATACTGGTGATTACGAGTATTCCATTAGTTTCCTCAGAGGTAATAAGTTTGAGAAAGTCGCAGAGGGTAAAGATGAGATTGGTGCAATAAAAGAGCAGGGTCTTGCATTATGTGATGGTATTGTCAAAGTATCTGAACAGAGCACAATGGACAATAAAGTAATAGTTACAGTAACTAACAATGATGAGACGTTTGATTATCATATTGATAAGAGAATGCTAATTGTTGATGACGGAGAAGAAGTGCGTAAATACCAGCCTATGATTGCTCAGTATGATTATAACTGTTTAATGCGGCTTGATGAAGATTTCACACGTGAGTTCTATATTATGGACTTTGCTAATATCTTCTATAGTACTGGTAATCAGATAAGGGCAATACACTTCGAATTGATAGGTAGGGAACAGACAAACTACAACGAGGTTAAGTATGATGTTGATGGATGTGTAATTAAGGAAGCATTCCCTAGGTACATGAAGGAGGATGATATAACAGAGGAACTTGAAGATAGATACCCTGATTCCGATGTGAGACTGCTGCAAGTTAGCAGTGCGGTAATGGGTAAGAATGCAATTATGGATAGTAGAAACATTATTGCTAATGCATTTGCTGAAGAGACTTTTTCCAAGATTGGTAAGTATTGCATGAATGGAAAAGTGGATAAGTGTACGTCTCCGTTATCTAATATCTTCTTAGGTAGGAAGACTAGTGGATTGGATATGAAGAAGTTCACGATAAACAAGTCAATAAAACCGAAAAAGAGTGATAACGATAATGAAGTAGAAACGCTCGTATATGATGCGAGCGATAGTGAATTTGTAGATGATAGTTCATATCTGTTTGACAAGACACTTGATGATGGATATGTTGATGAAGACAGCGGATTATCAAGTGATGAGTTGAGTAGCTTGGGAATTGATATTCCTGGCACCGAACCTGAAGAGGAATTCTCTGTTGATGGATATGATTCTATTGATAGTTTGGAGACTCCTACAGAAGAGAATGTAGAGATATATGAAGATGTCATTTCAACAGATATTGGTGATATTAATAGGGATGAGAACGAACATGAAGTCAAATTCGATGATATCGATATAAGCGATTTGGAGTCGCTTAAGGTAACTGACTGATACAGTGTGTATCAGTAGAATGGAAACTATTTCTTGAAGTTGTGGGTTGGCACATTATAGTGTCAACCTAAAACTTCACTTTTGTATTAATTACGATAATTAAAGATTGTGATATAGATATTGTATAAGTTAAAGAAAAAGGGTGGTGTGGCTGTATGTTTAAATATGTGTCTTCTCGTAATCATGAAGTTACGCAGATTTACTGTTTATTATTGACTTCAGTGATTGCTGACTGTGAGGGCTGGTCTATTGATGATAGTAGGACTGAACTTGCAGATAAATCTAATGTCATTTCGAGATACTATAGAGCCTACTACACATTTATAGCTGGTTCGTATAATGAAAAGAAAAAAAATGCAGAGGGATATTTAACACCTGAAGTATATTATAGAGATTATTACAGTAAGATACAGATGAAGTATGACCTGAGCAGGGGTAAGGATTCGTTCCTGAGATTGGGTGGTGCCGAGCAATTCCTACTTGTGTTTCAGAATATCTTGCTTCCGACTGTTGTAAATTCGGTTAGGAGTGTGTTACGTGACTACGGGTTGAGTGACGAACAAATAAAGAATAATGAGGATAGATTTCGTTCCGATTTCAATACAAAATACATCTGTAGGTTTGATGAGTTATCTACTCTGAATACAACGATGAGGGATTTATGGCGCGAACTGTATGATTTTGCTTTTTCCATGCCACATGCAATTATAGGAATGAGAAAGATTGTTAGTGCTGAAGAACCATCATTCTTTAGAGCGAATAAGGATAATCTTGATAGCATTGTTGATTATCTGAGAGCAACAGGTGGACTGGTATTTAGCAACTACAGGGATAGATTGCTAATAGCCGGTATTATCGTGAATCATTTTAAGGCACATCTATTGAGAAGTTGGTTTAAGGAATATGGTTGTAGTATTTCTGCGGGAAACAGCACATACGTTGACAGCGATGGAAATGTTCTAAACCTTAGTGATACACAGGACAGGATATTTGCTAACAATACAAAGTTCGATATACAGAATTTTGAGAAGCTGATGAAGTCCATAGACAAGGGTAGTGAGCTATACACTGTTGGTAAGAGCAGATACTTTAACCTATTAGCATGGCGACAGAACAAAATGTTGTACGATGTACAGAAATCAATTAATAGCAGTACTGTATTGGTTGATAAGTTGAAATCCCTTGGTCTCGTGATAGGTGGGTACAAGGATATTATTGATATTGCAACAACCATGGGTGTGAAGTCGAACGATAAGATTGAACGATTTACGGAACTTGACCATATGATAACAAAAGTGTACGAAAGTTATATAGACAGTGAGAGTGCACGCAGTTTCGTTGATGAGTTTTTCAAGCGTGGTAACGACTTGTATGCCAGAGGTAAAGCAAAGAATGGTAACTACCCTATGGATTTCAAGTATGATGGGGATAGATTCGTAACTATAAACAAAATGGCTTTTGACAATATGATACGTGGTATTCAGAGTCTTAAGATTCTTGAGACAAGTGTACTAAAGCTTGGTTATACGTTGCTGTCATTCCCTCATTACGGAAAAACTAATGCTCCATTTGAGTTGACAACTGGAATAAGTTTCAGGGACTATATCAATGGTCAGTCTTACATTGATGACACAATCATAATAGAATGTGACATTGAATGTGAGGAGCAACTTCCTGGTTGTGTTATTTATGAAGATGTGAACTCAATGAGCAATGAGTTGACACGAATACTGCACTTGAAGAAGACTGATGAGAAAATTTCTTGGGATAGCTTGACTGATGAGGAGTTGGCTTTAACAGTTGATAGAGCGGCTGACAAAGAATTGCTCAGATTATTCAAAGAGTATGGAATCAATATGCGTGTTAGTAGTAGTCGTAATGTGAAGTCATTCCATGACGCTATATTCACAGAGATTGTGAATGAACTTGAAGAATCAGAGAATGATAATGTACTAAGCATCCGGTCATATCTTGGTGTAATTCAGAAGATGCAGGATAACCGACGCAAGGGAATAACAGAAAAGGTAAACACAACTGGATGTTATCTTGCAAAGATAAGATATCTAGCACAGGTAATCTCCAGAATGGCAATGTATGGAAATATAACAGAGGGGTTGAGTTCCAAGGCTGAAGACTACGCAAAGTATTATCGTGAGGACGATGATGGTAACTACCTTGATGTTCTATATCTGCGTGAATACGATGTTGATGATGGACAACTTTCAAAGTTGTACGGATTTAACATCGACGATAGTAACAGGGCTGAATATGCCGCTACGTGTTATTGTGACGCTGGTATTCAATATCACTTTGCAACCTCGAAGTACGTGGGATTTAAGTACTCAAATAAGTGTCCTATATTCGTTGCATCTGATGAAAGCGGAAATTCAAGGGAGACATTGTTGTCTATGTTCTTTAGAGCAACAGCGAAATTGACACTTGATATGCCGATGTATCAAGCACTGAGAAATGCATGTGACCATATGCTTGGCACTGTTGGTAGGATTACAGATTCAGAATTCAACAGTGATGACAAGCTGTATCTTCCTAGGTCTATATGCTACGGAATAAATATAGGAATCGTGATTGAGAGTTTGCTTGCGGCAATAGGTAATATTAAAGTCGGAATTGGTGAGCTCAATAATATCAAGATTAACACAAATGATGAAAAGCAAATAAATGTGCGTGCATGTATAAAGAGTATTATTGCGTTGGATGCTATGTATTCACCGCATACTGGAATGGATGCATATCGCAAGCTGAAGATGTATGAAGATGTGTACAATAGTTTCTTTGAATCCATTATTAGAGATTATGGTGCATATAACAAAAATAATAAAGATGATAAGTTCTACAAGTTTGTCTTTATGTGTAGCTTACAGGATGTATGTGGAGTAAAAGATATTGATGAGAGACTGAGTCAGTATGAAGAAATAACTAAACTGTTGCACCAAATACTGACAAATATTGGATTGTTTTACCTTACAATGGGTAATAAGACATACTCAATATTGGAGTACCTGAATGTTCTGAATGCTGTTCTAACATCGGACAAGAAGAGTGCTGATAGAGAGTACAATGTCGACATGGTAGCTATTACTACTTTGACACAAGAACAGCAGGAATTGATGCGTGTTGCGTATAATAAGCTTCTTGCCAATGATTGTAGTCTGAAAGAAAGAGATAGTAGTGATACATGGATTGAGTCTCTTGTTGACTACTGCGAAACATACAGACTGAAACTTAGTTCAAACATACTCAATTCGATACGTATGAAGTCGGATGAGTATATGATAAATAAGTATGGTTTCATAACTCTGAACAACAGGGTCGTGCATACAAATATTTATCACGATAACTCTACAAGTATTGCATTTGTGACAGAATATGGTTTGTTCACATTTGATGGAGTAACTGTGATGCCATTAAGAAAAGTGGATGACCTGCACTGGCTGTTGCACTAAATAGACTGGTTGTGGCTATTAGGATTTAACACCTTGTGGTCACAACCAAATATTAAGAAAGGAAATGACTTGGGTATTATTGTTGAAATACTGGGGAATTCAGCAGTATGACAAGTTCTGTAGGTGAATACCGTGAGAGTGATAGAACTTGACAAATACATAGATCATGATTGGTCGACTGATAGTAATTTTACGGCTATTATGAATACAGCTATGAACAGAAAGTTTCAACAACAAGGTCAAGTTAATATAAATCCAAACAGTAATGATTCGATTGAGATGATTTGTATGTCTCGTGTACTAAACAATATCAATGAGTATAAAGATAATAATGATAAGAGAACATACAAACACAGGGCATATAATTATGACTCTGTGAATGAACTCGAGAGATTCGGACTTGGAAGATATGCACGCAACTTCAATGTTATTATTTCATTTGAGGATGCGTTAGACTTTGTATATAGCTGTATGTTTAAAACACAACAGGGAGGTCTAATAAAGTTCTGTGATGAGAATGGACTTGATTACAGAAGTTATAGTCGGCAACTACTTGGAGGTGGTAAGTTCGGTCAACTTTATTTAACAGACCTTGTAGGATTCTCCCCTGCGTTTGATGTTATTATAAATATGGTTGGTTCAGATTCATCGATAGAGAAGTTATTATATTTCTCTAGGCTGTATCGATTCTGTGAAAGTTTCCGGAATGCACTGGTTGTAGAACTTGGTTCTGCACTAGAAGATGACATGTCGAAGAATACAATTCTTGCATCAGTCGGGATAACCTCTATAATGTACTATGCAGAACATGATGATGGGTTCGAGGATATTGAAGTAAGATATAAAACAAATAAGATAAATTTAAAGACCTTATGTGTGAGAAGAGGAGAATACTTCAAGCACATACATGAATACTTGAGTTATTAGGCATTAACAAATTGTGCCTGTAACTTAAGTATATTTTGTCGGTTAGGAGGACATGAATATGCTTAATGTAGGTACAATTTCATATGCAGGTGAAGATTATTACATTCATATAGCAACGAATGGTTCAAAGGTTAGGTATCTTCTGTTTAGTCCATATTCGAGTGAAGTAAGAGAGAGACTTGAGTTGGTTACAGATGAAGAAGAACTTGAGGAGCTGAGGAAAAGGCGGTTAGAAGTAGGTGCTTTAAATAAGGCGATGGTTAATAAGATGCATGACTATCTGATTGGTGGATTTCAGTCAGACAGAAAGCTTAAGAAAGCACATTATATCGGTGATATCCATATATTGGATATTTTTATAAAGAACTTTGAGAGCGTGAGGAATACAGATTATTCTGAGAAGGAAGAGTCAGTTGTTTCCGTTGAAGAGAATAAATCTGTTGAGTATATAGACAAAGACACACTAGTGAAGTATGTGCAGGTCAGATTCTTTGGAGAGGTTGAGCAAGACTACAAGAGTCAGATGGAATTTAACATCAATGACATGTATTACATCTGTACATTTGAGAATGGCAAGAATGCACATGCAGCACCGTTTAAGGATTGGGAGTGGAAAGAAGATATTGATTTCGATACAAGCAGCATGAGACGCCATATCATTTCTTTGCAGGCCAAGACATTATCCCAGTTAAAGCAGGAGAAAGATTTGAGTTGGTGCTTTAATCCTGATGGGTCACTCAAGAAAGATTACAAAGTTCTGCATACTATGGGTGAAGTGCGTGAAGCAGTAGAAGAGATTGAAATGATGCGGAATGTTGTTGTTGCAAAGAACCCAAAGATGGACTTTCCTGTGGCTGTCGACTGTGAGACAACTGGATTGAACATTAACTCACTTCCATGGTACAATGAGGATGGTGAGAAGAATCCACTGAAAAGTGAAATCGGTGGGATGTCATTGACATGGAAAGACGATCAAGGGGTTTATATACCATTCCTGCACACTAAGTTTCAGAATGTTCCTAGAGAAGAATGTCTGAATTATTTGAGACCTTATTTGCAGAAGTGGTACCTTGAGACACATAATGGGTTATTCGATGGTAAGGTATATCTTGACAATAAGATAGAACTTAATATCAGGGATGATTCAATGATAATGTTATTTAACATCAATCCTACAGTGGCGAAAGGTTCTAAAGGTTTGAAAGAGAACACAAAGAGAAGATATGGTCATGAGGTACTTGACCATGATGATGTATTCCCGTCTAAGCAGGATGTAACTTCTTATTATGACTTACCTGAGGAGATAGTTAAGATATATGCATGTGCTGACTCTGATTATACACATAAACTATGTAGGGATTTACGTAAAGAGATACCGAGTATGGCACCATATGCATTGGATATGCGCGTAATGAGATATCTGATACATGTCAACTATAATGGTAATCGTGTTGATGAGAAGTTGCTGAACAGATTGTCTTCCGTGGTTGAGAAAGATCTTCACACAGTTGAGGAGCTGATGTTTAAGTTCGTTGGTCAGATTAGCCAGCTTACGCAGTTTGAAAAGGTAATGGATAGAGCACTCAAGAGTGGTACAACAAACGAAGAAGAAGTAAAGAGACTTCGTGAGGAGTTGGTCGAGACAGAAGAGTTTAAGTCTGCTAGGTATGAGTTCGGTCCATCTAAGTCTGATGTTCTTGTTGATATACTGTACAATAAGTTGAATTACCCACAGGTTAGAGTCAATAAGACTACAGGACGACCTACAGCAGATAAGTTTGCACTGAAAGATTTAGCAAAGGAAGAAGTAAGTGCTGATGATATCGGCTCATGGCTGAAGTACGATGTACTGTCTGCTACAGCTGATCTTGGAGATTCTTCGCTGAGTTATGAGGACAATATACTTATCAGTGCAAGTAAATTTAACAAGATGAAATATCCATTCGTGTTGCTACTACAGAAGTGGAAAGAATTAGAGAAGTTGCGGACTACATTCTTTGCATGGTTTTTAAATGAATCATGTGATAATATGTATTACTCTGATTTCTCAATGACGAATGCAGAGACTTCCCGTATCATTGGAAGAATACAGACACTTAAGGGTGCAATGAAGCAGTTGGTAATTCCGTACAGCGATGAGTACTATCTAATGGGCGTTGACTTCTCTCAGATTGAGGCAAGATTGATGGCATTCTTAGCACAAGATTGGGATTTGGTCGAAAGACTGTGTAATCCTCGTGCGGATTATCACGTAGAGTCAGCTGCTGTTCTGAAAGGGAAGAAGCCGTGGGAGATTACGAAGAGTGAACGAGGTGACCTTAAGAGTGTTAATTTTGCTGTGCCTTATGGTATGGCTGAATACTCACTTGCAGAGAATCTTTATGGCAGACCGGTAACATCTGATAAGGTTGAAAAGGCTAGAGTACTGCTCTCTCAGTGGAAGTATACAAACTGGAGAATACAAGTGCTGCTTGACACTCATAGAGAATTTGCGAGTAAGAGAAGGCCTACAAAGTTCTGGAACGAAGAGACTGGTAAAGTCGAAATCATGAATATGAGGTATGTTGTCAACAAGTACCAGCGTAGAAGGTACTTTGAATTAGGCAAGTACAGTAGTGAAAACCTAGATAGGAAAACATTAGCTTCTATCGACAGAATGGCAGGCAACTATCCAATTCAGTCTTATGCGGCTGAGATATTCAAGACAGCTTTTTGTAATATTTGTAGAAGATTGAAGAAAGATGGACTATTCGATAAAGTTAAGATTACAGCATTGGTGCATGACGAATTCCTATTTAACGTCCACAGGTCTGTAGACAAGTATAGGATGTATGAGATTATATGGGAAGAGATGGTACAATCCATATCACTGCCATATAAGGATTCAGACGGTAAATGGATGAAGAATGAGGATGGTGCATATGTGCTTGATAAAGAACATCCTGTAAAGTTCTTCTTCGCAGGTATTTCTATTGGACCGGAGTGGCATGATATTCATAGTAATGATGCTCATGAAACACCTAATGAGTATCTCATGTATATTGTGGATAAGATTAAGAATGGCATACTTGAGTTCAAGGATTATGAGTCTGGAGATGTTACAAGTGAGAACTTCGAGGAAACGAAAGCATTCATGAGAGAGCTTTTCATAAGTGAATGCAAGAAGTTACAGCCAGACTTTAACACGGACAATATTAAATTATACAAGATTGTTCCGGCGTTCTTCGATTACTTCCTTAAAGGTAAGTTGAAGATATATGGAGACAAACCGATAAGAGAATACAATGGTGATACTGATGAAATTAGTGCTCGTCTTGAGGTTCTTATTATGAATGAACTCAGCGTCGATGAGCTTAAATGCATTGATGAAGATGGTGGCAACATAAGGGTTGTTACTAGAGATGCAAACACTGTTACAGATGAACTTGCAGTGGAAGAACTTGAACTATCAAAAGCTGAAGACGATAGCATCTTTGATTTGTTCAACGATGAGGACTTAGATAATTTCGAAGATGAGGACGATGATGATGATTTTAACATCAGCATCCCCATAGGAAGATTGGAACAAAAGAAAGAGGAGGACTTCAAAGTTTTAAGTAAGCGAACTGACCCTAACGATAAAAGATCGATTTGGGATTTAGTCGACTTTGGTAAAAAAGTAAACACGTACGATGCAAAAGAAATAAGAAAGATTATGGTCAGATCCAGTACTGTAGTTATAAATATTACTGGATGTGACGTAGGGCATGTACGTGCATTGTGCAGATATTTGTACGCAAAGGACAAAAAAGATGGCAAGTTCAAGGTTACATTGCAAAACAATGAGACTCTGAAAGACTGTGGTATTCAAGTCGATGATATCGACAAGGAAGAAGTATCAAAAATTATGGATTGGTCGTTGTTTGACTAAATGTTGCAGTGTGGGGTGGCTTTGTCATGGTAAAACAACAAAGCCACCAATAAATAAACAGAAGCAATAAAACTACTATGAAATTGATTATTTCTATATTAAAAAATATAGTGAAAATAGAGGTGAGACAGATATGACTATCAATGATGCTTTTAATGCTGGGATAATTCCAGAACAGTACAAGGGAGTATTCCCAACGCATTGTAGATGTGGTAGTGAGATAGAAATAACTGAAAGTCTCACTAAAATGTGGTGTCCGAATGAGAGATGTGATTGGAAACAGATTGCAAGGATGAATAATATGCTCACAAACTTCGGAGTTAAAGATATAGGAGAAGCATACTGCAAGGAGTTGTGGGAATGTTTGAAGTATGAGGGACTTGATGATAGTTATGTGAATGTGTTCAGATTGCCATTTCATAAATATCCAGAAATTAATTCAAAAGAAGTCACAGCAAAGAGATTCAACAATATTCAGAGTGCAGTAAGAGATTCATGGTATGATGGTGGATTATATCTTGGTGAGTTGATTGCCAAATTGAGTCTGCCAGGATTGGATAATAATGCAAGGAAGTTATTCTTTGGATTTAACAGCTTGCAGGATATGGTGAATGCTCTCAACAAACATTATAACGAGAATGTAAATGGATTGTATAGATACATTCAGTCGATGTTTGGATATGGAGTTGCAAGCAGAAAGATATACGAATCTATAAGGATATTTAAGCAGGATATATTGACTGCACAAAGAATATTCAATGTGAAAGAGCCTGTATATAAGAGCATAAGAATTGCAATAACGGGGAGTATTACACGTGCAGGTAAGTACACAAGAAAGAATTTTATAAAGTATTGCAACAATATATGCAATGGAGTAGCTGAGGTTGTCGATGGGAGTGCCAGTTCTTCTATAATGTTTGTGGTGGCTGACAGTCCTAGCGACAGTTCTAAATATGCGTATGGCAGAAATAATGATTGTCTTATTACAAGCGATAAGTTTGTTGAATATCTTAAAAGCGAGGTGATTTAATATGGGTGAAAAAGGTTCTTTAAGTGACATTGGTATAAAACTTGAATCAATGGATGTTGCTGATAGTAGTGAATCCGGATCCAGTATTGCAAATCTTGATGTTACATTTGAGGGAGAAGAATCAATTTCTAATATTGATCTGGATTTGAATCTTGATGATGTGAGTGAAGACTTTAACATCGACATTGAAGGTTTCGACATTGGTGATATTACAGAGGAGGTAACTGCTGAGGATGAGATCACATTAACAAGGAAAGAAGAACATAGTTCAATCGGTGACGATGAGGAATTATCCGATGAAAGGGATTATTATGAGAGCGGAGAGGATATCACTGACTCAGCCGATTATGACTTTTTGCGTGAAGAGACTATAAAGTTTATGAGTGTATTGAGGACTACTCTGGCTTTGAGGTCTAATCGTATGGAGACTTTGATTGTTGGTAAGACACCTGACATTGTGAGTTCTGAGGAAATCATAAATAAGTTCAAAAGAACAAAGGGGACTAACACGAGTCAGAGAAATATGTATATTGATACAATAAGGATTGTACTAGATTGTGTCAGGAAGTACAATGAGAACAAAGATATGAGAGTGCTTCCTAAGTCAATATCAAGCAGAATGCAGGATTTTGAAACACTTAGCTATAATGATCCTGAAGGTCGTATCTTTGACGAGATTGACACACAGATAAGGATTAAGCTGAGTGGCGATGGATCACAGAAAAAGATCAGTAAATACATGAATGATATTTCATCTGTACGTATCTTGTATCAGAAGATATGCGATGTGTATGACAAGATGGATGAAGAGGAATATATGAGCAAGATGAACAGGAGAAAGAATGAGTATAGGGACAGCATCAAGTTTGCTCTATACAATTGGGTGCTTGACTATCTTGACTCACCTGATTCTCATAATCCTGGACAGATGAATGTTGTATCATTATGTAATCATCTATATTATACAAATGGTGACAATGTTGAGTTTGAGTTCAAATGTGGAAAGTGCGGTAACATTGTATCTGGTGCTACTAGTATAGAGATTGGCGACAGCGGAACGGAGATTAAAGAGGGAGATACACATACATTCTATCAGTTTTTAACATCAGGGTCGAAAGGTCTGTACTATCCGATGATATGTGAGGAATGTGGTGCAATAAACTGTTTCTCAAGTTCCACACGTAAGCTGATTGATGAGGGAATGCTTCGTGGTGTCAATGAGAAGAGTCATGACGACATTGATTATCGTGATATGCAGAAGCCTTACAATGCAAGTATGATTGTCGCGGGTGACAGGCGAATGATTCCATATTCCAAGTATCTTGATTTACTTGAGCCTAAGATTGAAGCTGGTGAAGATGGACTTGGATTCGATCTAGATGATATGAGAACCAAGAGTGTTATTGAAGATTCGCAGTTCTTCATTGAGATAAACAGTGAATCGGTTACGGACGGCATACTTGACGATATCAATGAGAGCGAATATCGTGAAGCCATTATTGCATTCCGTAAGCATAATGATGTTTTGATGGAGAAGAAAAATATTGATACGATTGATGTTCCAAGCGAGAAGAACAAGCGTCTTGTTCTTTCGTTGTTGTCACATAGTGGAAATATCACATTCTTACGCAGCATGTATGAATCCATAGCCGGATACATTATTGACACTGAATGTGCTAAGGAACTTGAGGATGCTCTGAATACAAAGAACGAGTTGTACGATAAGTATTTAACAGCCTTAGGTGCTAGGAAGATTGTTACACTTGGCAAGAATATAAGTGATATTCAGAAGCAGGGTCTTATGAAGTTACTTGATTGTGACTGGACTGTAGAATCTTTGACTAAAGCAGAGAAGATTGCACTTGATGATTACAATACAGCACAGTACGATTATACCAGATGTAGGTATAGGATGCTTGATAATGCTAAGATATATGCATTCCGTAAAAGGGAGTTTGCACCGAGTAGTTTGAGTAGGCTTGCTGATATTTTTGATCATGACTATGTATTTGTTGAGTTCATGGAGAGTGTAATGTGCGAAGTTGTGCAGAACAAGCTTGTCAATGATATCAATGTTGCGTTAGGTGTGAGGAAGAACGGTGCACGCGTTGTATCAAAGAAAGTTCAGAACATCAAAAACATAAACGATAGAGAGCATCTTATAAGCAATAAATACAAAGAAGTTCTTGAGTACTGCAAGCGTGTGCAGAATGTATTTGGAAAATTCAAGATGTACGGAGATTTCAAGAGCATTCTAACAACGCTATACAACCAATGCATTCAATATACGAAGTACTGTGAGTGGCGCGATATGTTTGCGCTTACTGATAAAACAACATTTAAAGGACTTACGTCGAGAAAGAATTATGATGAAATACTTAAAGGATATAACAACTGGCTGTTTGGATTCCATGGTGAGATTGACCAGTTTATTGGTAAAAGGATTGGTGAGTTGATACCTAAGTTCAGCGATAGTGTTGTATTCGAAGTATTGTTTGGAAGTGACATAAGGTCTGATAAGGCTTTGATGCGTGATGCTAAGGAAGCATATGGAATTCTGTTCCATACACCGTCATTCAAGATATTTGATATCGTTGCAAGCAAAATCATAATAAGCAATATTGGGTATCAAGAATACGCAGGATTTAACAACCTTGACATAGCACGTAATCTGAAGCTGATGAATGGCTCAGTGTTAAACACATATAAGATGTGTGAGGAGTCACTGATTAAGTCATGCTGTGAGGAAAGCAAAGTAAAGTTCAGACTCAAGAAAATGATTGAGCATGAATATCTATTCAGTATGAATAATCAGAGTGAAGTTGATTGCTTGAAGTCTCTTGTGTATTCTCCTGAGGACGATGTTGATGTAGTAACTGTCGGTGCACTGACAGATGACATGATTCGTCAGATTGATGCGATATTTGAAGAAGTAGGTGATGCGGAACATATCAATGAAGAATATGCAACACAGGATATGATAACCGAAGTATTTTAAAGTAAACAGGGAAGAGTGGTGATTTGTATGATGCCTAGCAATGTTAGAATCTTAGAGGGCAAGAGTCTTCTATGGGACGAGATAACAACACAGTACAAGAATAAGGTTCTAGGTGAGGACTATATTGTCATGCACTCTATGGATTATGACAGGCTTAAAGTGCTATCTACAACGAAACCATTCTTCTCTGAATATTATATTGTTGAATTGCACTTGAGTCATGTAACAACAAAGACAATAAATCAGATAAAGAAATATTTGCAGTGTGGTTGGATTTGCTTCATCTTTGTGTGCACGGTCAAGGATGATTATGAGGCTGTTGGTGTACTGAACACGCAGAGTTTCAACGGCTATAAGATAACGTACAAGTATTGGAAGACATATGTTACAAGAAGACTTCAGGATGAGGTTAGGGTAAACCTAGAGAACGTCTATAAGGCACTAGGTGGTAGATTTGAACTTACAGACATAGTTATTGATATGATAAACAAGAACGCTGGTAGAGTGACAATGAGAGCAATCACACAACTTATCGGAAAGAAAGATATAATGAGTATCGATATGATGTGGTTTGCTATATTGAAGAAAGACAATAAGAAAAAGAGGGATGTTTTCAAGTTTCTCGAAGAATATAGATATGGATGTACATTCATATCAGAAGCATTAAGTAGAAAGTATGAGGAAGCAATGACGCTGTATAAAGATTTTATGAAAGGGAAATTTAACAGCGGGATGTTGAGAGAATACAAGAAAGAAAGTAGAGAAAGTACGTGGAAGCTTACAACATATCTTGAGATTTTCTCAGTGGTGAGTTTCGAAGAATTGCTTCTGATAGGTGAGGTAATCCAATGTAGCAATATAAATAACTCAACAAAGATGTTCATGTTAGTTGGTGAGTTATATTCAAGAGATAGCATAAATTGTGGGGTGATATAAATGGCAAGAAATAATAAATTTGATTTCTCTGAATTCTATGTCGATGACATAAAGGAAGAAGAGAACTTAACACAAAATGAGAAAGATCCTGAAGGCGTTTTTGCGTGTGAAGAAGATTATGATAGGATACTCAACCTTGCTTCAGATGACCATCAGCTTGCAGTTGATGCAAAGTATCCGTATCTGTTGATATCCGGATTCATAGAGTCATGCGATGATGTGATGACAAAAGAAATTGAAATGATGTCTGAGAGATTGAAGAGATTTGAGGACAGTTTAGAGGGTATAGTAAAGGAAGAAGACAGGATTGACGTAGCTTTTAATATCAGAAATGATGAATATATTGTTAGCAGGTTACCACTGACGTTGGACACGATACTTACAATAATTGCACCACATAGATATAATGTGAAAGTTGTAAGCGATAGCGATAATTCATTTGATATTAGTGGCTCAATGCTAAAGGGACTAATGTTTACGTAAGGTGGTGAGTCATATGACAATAAAAGAGAAGATGAAACTCATGGAACGTTATAAGGATTTAACTGGAAAGAGTTTGGATATAAGAATTGATGAGTCCGGCAAGGTAGTAAAAGAAGTAAGTATAGGTAAGCCATCAACGGTCAATCACAATATCGGTTATGATTCAAACAAACGTTCTAGAAAGCTTGATGTTGTTGAAGAAAGTGAAAGCAAACAAGAACATTTACAGTTTGCTCCTGTTATGAATGATGATATAAGTTATATGAATGCTGAGGGGGTCATTGCAACAGACATAATGGATAGCATGGATGGAATGCTTATTGGTCAGAATGCTGGATCAAATTCAAAGAGCGAGGAGTTATACAACAGGCTTAAGGAGCTGATTTTTAACATAAAGTGTGATGACGGAATTAATAGTGCATACAAGCAGTTTGATGATATGCTTAGTGGATTGGTGTCTCTTGACAAGGGTAGTTTAACAAATAGTCAGTTGATAGTTTTGGTATCTTTGATGATAACTAAGCTTGATGAACTGAATAAGATGAATTACCCTGAGATGACGCTTGAGAGTGTATCGAAAGAAATAGAGACAAATGGGCACAAAGCACTGTATAGTTCTAAGGAGATTGCATATTTCTTTGAGGGATTCTATGACTACTACACAGAGGAAGAGTGGAAGCAGTTTGAGAAAGCCAAGAAGATGTACTGTGGTCGAGAGAACGAGTTGAAGAAGTTTCAGATGGGCAAGCAGAAGATTTTGCATGACCTATTATCTTGGTTGATTTCATAATGGAGGGAATTGTATGTTATGGGTTTTACTACTATGTATGTTCAGTGTATTCATAAGATGGTATCTTCCTGCTAGGGGTTTCCTTTGTGATGACGTTATAGCATACATCACTAGATTTGGTAAAGACAGGAAAATTGTGATCGATGACAGTCCGATTGTTATCAAGTCTGGTGATGTTAAATATGAGAAACAACAAAAGCCTATAGTTAAGAAAGCATCTGAGGGCGTATCTCTTGAGGATATCAATGCAAAGAAACACAAGGATGTAAACACTAACTATCTGTACAGTAATTTTGATGATTCAGATGAAGATTTAACATCTGTGGTGAGCAAGGGGATTAGGGCAAAATAAAAAGAAAGGCATATATTGCGAATGAGGATACGATTATGAATTTTAATTTAAATCGAGATTATGCAAACAGGGAAGATTATGAGAGTTGTGTAATTAATGCTGTAAGAATGATAACGGCAGAAATGACAGATTGTAATTATGATAAAGCAGAGAGTATAGCGGCAGAGTTGAGCAGTGAGTGTTTTGGACATGAGTTCAAAGATGGGTTTGTGTACAACCAGAGTAGCCTACGAAGTCTCATAGATAAGGTTAGCTCGGAGCTTATAGACTACTTGAGCTCTGCACACAATATTGATGTAGATGCTGTTGAGCGTATTATTGAAAATATGCCATGGCATGATAAGGTCTACGAAGAAACTGAGATTATGCTACATAGTGTACCCAGAGAAAGGCTGGCAGTCACAGGAATAAATGCATGTATTGCTGATGATATTAATATCAGTAGTATTGATACACAAAGCTTTAACCTCGACTACAGTAACTACAGCAAGGATGGAAGAGCTGATAGTAATGACAGTGACCAGTTGTCGGATATCAGAAGCAGAGCAAATGATATATGCAGCAATTTGGATGCATTGCGTGCAGGTTCAGGTGGGCATAATAGATGCGAGCCTATAATGCTTGGGTTTTGTCGTGGCGAGGTAGAAGAATTTAACAGCGTGTATGCAAAGTACAGCGATACACAAACACCAGAAGTAATGGAGTGTGTTGATAAGATAGCTGTTGCATATGCTGAGTTATATAATAGCTTGGAGAACTGTTCTGCTTGCAGCAGTGGCGGTACAGACATGTGTGGCAAGGATTTAGCACATGGAATCATCAAAGACTCTGTTGGGACTAATTTGGTGATTGCAGATAAGTTTTATGCGTTAATAAAAGACGGTTATGGTAAGCCACTACATCTTGATGCAACGAAAGACTCGCAGCAGGAGAGTGATCTTGATACACTATATGAAAGAATAACGAAGCTTAATTCAGAGTTCGAGAAGTATTGCAAAGAAGTATGCAGGATTCTTCATGATGAGCCACGTGTCAATGGTATAGTAGACATTGTGCAGAAGTATACTGACTTATATAACTCAGAATACAAGTCGCTGCTTAATGAAATAAACAACCATTCTGTTGCAACCGATAAGGATTACGATGAGATGCTGACGAATGTTCAGATTGAACTTATCGGAAGCATGGCGGAGAATATGGTTGATAGATATAGTAGAGAGCATGATAATGTGGGTAGTGTTGGCACATTCAACATCACATTCATGGACAAGGCACTGAGTATTAATAATGAACTGAGAAAGAAGTTTAGCAGCATTATGGATGATTACCCCACGGAAAAACATGAGGGGTCAAAAGTTGACAAATCAGGCGAGGTTGACTTTTGGAATCTGTCATTAAAGTTCTCACAAAAGAATATAAAGTTGCCACAAGGATGGAATACAATACAGTTACAGCATGAGTGCAAAGACATAAGATGCATTATGAGTAATCGTAGCGGAAACAACGCTGAATCATTCCTTAAAGGCAGTGCAAATTACAAGTTCTTTGCGATGTTCTTTGAATGTGTTCGTGACCCTGCTGGTGAATGGGAGATGTTCATCGATCCGAGAGGGCATTATTTTGTACTCGTGAATGATTGTTTGTTCGGTGTGGAAAAGGGAGTAAGTGGGCCGGGAACAATTAACTTCGATGCAGTGGAGGAGCTGTATTCTGCGAGTGGCATGTATTTTGATATGAAGAACAAAAAGAAATATTATGTCAAGGACTTACAATGGTTCAAGGATATTATGGCGAGTGGAGATATGCTATACTGGAATAAACTGTATTATCATAATAGAAACTCAAAGTATGGCAGCTTTGTATTTAGCAGCACTAAGCAAGTATTGGATATCTGCAACAGGTTCAATCTTGTATTTCCATCATTTATGTCTGGGACGAATTACTGGAAGTTTGCTCCGTATGAAAGATTTATGATTACACAGGGTGCTGATGATTATAAAGGTAAGAGGTTTGCACTTATCATGGATGATGTGTGTGCTGTCGCCGAAACCAGCTTCACTAAGAGTGGTCATGTTGTGAATTTAACACCTGACTTCGGATGCTCTGCACACTATGACTATCCTGAGTTTGTTGACAATTGGTTATCTTCAGAGGAAGCAAGGACAAACTCAAATGTGATGCGAGTTGTCATTGAAGAGATGACAAACAATATTGGTAAGTCACGGAGAGAAAAGACGGTTCGCCCAAGTCCGTCGAGAGATAACAACAAGGAGAATGTTGAAACTAAGCATTCTGTAGTCCGCGAGAGTAACAAAGGAATTATGGAATTAATAGGGAAAATCTTCAGATGAGTAAAATGAAAGGGGATTGACTGTGCACAAAGTAAAAATAGTATTTTGTATTATGTTGTGTTGCCTACTCTGTGGTTGTGGTGACAGTGTATTGAAGCAGCAAGAGAGCCTGGTCAGTGAAACGGGTGAGTTGCTGAATAGTATTGCTGAGGATTCAAAGGCTGTAATGAGTAGGAAGACAATGGAAGCAAGAGACGCTTTAACACAGTCAATAACAGATGTTCGTACTGCCCAGTCTGAGTTCGTCGCCGTACAAAGTAATAAAGGAATATTTGGGTGGCGAGAGCGGGAAGCAGCCAAAAAGTTAGAAGCAGCTAAGCTTGCTCAGGAAGTTGCACAATGGAATTATGAATCTGCGAAGGCTACTGATAACCTGTATTTAACACAGGGAGAAGATTATGATGAGGATACATTCTTCGGTTCTCTTATGGCTGATCTTGGAATGAAGAACAAAGCAAATGTTGGTACAGGTAATAATCAGAGCAAGAAAAGAAGTGGCGGATTCACTAAGTTTATTATTGTGCTTATCATAATTCTTTTTCTGTTTCTTATGGCTCGTAACTTCATACGTGATAAGATACTTGAGAGAAGAATGGAGTCATATGATAGTAGAAGGTCTTGCAGACAACGTAGAAGAAGATACGATGAGGACGAACCTATGTATAGTAGTCGAAGTACAGAGAGAAGAAGACGTGATGTTGAAAAGGCTGACTTCTCATATTTTTGTAAAGACATGTGTAAACGTATGCACATGAATTATAGAGATGTCATCGAGCGTTTTGATGGTGATACTCAGGAAGCATATCTATGGCTCAAGGAAGAATGGGACGAGCATAGAGATAAGTATAGATAAAAACTCACGATATTGCAATTATCTTTGTCTTAAAATATAAGATAAAGATGAAACATAACAGAGGGATATTCTGCTATTCCTCTGTTATGATGCAATGTTGTTTGTGGATTTAACAACATTGTATGATTTTCATATCATGGGATGGATTAAATTCATAAATAGAAAGGTGGTAGTTATGGCTAGTACAAAGATTAGTATCAACGAGGGTTTTGACAACCTTAATATGATGCAGTTGAATATTGCTGAGTTAGAGAAGAACACTGAGTACTGTAAGCTGGCATACTGTAGCGACGTGGAAGTAGGAACCACAAAAGATAGTAAAAAGTTCTTCAAGTTCACGTTGTTTGATAAGGGCGGTCACATGATATTTGGTAGATTGTTCAATGCAGAAGACTTAGAGAACAAAGGATTAACAGCAAATAATATTGTAGGATTTGTTGTTAAGATTAGATTTGATGTTTCGATGTTCATGGACACTGAATCACTACGACTCATATCGATTGACCCAATACCGAAAAGTGCCATGAGCAGGGAAGAATTTATTGGCAGTCTGTCTGGTGTTGAGGAAGATCTAACAACTCTTAGGAACACAGTAGACAAAATACGAGGTGATTTCCCTCGTGTTGTGAACCTTATCGAAAAGTACAATCTTTTGGACAAGGCTGAAACAGTTTCTATGCCGACGTTATGGGCTGAGAGAAAAGGTGGCGCTGTTAAGTTCTCGGCGAAGTTAATGAAAATTTGTGAAGCGTCATATGAAGATGATGAGTTGAATGAGGTTTTGGCTGTTGCTATCCTAGCAGAGATTTTCATGTATTGGAAGTATGCGAGTGATTATGAGGAGAGTATATTAAGCCTTGGTGATGACATTAATAAAATCATTTCCAAGAGTGATAGATATATTGATGCTGTAATGGATTCTGCAAAGAAGTCCAGTTCTGAGGCTGAGTACAGAGTATGTAGAGAAGTTAAGCATCTACTCAAGTGTTATTTTGGGTACTGCAAACCAGAGACATATATAAGCAGGTCATTGCTTACTATGAGAGATAACCTGTTTAACAACATTCAATTGCGCAGTAATAACGATAGTATTCTGCGTGGTACTCATAAGACATTCTCAGACGCTAATGGCAACTTATACAGAATAATAAGATTATAATTAGGTGGTGATATGAAATGGTGATACCGGAGTATTTTGATTACGGAAAATTGTCGCCATTACAGATAAAGTTATTAAAGGAATTTATCACTCGTGTTGAAGAAGACGGATACATAACTGTTGCAAAGATTCAGAAGTTTGTCAACGGTGATATGGCTGTTATAAACATGCGGGGTAAAGACCCAATAACATCCATGATGAAAGTGTGCAATGTTGATACTAGATTGTTGCCATATATCGAGAACATTATTAAGGGAAGGGTCTCTTATAATTTCAAGATTAAAGATGGCAGGATGATGTTACCGAAGAGTGTCGGTAGTGAGAGGTATGATTTCACAGCACCGAATGATTTGGTATCAATATCAGAGGATGTTACGTACACACCACAGACACCGGTAGAAGTATTATGGCGGTTAGTGTGCTGTGGTGGTCATTTTATCTGGAATGGCAGTAATTGTGTTCCAATGAGTGAGATGTATTTTGGTACAGACAACTTCTCTATCAATGTTGACTATATTGTAAATGGTGTCAGACATACTGAGGTGGTCATGCAGTATGATAATGGCACTTACACATATGGCGACATTCATGTGTGCTGTAGTGACGATGAATTCATTTTTGGCATACTTGGTGATGTTGAAAAAGAAATCATAACGGATGATCTTGGAAGAACACACAGTGCATATAAAGTAAATCTTGCACAATATGAGAAGAACATGTTTGACAATTCCAAATTTAACAAGATGTATGATTCTACTTATACATTTACTGTTCTTGATATCATGTACAAGTTCTGCTCATATATCAATGGGCTGACAATGATGCTTAAGAATATTGATTCAAGTTGCAGTCGTCATATGTTTGCATTACCATGTCGTGCAGGAAATACATTTAACATTGTGTCGAATAAACAACATGATGTTTTCACAATCCAGAGTATTTATTACTCGACTGACATTGTGAAGGATGTGGCTAATGTATACAAGAATCATTCAATTGAGATGACAGAATATCTGAAGAATAAAGATGATGCAAAGCGTGACGAATTGTATGCAATATTTGAATCAGAGTGTTCAGGCACATATGGCATACTATTGCATTATTATGTTAATGGAGTACTTGATGCCCTTGGTATTCAGAAGGGTGACAAGACAATGCGTGTGAGGATTCTTAGTGATTACATCAAGACAGTACACAAGGAGTTTCTTATGTATGGTTGTTATTTTTATGACCTCAGGACTGAGTTTCTTAGGAACAATTTCCGTATCATGAAAGAATTTAGCAGTACAATATTGCTCAATGAGTATAATGGCTGCTATTTCAGAGTAGGGTAGGTGAGAGTATGGGAAGTTTGATAAAAATAGATCCTATAAATAAAGACACTCTTGATGACAGAATCAAGAGTTTTGATGAAAGACTAAATGTCTTGTTTGATTATACGAAGACTGACTTTACAATTATGTCTTATGATAATTCGAGGAAATTATTTTTCTCGAAGTGTCAGGAAAGTAAAGTAACGGCTGAGGTCATCACAACATACAAGGATTATCATGATGATATTGCTAAGTTCTTTGATGAAAATACGAAGAATATTGCAAAGGGTCTGATCGAGAATACAGAGATTTTCAGTATGATTGTTGATGTTGTGTTCGTTCCTGAACTTGTAGCTGTGAACTTCGTTACTGCTGGGTATGTAATTGGTATGTCCTGTGTCGATGCTGTGTATGGAAGCAACAAGAGTGAATCTGTTGACTATGTTGTCGGTCACGGTAATGTGGAGTCGATTACAGGTCAGGATTTAACACTTATGGCGGATAAGTATCTGTTGAATGATATCGAGGTTGCTTCCAGACTTGGATATATGTACTATCATAAAACTGCAAGCGGTTTCAGGAATACTGAAAAGAAAGAGCAGCGGTTGGCACAGAATGACATGAGACGATTTGGCAACGCTAGTAATATAAATAGTGTTACAGCGTTGATGCGCAATATGACAAGTTTTGTGCCTATCGGGTTCAGGTGGTCTTCTTACACGCCATTCATCTTTAAGGATGAGAGATTCTTTAACAGGCTGAAGAATGAGACAGTACTCGGATATGACATGGTGGAAGTTCCTAATTTTTTGAAGAGGGACTATGCCAGCAGGGGTATCAGTAGTGAAACGATCTATACAACAAAGAAGAGACTACACAAGATTCTTAATACAGAGGTTGATTTCTACAATTTCAGTTTTCTGTATAAGATTTTAGCAGGATTGTATCTTGTTGATAGATATTACTGTGCAGCAGGTACAGTATATATTAACAAGGAAACAAGACAGCTGTGTTCGCAGATTGAATATTCAGTAATGAATAAGGTCGATAAAGATATGTGTATTCTTGTTGATAATGCTGATGCGGCTAAGTATGCTTCAAACAAGTTGGTGAAGATGTATGTTAGTTCGATGATACTTATGTATAATTCTGTTGAGCAGGAGCAGAGTATCAAAGAAATAGCTGGTAGCCTTGCCAAGCTTACAATGGAAACAATATATGCTGATGTTATATCTGATACTGAGATAAGTACAGATATGTTCGGGTATGTTGTGTAGGAGGTGTGTAACATGAGTAGTATTTTTGAGACTTACAATAGTTTCTTTAACAACTGTGACGCAGATATAATGAAAGAAGAAATGAGTAAGCTTAGTTCAAATGCCGATTTTCTTGATGTGAATATTATTGACTATAAAGAGATGTGTGCATACAGGCTTGTGTCTGCATATCTTGAGCGATATGGTTTAAACTGTACGTTTGCATCAGGAAGTAATGCAGGCAAGAATATCGTGGCAACACTGATTCACAATTACTCTTATATGAGGTTCAATGTTCGTGAGTCAGATATCAATGCTATGGTTGATGCTATGCATGACAGTACTAAGTTTCCCGCAATGTCTTTTTCAAATAACAGCACAATCTATGATGGCGTTCTGAGATTTGAGGTTTCCGAAGACAGAAAAGAAGAAATACTGAAGCATGGTGCTGAGATGTTCGTGTTTGGATTTGTTGTGTCTGATTACAGTGCAGTATGGAAGTTAAGAACAAGATATTTAACAACACTCAACACTGCACAGGCGGCAATATATACGAGCATTGGATTAGATTGGTTGAACACAGTTGTTGCGGATATATACAGAAGTGGGTTATCTGTTGCTGAGTGGTGCTGTACAATAGATGGTTGCTTCGTTGATGTGAACAATCAGATATCAGAGGGTGTAATTGCGATACCTTGTGGTAATGATGCTAGTTCACTGATATGTATTAGTGCGATATACATTGGTGAGTATTTCATTATCAGTGGAGATATCTTTACAATGTTGTATCAGCACAATCTGCTGAGGACAGTTAAGTTTGCACAAAGAAAAGTAAGTGTGATATCTATAGATAAAGCAACTGGAAGACATGGTGAGATTAAAGACAGGATAATTACGGTGCCGGTATTCTATGATGATGGAGATGAAAAGTTATTGAGTGATTTGGTTTCTCCAGTATTCTGCTATCATGAGATATTCACACACGACTTAAGAATGGCGGTGTGAGACATGGAACAAATAAAAGTTATAGACCTAGAGACAACTGGGCTTCAGAGTAATAGTGAAATAGCCCAGTTGGCTATTGTTTCACTGGATGGAAATTTGAATCCTGTGAGTTTCAAAGACATGTATTTTAACATCCATGAGGAAATGCCGGAAGAGGCGAGGAAGGTTAATGGTCTGACAAAGACATTTCTTGAGATTGAGTCAGGTGGTACTTTCTTCATTGATGTTGCAGATAAGGTTGCAGAGGAGTTATCTGGTTGCACACTTGTTGCACACAACTATGCATTCGAGAAGAAGATGCTTAAGTACTGGCTTGATGGTAAGCTTGATGTCAGTAAGTGGATATGTACTATGTTGAGGTATACACCTACACTTGGGCTCAAAGATTATGCTGGTAATGGAGGATATAAATATTGTAATCTGAGAGAATTGACGTCATACATTAGGAATGTTGTGGGTATATCAGCAGACGAATTAACAGCAAGATATGAAAGTTTCACTGGGAAGAAGAGCAAGTTTCATGATGCATTATTTGATACGTATGTAACAGCGCTTGCACTCAGTGTTCTTGGGTAGACCAATAAGAGATAGAGGTGACTAAGTATGAAGATTGATGTGAGACAAAGAGATTATGTCAGAAAGATATCTACTGATTATAAAGATACATTTGAGGAGTTCAACTCTGATGTAGATTTTCTTCTGAATATGAGTATAACAACACTTGCTACGGCTAAGAAAAAGCAGGCTGATGCAAAGAATATTGTCAATGAGCTTGAGTCAAGACGTAGCCGTATTGCAGATGATTTGATTGCAAAAGAAAGAGAGATACAGGATTTAGCAATCGGTAAGGAACGCAGGAAACAGGAGTACATTGCTGAGAAGAGACAGGAATTTATCAACAAGGCAGACGTACATTCAAAGGATGAACTTAATGAGTTACAGAGCAGAATAGCAGCCTGTGATGAGAATGCAAAGAATGCAGTTAGTTCTGTAAGCATTGAAGACCTTATATCTAAGTATCAGATGGAACATGAGAAAGACGGCGAACGTACAAAAGCTTTGGATGCGATTGTAAAAGACCTTGGACATTCTTACGGATTGTTTCCGTCACAGGAGAAGTTTACAAAAGAATTCTCTAAAATATACAAAGATGTTAGAGGTAGATACAATTCACAGGATGAGATGCGTAGTGCGGGTGTGACAGAACTAAAAAGCGATGCTATATTGCAGGACTATGCAGACAATTACAAGGTGAATCCATACAAGATACTGAAGATTTTGTATGCTGTATTTCTGTTGCCGGTTCTATTGCTAAATAAATTGTGTAATAAGAATGTTGTATCATTGATTGGTGCTTTCGGATACACAAAGGGAACATTTATCGCTGGTAGTGTTAGAGACAAAGCTATATGCATATTCTCATATCTTGCATGGCTACTCGAGTTATATGTACTGCTCGGTAGTAGTGCTACCAAAATTATATTAGTTATTTTGGCTGTGGCTATTATCGGCGGATTCTTCTTTGCCAAATCGCAGATGCAGCCATATGTGGAGATGCTAATAAGGTCTGACTTATACTATAATGGATTTAGCAACGACTCGAAAGACAAAGCACAATCTGAGTTCGACGCACAGACAAGGAATCTTCGTAAAAGGTATGCAAAAAGGGCTGAAGAATCCAGAAAGCAATATGATAACTTCATAGCGGAGAACAATGAAGCTAGAGAAAAAGCGTCCAAGTCTTTCAAGGAGTCCAGTGTAAGTGTAAGTGATATAGAAGCAGATTATCAGAGACAGGTTGAGATGGCAAATGCTGATAGAGATAGAATTAAGAAAAATCTTGAATCAGCTGATGTTAAGCTTTCAAATGCGAAGACAAGATTGAACGAAAGTTTGAATCTGTTGCAGAAGGCAAGGGAGAAAGTCAAATCCATGTTCGAAGAGGGGATTGAGATTCCATCGACAAATGGATTTAACAACAGTGACATAAATGTTACAGAGCCGAGAAAGTTCATATATCATTATGCGTACCTCAATGCATATTCAATGATTAATGGGCTATATGTGTGTAATGCAGCTGGTATGCCTATTGATGGTTTGAATCTGTCGAACATAGCAGGTATAAGTGGGTTTAATGATATCCCGCTTAGGACAATACCGGTAAGCATGAGTCGTATTGATATTATTGAACTATGTAAGAATTGCGGTGTTGATATGGAAATTGCAAATATTCTGGTCAGCATCGTAAGGTCTGCTGGCGAGGAGATCATAAGTTCACTTAGGGAGTTAAATGCAAAGCCTGGTCTTGATGATTTTTATGCAGATGATAAGTTGGATAGGTTTGACACTTTGAGTATGTATAAGATTATCACTGCCAGACATGACAATAAGTGTACTATCGTGTTCTATGATAGTAAGAAAGATCTTGATTATGAGAAAACAATATCGAGGTTCATATATGAGAGGTTGTTCAAGAGTAATTTCTTGGCTACTAATCCAAGTTCTGCGAGATACCATTTCGTTGTAAAGGATAGAACATACTTCGACAATGGTAATATCCTAACGCTTACAAGACAGTCCGGAGCGGCCAATGAGAACAAAGATGCAGCTCTAAAAAAGATGGAATCGGATGGTATATATGATATTGTTGACAAAAGCGGATATCAGGAGTTACTGAAAGTTATTCGTAGTAAAAGAATGCCTGAGTTTAGAGATGCGGTTGCTGATATGAGTAGCCGTTCTTCGTCACCAATACTGACCAATACGGAATACCTTTTAACAGCCAAAGCGAAAGGTTCAACACCACAGACATTGGATTATATCTATGTGTGGCTTGATCCTCGTGATGTATGGTGTGAAGATATGCGTACAATATTGCAGAGTACTGGTGGATCTAAGGTCGATGGCTCAGAGACCAGTACAAGTAATGTATACGGAGTTGTTCCGTTTATTTTCATCGATCAAAGTACCATCAGCAATCCAAAACGTACAGAGGATGAATTACGTGATATGCAAAATATTGTAAACTGTATAAGTGTAAATAACTTCTTCGCAATAACGGAAGGAGCAAAAACATTGTATAGTAGAGATGTTAGGCAGAAAATTATTGTGTCCATTAAGGAGTCTATCAATGCATTACGTAACAGATAAGTGAAGTTGTTTTAACTTCCGTGTTATGTATTTGCTGACACTTAAAATGTGAAGATACAAAATAAACAGAGTAGTAATCGCCTCGACAACGAATTACTCATATAATAATGAAAGGTGGAAAAAGTTATGGGAGAAATGTCCATTACAGGAATCAACAAAGATCATGCCGAGACATTGATCACGCTCGGTAAGAATCTGTCTGGCGTCGTTGACGAGGTCATCGACAAGAGCAATAAGGTACTTGCTTTGCTTAACGGAAAGACAAAGAACAAGTTCACGAACGGCGCTGAAGCAAATATTCAGGAGATCGCTCGTAGCTGTAACGAGGTTATGGAAGCAACAAAGGGCTGTATCATCGATGCCATGAAATCCATTCGTGAGCGTGATGAGAGCCTTGAGGGTACGGATCAGGATACCATCGATGAAATCGCTAAGATATTTGCAGGAATCCAGGCTGTCTCCATTCAGGATGCAGGAATCGTTGCAGGCGGCGATCCGCTTACAGATGTTGGGCTGTCCAATATCAGTAACGGGCTGAGAGGAGTTGTGGAGAGTTTCATTGACGGACTGCAGGGACAGCAGGAGTTGTTCAAAGAGTGTATTGATCACGGTGAGCTGTACTCTGACGGGTTGGCTCCTATCTGGGAGGAGATTTACAAGCCTACAACTCAGGCTCTGGCAGATGCACATACGGCATTCAAGAAGAACGCTATTGAAGCTGTTGAGAATACCCACCAGTTCAGGTCCAACGTATCCAGCAAGGTTTCCGATTCGGCGGCTGAGAAGAAGCGCAACATCAATGCTTCAATCGATGCATCGGTTGAGCAGACGAGTAACGCGATCAAGAACCTGCTGTAAGCAGATACGCAGTATAAAATAAAGATTAAGATAAGAGAAGTTGAGGGCTGATAATAGTCCTCACTTCTTTTTGTTCAGGGAGGTTTTTAATATGTACTATTTATGCAAAGGAGATGGCAGTGTTGGATACAGTGTCATAGGGGTAGTTGTGGACGGGGAGCTACTCTCTATTAAGAAACTAATCAATGAAAATATTGATGTTTTGAAAAATATGGACATGGCATACTATAATTATGTCGGTAATATGATTGATATCTGTATTGAGGATAATGATGATTTATTCCCGCTTGGTTCTGTGATGGATGCTATCAGTGTGAAGATGCAGAACCGTGTGATATCATCGTTAATTCCTATGAACGGAACTGATTCAGATGAGGCAGCTAAGTTCAAGGCGTCTATTGCTGGATTTTTAAGTAAGAATTTAACACCTGATACAGGTGTAACCATCGAGCAGTTTAACAGGGCTGTTCTGGATAGATTGGATTTCGAAAAAGAAAATGAGAATTCCGGATTGTTCATTGATAAAGTGAGTCTTCTCAAGTTACCTAATCTACTTGATAAGACAAATGACAAAGTTAAAGAATATATCGGCCAGTTTATTGAGGATCACCCGGCATCATGCACAAACAGTGTAATGATGAATGAGGAACAGCAGGTGATATTCTATGCTACTAACGACGGCGTGATGCCTAAATATGAAGAAGTAGCTGGAGTTGATGAGAATACAGTTGATATGTTCAGAATGCGGTATCTCGTTCCGGCATACCACAGATATATTGGTGGATATGTAAACTATACAAAGGGCTCCCCTGGGTCTGAGTTCAGCGTGTATGATGACAGGGATTACATTACACGTGGGGTATGTGCCGCTATCATGAACGATATCCATTATCGTAAGGTTCTCAAGGATGAGACAGCAGCTTCAATACTCAACTGTGTTGTCGGTGGCAATCGTGTTCGCATTACCAGAGATTATATCGAGGGAAGTGATGAATACGATACTGATGGTATCAGAGAAAATGAACGTGAGTATTATGATGCTTTATGTAAATTCATTGATATCTGTCAAGAGGAGGACATTTTGAAGTCTACGGTAAGTTCCTGGTACAATGTTGGACTCGATTTAACAAAGTATGTACCGGGTATTACACAGAAAGAGGTTTCACTGCGGCAGTATGACAGGAACGCGATGATTGTTATTGGCACAGATCCGCTCATTGATAATGAGTTTGGAGAACTGACAACAGAGGAACTAAAGAAAAACAAAGAGACAGAGAGAAGAAACGATGAGAAGCTAAATAAGTATGGACTCAATCGAGAAGATCTCAACAAGAAAGGTTTAACAAGAGAGCAGCTTGCAAGTGTGACAGGCAGTCCTACCTCTCTCAAGTGGTTCAGATATGCAATCAATGTTGCACTTGCAGCTACACGTGCATATACTGGTAAGGTTGAGATTCCATATGGTTATGATGCGGCTGACTTCATGCGCTTCCTAAATGTCAACAGAGTGTCGTTTGATGACAAGTACTCGAGGCTGATAAGTGACAATGTACTGTTCACATCGGCTGGTGCTATGCAGTTGCTTGATGTAGAGGATGAGCGTTTAGCAGCTTTGTACAGTGGTAGCGGTGTACATGCATATACTCCGATATCTGATAGTGATGATGTTGCTGAGAGGGAGTTGGATGTTGATTCCTACTTCAAACAACATAGCCTATGCTCTGACAGTATGAAAAGTTCAAGATATCCTGTAGGTAAGAGTGGCAGGGTCGACATAACACCTGAGTACATCAGAGATACGGAGCGCGAATCGGTTACTAACGAGGATGTACGTAGCATGTCCGAAGCAGCTACGGAAAGTCTGACAGACATAATCATCACTAACTGCATCGCATGCAAGAGTAGATACGCATTTGCTGAAGCACTGATTAAGTGTCTGCGCTTTGGAAACAATAAGCCGAGGAATCTTTGCATCAGCGGCACCAATTCCAAGATAAATTTAACAACCGGAGAAATCATCGAGAATATCAACTATGACAAACCAGTGCTGAGAGACGGCAAGAAATATGTAATGAGATATGCTGTTGTTAGCAATGGCTTATCAAAAGATGCTGTAGAGTTCCTGAAAGCAGGAACTAGGTGCAGTAAGTCAAATAAGATTATTATTGGTGTTGGTCTAGGTGAGTACTATGAGAAGTCAACGCCGGGTGAAGCCAACGAGATTATTACTTTCTATGACATGGAAGTATTCACAAGAAAGACTGAGTTACACAGTAATATCTTTGGCTACGGTGACGGTGTGATTGACACATCATCAAGATTGTTTGAGGAGATTACCATTGAGAGAATGCTTGACTTGGTAAATAACAATACTGTTAGATATCATATTGAGATGAATGACAGTATCTTTGAGAATATCATCAAGAGATTTCTTGACGGTATCGAGAATACATCGGCGATTGCATACCAGAAAATTTCAAAGATGAATAAGGATGGGTATGGGTTATTTGATATGTTCTCTATCCTGTCTGGAATTAGCGGAATTTCAACGGCTAAGAGGTATGTGATTAAAGATGTTGTAATCAAGGGTCTGATCGCGGCGAAAGGTCAGAGTGATCTCCGCGAGATTATGAATATGGTGGTGCTGGATACATTCCGGTTGTATGGTGGAGTTATTGCTAAGTGCTACTCGATAAATACAGAAGACATTGGCTCGCTGTTTGAAGAGGAATTTAACATCTGGAATACGATGGTGGATTACTCTATGAAGTTGTCAGACGGTGATAGGGCTGTGTCAGATGAATTCGAACAATATAAGGCTGTGCTTACTGAAAAGCTTGGAAGTGATAAGTTCAATGTAATGTATTTGATTGATGTTGAGAAAAAGAATGGTATTGATACAAAGGTGCCTATCTTTTATATGCTCCAGAATAAGGAATCAAAATATGGTAATAAGTACATTATTATGTCTTGTGATCTGTATAAAGATTCCGATGTTAGGGAGTACAACATGGTGGATAAGGTGAGTATGGTTAATATTACGCAATTCATGATGAAGATCAAAAAGACAGCGGCTCAGAATAATATGGATTTCGTATTTGTGCAGGAAAAGCTGACAGTATTCATTGATGACAAGTCAGCAAACAGATTCAATAATATTGCAAGAAGATATGCAAATGCATAGGAGTGTGAAAGTATGAGCTTTGATTTAAGCGCTTTGAAAAATGAGTTGAATGAGCAGAAGGAAGCCGTCAAAGGTAGTGTATCTTTTGGTGACCTGTATGCAATGTCAATGAACAACGCCATGATGTACGATGACTATGAAGCTATACTTTATGGTGAAGCAGATAAGAATACTGCCAAATATGGTGGTATTAATTATGAGAAGAAGTGGGTGCAGACGACTGAAAAGTTCTTCGGTAAGCATGAACTGTATCAGGATGGTATGGTATTTGTTTGTCCTGAACTTAAGGTGTTGTGGCCGCTTATTATGAAATTGACAGATGCAAATGAAGCATCCAGAATACTGACTGGCTGGTTGCATGATTCGAAGAATATATTCATTGCAAGTAGAGGTAAGACGCCTGACCTTAACAAGGTGATTGCAGTGGACACGAACAAGGTATATAAGTCAGAGATGTGGAAGAACGTGTGGTTTGCATCCACAATCAAAGGTGTCAATTTGAGACCAGGCATCATGGCTAACAAAGACGGTGATGGTCATGATGTTGATAGGACTGAACCTCTTCATTTGGATGACATGAATCCTCATGGTTTGATTGCAGGTCGTACAGGTGCTGGTAAGTCTGTTTGTCTTAATACACTCGTAGCTTCACTTATGCAGGAGTTTCCGCCGTGGGAGTTGGATATCAATTTAGCAGACTTCAAGATTGTAGAAATGTCACGCTATGGTGAAGAAGGCATTGAAGCACCACATGTGTCGAAGATCGCTGCTACAGAGGCTATGGAGTATGTAGTATCAGTGATGTATGACATGTATGAGTCCATGAGCATCAGGCAGAAGTTCTTCGGTGCGGTTGGTGTTCAGAACATAAAAGACTTCAGACAGAAATTTGGAGTTGTTTTACCTCATGTTGTGCTTATCGTTGATGAGTTTCAGCAGATGTACGAATTAGCATCACCAAAACAGACTGATATCATTAACAAGCTGATAAAGATGGTTACAAAGCTTGGACGTGCCACCGGATATCACTTATTGTTTGCGTCACAGTCAATGAACGGAACATTATCTCAGGATGTACAATCAAACTTTAAGATGCGTGTCTGCCTTCCTGCATCTGCTGATGTATCTTCTGCGGTATTAGGCAACAAGGCATCATCTGAGTTACGTGGTAAGGGTTATTGCTTCACTAACTGTGAGGGCGGTGCACTTGAATACAATATAAAATACCGTGTTCCATTTCTTGATACGGATAGTGTTAAAGTTGATACTGATGGTGTGGAGCGGAACAAGCTACAAAGAATCTTGAAGTGGAATAGGGATTTAGCAGAGGATGTAGGATTTGTCAGACCGATAAATTTCTTCCGTGACTCTGTTATCAGACCAATGCATGCGAATGAGAATAACATAAGTGTGAGAACGTTCGAGCAGGATATTGAGATGTTCCGGCAAAGTTCTTCAACTGAAGTTGAGAATAATCTTGAGGTTGAGGATATCTTTCTCCTTGGTGATTCGTATGTATATTGTGAGCCAAAGGGGAGTAATCAAGATGTGACACTGGAATATTTTAACATCAAGATAGGTGACAGAAAGAATATCATCTGTCTTGGTGACTCCTCTACACAGCGTGCATATATGACTGAACTTCTTGCTATGCAGTATGCTGAGCGTAGCACATCTAACATTAACTATGTGCTTAATGCTGATACAGTGCTTGCGAATATCTATGATGTTGAAAAGACATTAAATTCAAAGAGTGGTGGCAGACAGACATGTGTGCAGATGACTTCAAAGACATTTCTCAATGAGTTCATGAAGAAGTTCTCAACGAGGATGATACTTGTAGATTACGTTGAGTATTTGCGTGCTGGCGGTGGAAGTGCAACTGGCGACATGTATGCATCAGACAAGAAATTACTTGAATTGATTATTCATCATAAGCTGAGTGGCGATTTAGTTGATAAGTTTCGTGAGCACAGACCAGATGATTTAACATCTTCTCCGATGAAAGTTAGTGAGTTCATTGAGGAATATGGCAATTATATATTCCTTGGTGATGAGATAAAAGAGTTCGATAAGCTATCACAGGCAGAGGAAAAAGAATGGCAAATGGACTTGGATAGTGAGTTGCGTCGCAATGAAGAATCGGATAACAAAGTACCTGAAGAAGAAGTCAGAGAGATGATGGATAAGATTCGTGTAGACAGAATAAGGCAAAAAAATGTACTGTTACGTAGTGGTGTAGAGATATTGCGTGATGGACTCCTCAATCCTGTAAAGTCAGAATATATGAGTGGTATGAAGAATGGTGTTTTCTCATTCAAGAATATGAGAACGATAACATTCTGGATTCTTGGATTTAACAACGTTACAGTGCTAGTTAATGGCGGACGTGAGTTAAATAAGTTTGAAGAACAGTTACGCGATTGTACTAACTACGGAATCAGAGTTATATTCGTCGGCTCCAATGTAAAAGATATTGGAACATTATCGAAGAATTTCGGGTATGTGTTTGTACAAAGTGCAAATAGCATTAACTATGACAGATTCGATATGACAATCTCAAAGGAGTTTAAGGATAACGTAATGAGATTTAAGGCAGTTGGTGATGTGCTGTCAAACAATCAGCAGCATTTATACCCTGTTCCGAACGATGAGAAAATGTTTAAGAAATATGACACTGAGTACACTGAGAGTGAACCGGTCGATTTGTTTCAGTATTTTTAAGAATAAGCCACACTTATGGATTTCGGTCTTTAAGTGTGGCAGAAAGGAAAGAAGTATCATGAATAATTCTGGATTTTCGCAGATAGACAATGCGACTAAGATAAGAAATTTAACAGATGTTATTGACAAAAGGTGTAAAGGTTTTATCAAGCCGGACGTCATAAACTCTATTGTAAATAGATTGGATTTTCGTAAGCAATTAAAAATTGATGTTGTGAATAAGGATGTTCTCATGCGGCAGGCGGTGCTTAGTACTGAAACTACAGTCATAGATGGATGTGTATGTAATGTATTCATTCAATGGTGTAGGTGCCTGTTGGGTTCTATCGAATTTGGTAGACATGATATTATAATAGATAATGGTGCTGTGACGGTGACTCATAATTCTAAACCGAGGATTATAGCGGCACCACTTATAGTACTCGTAGAGGAACAGAATCTTGGTGATATTGAGGTAGCATCATCAAGACTCATAATATATTTATAGGTGGTGATTGATATGATAAGGATAAGGACATTGAAAGAGTTCTATTGTATACTTGATATGATAATGTCAAGTGTTACAAGTGATATGGAATATATTGTCGATGTTGTATTCACCGGTAGGATTCTTCGTGGTGGTACTGATTCGTATGAGCGGATAGCTGTTCCGGAAAGTAATTGTAAGATTTCGATAACAATGAAAGAGGAACAGCTTCGTGTTATCAGCACAACTAATAAGGCAATCGTTGACTGGGTATCTGAGTTCAATACAAAATCGTATAGGAATACGTGTAGCTGTATGCCATTTCTCGACAGCATAGAGGAATTATACATTTCAGATATCAAGATGAACGGCGAGGATATTACAGAACAATTTAACAATAATGGAATAATTAATATGTATAATCTAATGAAGTTCTGTGTTGATAATACCGTATACAATAACATCAGAGTTAATATTACTGATGGTGTTAAGCCAATGACATTTATATATCTTGATGGGGTGTTTACACGCTTCGTCAAGTACAATGGTAAGAACACACTGTACGTAAATAAAGGAGAAACAGTAAACACAAAATTCAGAGATTACACATTGGTTGATTTCATGTATTGTAATGGCATACCAGACGTCACAAGTCAAATTGGCATGTACAAGAATATGTCAGAGTCAAGTGATGTTGAGTTCAGCTACGTAGTTAATTAGGAGGTGTTGACATGTTAAATTTAACAAATAAAGATAGACCAAATGAACTGGAGTATTTGAACAACATCTCAGTTGACAGGAGAGTTTTCTTTGATAAACAGAAAGTAATTGATACAATGCAGTTTGAGCAAGCTCTGTCTAGCACTGATTTGGATTTGGCTATCAATGCCCTACTGATAAATTGTGGCGGAATTTATACAGAGATTGGAAGCAAGGATAAGTTCGGCGGAAGTAACGATTCAAAGATGGCTATCATGCAGTATCTTCTTGATGAGGTAGGTGAGAAGCGTAGATACTTACTTCAGAAGTATGATGGCAGAACACATGAGAGTAAATTATCTCTTGATGCCAATGCTGTACTAAAGCCACTTTTAGATATGGGTATCGCTACAGAGTTTCTTTCAAGCTATCTAAGCTATCGTACACATAAGAAGGCAGCATCCGACATGAAAAAGAAAGTCGATAGCTATTTTGTGGATACTCAATATGCAGGCATATCTTCATTATCCTATCAGTGGGGAAGGGCTTTAACAGGAAGATACTACACAAGTAATGATAACATTCAGAATATATCAAAGTTGTATCTTCCCTGCATGCGTGGAGAGAATGATGATTATCTCCTTGTATGGGGTGACCTAGATCAGATCGATTTGCGTGTTGCATATTACACTGTTATGTCAGAAGATCCGGAAGATGATGCTATCTTTGAAAAATACGATGATAAGTATGAAGCAATAGCTAGAATCATGGACCGAAATCTTGGACGTGTTTTCAACTATGACAATTTTCAGGATAACCGGAAGAAGTACAAGAAAGGTATTCTTGCTCGGTGTTACGGTCAGTCATTGAGTATGCTTACAAAAGAGATTGGTGACAAGGACTTCACTAAGATGCTTGATGATTACTTCAAGAGCAACAATAGATATTCCCAGTGGTATGAGGAAGTAATGTACAATATCGGCAGAGGAGATGATGTTGATATTTACACGTACTTCGGTAATCGCTGCCATGTTACGCTTGACGATTTAACAACCAGTGAGAAGAAAGCAGACCGGATACTTAATACTCCTATACAGAGTACGAGTAACGATATCATAATGCACATTGTGAACAACACTGTTAGGGAGTTTCGTAAGAATAAGATTGGTGAGGACAAGTTTAGAGTATACATGGTGCGGCATGATGAGCCTATATACATGATACACAAGGATGCACTTGATTACTTGCCGATTGTAAGAAAGAATACAGTTCTGCAGGTAAATGATTGGGGTCCAATCACAATGTCTCTCAATATCGGCAAGTATTACACAGAAGAACAATATGATTTATATAGAGACTACTTCGGTGACGATGACGTTTCAGCCGGTGCCAAGATTGTTAAGCGTGATGATGTGTACATTCCTTTCGAGCCTGTTGTTATACAGAACAATCCAGTAATCAATGTGTCTGGTAATGAGGTCACAATTGGTACTTCCAAGTATGACATAAATGTAAATGAGCATATTTTGTACCAAGTACATGAGTGCATATTTAACTACATGGAAGAACGTGGACTTGCGGCAGAGACATTTAAAGTTGCTGATGGTTGTGATGTAACATTACGTAACATAAACATCAATAGCAAGATAGTTTCTTTTTGTAGCATAGGTAATGCTTATGGATAATGATAAGAAACTAGAATTGGCTAAGGATGCAGTACGTAAGAAGCTTCTGTGTGTGTATGAATCGAGAGGGCTGCAGGATTCTCTTGCTATGTCAGATAAATTTTTGAATGAAGCGGCTAAGACCGGAAAAGAGTTAGATATACAGGACTTTGGTAAGATTATACGTGGCGAATTATCAGAGTTGTACGCAGAGATATGTTTGCGTGAATATGTGAACAAGCATAGGAATTCATTCTATGTAAAATCTCTATGTTTCAAAAAGTCTGATGGAAAAGATGGGTATACGGAACTTGATTTAACATTATTCACAAGTAGTTTTGTCCTTGTATTGGAGTGTAAAAGCTATAGCGGAGAGAAGACTTTAACGAATGAAGGTTGCATGAATATTAAGGGTAGAACAAGCTACAATGTATTTGGTCAGAATAGAATGCATTTGAGCAACCTAGATCCATATATTCGTAACTGTAGATTAAAGACAGTTAAGGATGGTGGAAAGCCGTATATACTTGCAATGTTCTCATATTCTAAAGACGGTATAAAGGACTTGCGTGATGAAGAATGGAAAAGAAAGTTTCGATTGCTTACTGAAGAAAATATTGCTGAGTACCTAGAGAATATCAATAAGAATGATAAGATTTGGGATGTTCGGAAGTTATTTCAAATAGTGAGTAAAATTCAAGAGAGCAGCGAGGAAAACAAAAAGAAACATATTGCACTACTTAAACAACGTAGAGGAGAGTCATAGATGGAGTTTGGAAAACTTACTCTACCATGACTTTCCCACTATTAAAAGGTAGAAAACAAAATAAAGAATAAAGACAGGTGGTGATACTATGGAAAATGTCACACATGTCCAAGATGCAGATAAGTTAATAGACTTCTTCAGCAATGACAGAGAGATTTATGAAAGTCGTTGTCAAAATGGAGGTCTTATTTCTTTTTGTCTGGATATGTTGAACATTGAACATTTCGACATAAAGGATGTAGAAGCATCTATGGATGATTTACGTAGCATTGTGCAAATAATATCGAATTCTTTATCGCAGTCCAAGAGAGAAGAATTTAACAGCATTGTTGCAGCAGGAATTGAGAGATACGATAAGTGGCTTCATGGAGTTTTTAACCACATGATTCCGATTGACAATGAGGATTTGCTATTTGATGCTAAGAGTATGAGTTCTTCTCTTGCAACTATGATGGCATCTATACGGGTTATGCCTGAAGATTACATCAGAGTAGAATCTCCATGGGAAGGATATAAGTATTTTGAGTCAGAGGAGTCACAACTCAGTGATGAGTTGAGTAAGGAGTTTCCGGTATCTCCTATTATGTTTCTTGACGGCAAGTTGGTGTTCTGCGAGAAGTCAGTGAAGTGGACAGGGTGCAATAAAATTGGCTTTGGCGATGTAGCTTCGATAGAGAACATGATAAACGGCAAGTACAGAAAGAAGTCAGAAAAGCGCTTAATCACAATTATCTCCGAGTGTTATAAACGTATTGGGGATAAGATGTGTTTTAAAATATTAAGCATTGAAGATGGGTCATTAGACAAAGAAGATTCTTACGTTATTGATACGAAGACACCCGATGATGGTTGTATTGTGTCGATACGCAAGAAAAGGTAAACAGCAAGAAACAAGGAATGGGTGTTGTGTATGGTGAATTCACTGGACGTAATATGGGATAAGGGATATAAAGCCATCATGCAAGATGAGAGTAGTAGAGGTATTCAAGAAGCTTGGGTGAAAGAAGCGGCTGAGACATTAAGACAGATACCATGTGAGGAGTTGTATAAACGAGAGTTCATATATGTTCCGAACGATACATACATGATACACTACTTTGGTGCTGAGATTGCCGAGTACGATTACGGAGTCTATCGCGGAGATAATTGTAATTTTTATAAGAGATTGGTGTTTCCGGTGAGAGCATTTAACGGCGAAGTTGCTGGACTCGGTGGATGGGCAAATGACTCACAGTGGAAGTATCTGTATACACCAGAATCATGCTGGGATAAAAGCAGGTATTTCTACATACACCCTGATGATTTTGCGAAAGCACTCGATGATGATTACCTTATAATTGTAGATGGTATTTTCGATGCCATAAATCTAAATCGAGTTGGTCTTCACGCAGTATCACTTATGGGTTCAAATCTAAGTAACTGGCATAGGCAATATCTGAAGTTTTTCAAGTACGTTATTGTGATACCAGATAATGATAATGCAGGGGTACATCTAGTCAAGGTACTGAAGAGATACAGACCAGACGTTATTGTACTCAAACAAGGTAAGTACAAGGATGTTGATGACTACATCCGTGTGCTAGGTGAAAGTGGGTTGCTAGAGAAATTTAACAACCTAGAAACAATGAGTGTGCTACGCAATGTAGTGTTCTGAGAAAGGGTGGTATTAATTATGGATTTATCCGCAGTACAGGAATTGATGAAAGATTCATCAGCAGGTGTGTCCGAATTGGGCATGAGAGATATCGACAATTTTATGAAACAGGGCGGCAGACGTCTGAAGAGAGATGGCGTTGTTCCCGGCACTATCGGTAAAAGAATCTATGCGCTGGCTATTCGTTTCCCGTTCAATCCTATGGATCCCAGTGACAGCCGGTTTAATCGGAATGCTAAGTGGGAATCCCCGCTTTCACCTGAGACCACGGTGCTGGCTCTTAAGGCAGAGATGAGGAAGAATGAAGAGTTGCACAAGTTTTATGCTGAAAAAGGCGGCATGACTGTAGAGGAGTATGATGTTTCTGGCGAGACGCTCACTGAGCAGGACTGGAAGGTATTCGGGTCTTACAGAGGTCTCCTGCACTATTCCATGCGCATCGTGAAGTCCTCATTAACAGGTCACGGCAAGTACGGAAGAAAGTTCCTGTCCAAGTGTAAATACGATGAGGATGGAAACATGGTTGAGAAAGACGATGCACAGCTGATTCATGAATTAGAAGTTGCCATCGCGAACCAGCGTGTGAATGAAATCAAGGAAGAGTACAAGACCGGCTCCAAGGCGGGCAAGCCCGAGAAGGATATGCAGGAAGAGATCAAGATGGTATGGAAAGGCACGAAGATGTCTCAGCCGTACTTTGCAGGTACAGTGCGTACGCTGGTTATCGAGCTGAATGAGGATTTCGAGATTGAGAAGCCCGGTGACATTCTGAAAGAGGGAATTCAGAGTTATGAGCATTACGCCGGCGGCTCAAAGCAGATGATTGAGAAAATCGGCTCTGTCATCGGTAGAAAGTTTGATAAGAACTTTAACTACATCGAAGTAGATATCCAGTATCCGAAGTGCCCCGATGTTGACAAGGATCAGGAGGCGCGTGAGTCTTATCAGAAGAAGCAGGAGAATTCTACGAATCCGACCATGAGGATCAGTGAAGCAATCGAGGGATTTGATGAAGCATACCGGGATTTCCGTGACAATCAGGATATCTTCTGTGAGAAGATTATGCTTGATTCTGTATTCGAGTACCATGCAATCGACTCCTCTTCTCTGCTCGAGTATTACAAGACAGACCTGAGCGATAAGAAAGAATATATCAGTGAGCAGGCACTGCAGACCTACAAGGATCTTATCGGCAGAGTGGATGAATCCCTCAACGAAGAGTTGCTGAATAAGCTTCTCGATGAGGAACTGCCGGAGCAGGATATCAAGTCACTGGAAGACCTCGCACAGGGCAGTGAGGAAATGCCGGGATATGGTATTGAAGTAACCAATGAAGACGAGGCCGTTATACTGGATTAGGACTGGTGGCGGCTAGTAAAAGAAAGTAATAAGGTGTGGAGCATGTCGTTATGTGGCATGCTCCATGCTTCCAGTTAGGAGGGTGTTGAAGAATGAAAAACAGAGAAGTTAACTGGAAGAGTGATTCAGATAAGATAAATAATACTCTGGATAATAGCATATTTAACAGCAGTACTTGGAAGAGTGTGAACAGCTCTAATGACAAATTTGAAGGATTCCTCTCTGAAGAGAATAGGGATACCTGCAAAGGCGGTAAGAGAGTTATCCCGTCAAAAGATGATAAGCAGATAATCGATAAGGAAAAGGTAGAAAGCAAACTTAGGAATTTAACCGAAGATGAGATAAAAATGATACTCGATGACAAGCAAAACAGAGCAGTGAAGAGTGCAGAGTCAAGAGATAGGGCTGTGAAGAACACATTAACATTTGCTAATATTACGCTTGGAGTATTTGCGAATGTTATTGGTGTGATATTGGTTGGTGCATATTATGTTGGTATGGGATTTGCATTTTGTTTGTTACCCATGCCTGTGTATGATTATATTAGAGTAGATAATGGTATTGATTCTTTCGGTGTTGCTAACAATGGCAGGAAGTATAACAAGCGTGAAAGGCTATCAAAGTCATATTCCAACAGAGATGCATTTGGGAATATTATGCTTGTTCTCGTATTTGTCGCTAAGGTTGCGTGTTGGTTATTGCTTATAAAGTATATGAATAGACACCTTGGTGATAATAGCAGGTACGGATTAATTTCTGTTGCCTGTTTCATGATTTATTCATTACTGCCTTTTCATAAGGTTGGTACAGGTATGTTGAAAAAGTGGAAAGAACATAAGGAGAAATCTGCAAACAAAGAAGAAAAGAAAAGAGAAGTAAAGGAATATACTGCGAGAGACATAACAAAAAAAGATATCATCAAGTATTTCCATGATGAGGTTACAGTCGGCGACAATATTCTTGAGACGCATGTGGTAGGAGTAGATTCAGGTGATATGGTTGATGGTGATACTCTAGTTGGTGATAGTGATGAATCGCTTGCAGATGTTGTTCAGAGCTCAATCAACAATCAGTAATTTAACAGTGCATCAATATTTATGAATGTAGGTATTGGTGCAGTTTTAAATCAGTGATTGTAAACATAGTGTTATACTGAGGGAGTGGTAATATGATAGAATTGATACGACTTGTTAATGTACAATCTTTCAAGGATGAAACATTCAGACTTAGTCCAGAAATAAATGTATTTGATGCACCAAATGAGACAGGCAAGAGTATAATTTTCAAAGTATTTAGAAAGATGTGTGATTCAAACTGGTACGGTCGTAGTAACAGGCAAAGTTTGATACGTCGTGGTGAGAGCCATGCGGTTGCACTGATTGTCTTGGGACTAAAGAATAATGAAACAGAAGAAGACAGAATTAAAGTTATCTTTGAAATGTTTAAGACATATCAAATGTACAGATTATACAAAGGTAATGAAGAGGTCTCAAGTTGGAAGCAGGATACTATACCAAAAGATATAGCTGATGTATTGTGCTGGTCATATGAGCCAGAATCAAAGAGATTGTTGAATCTGTGTGACCAAGAACTTGACATGCCATTCGTTAATAACAACAATAAGTCAAACTATGAGACAATGAAGTTCATAATACATGATGCAGAGTTGGATACGGCTCGCAGTAAATTATATGAATGGAACTGTGAGGTAGAGAGTGAAATATCAGCAATGGAATCAACGATGAATAAATACTTCGGTATGATATCGGCGTTGGACTATGTTGATACTGATAAACTTAGTAGGAGCATAGATAAGAGAGAGCTAATACATAGCCAATCCAAATTGTTGTTTGATTTAATAGAAAATTTAACAGCATGTGCAGAACAGAAGAAGCCTGAACAGGTTGAAGATAGGAGTTCTGATATTGAAGCAAGAATCAATGAAGCTAAAGCGTTGTATGATTTTGGTAAAAATCTTCAAGATGTAGTTGTGTTGAGGAGACCATCATTTAAAACGATTGATTCTGGTTCTGTAGAAGATATAATCAAAGTATCTAAGATTCTCAATTCTCTTGTGTTCAATCTTCGTAGTACATCAAACTGCACTAATGAGTTAAAAGGTGCAAAGATGCGTGTGGAGAATGAAAAAGAAATAATAGAGGACTTTGAAACTAAAAATAAAATATGTCCATTGTGTGGGAATGAGTTTAGTAAATGATGGACTCTTACGCGAAAGGAGAAGTTAAAAATGAAAATAACAGGAGTATATTTTGGTATTGATTGTGACCCGTTTCAGCAAAGACCTGATGTCTATGCTAAGGCAGTATTTGATAAGTTGAGAGTTGCTGAGATTGAGCCATACAGCAAAATGTTTGGTGCATGGCAGTGGAACGTCGAAAAGAACATGACGGAGAAAGAGTGGAAAGAATTTAACACTTGGATGAAATCGGAGATGGATAGGCTATATGGTAATGATAAGATTCGTGGCGCGCAATGGGACAAGCTAACTGCATCTAACGATGAAGCAGAAAATGAATCATAAGGAGAAAAACGATGAGTAAATTCATTGTTATTCCTGAGCCACACATATCAAGTACCAATATAGAGGGGAGACAGGATTACCTTACAGAGATAAAGGTATATATGAGCCAAGTAATGGATTTCATAAAATTCGATGAAGAGATTCGATGGGCTGTATTTGTTGGTGATATTTTCAACAGAGGATTCATTGAAATTACAGAGTATCTGTATTGGTCAGATTGGTTCATCGAACTTGACTCATTGCTGTCAGATAGGTATGGATGTATCTATTCGGCAGTCGGTAACCATGAGTTGAGTTTCTCTAAGAACAACCCATTCTGGAGATTCATATCGAATAAGGATGGTGGATTTAACACTGCAGCAGTGTGGAGAACAAAAGCAGTTAATCCAATGGGTGCTAAAAGTTTGATACATGTTGAGGATTATCTGAAGCTTGGCGACAAGGTCGGTCTGTATCTGTGTCACTATGATGCAGTTAGCACTTGTAGTGAGTTACTATCTAGGAATGGAGATGATGAGATAAAGGTATGTATATCACATCTATCTATTATAAGTTCAGAGATAACAAGGGTTCTTAGAGACAACTATGGAAGAGACCCACTGACACATGTAATTGAACATGAGCAGATTCGTGATATGGACTTTCTTCATAATTTTGATTATGTGTTCAATGGTCATATGCATAAAGCATACTCAAGATTCACGATAACAAATGATGCTACAGGTCATAAGACAAGGTTGATGTATCTTGGATCTTTAGGTAGAACAAACAGTGAGGAAATCAATGATACTGATTTGATTAGAACGCTTCCTATCATAGATGTTGACACAGGCGAGATGACTTGCGAAGAGATAGTTCTGTGGAATAGGAAGAGCGCTATTGTTCAGGATTATGATTTTCAAAAATCCGAGAAGAAAATCGAGAAAGAAAAATACACTGAGATATGTAGCAAACTGGAAAACATAGACAGTCCAGTTAATGAAATAATGAATACACTCAGTGATAGGAATATGGCTATACTTCTTGAAAAGGCAGTGATTGGAATTAAACCTGATTACATGGAGGATTTGTTAGATAGATGTAGGGAGATGAGGTATGCAGGAACATGAAAAACTGATAGCGGAATATCAAGGCTATAAGGATAAGCTTGCAGAATATGAAAAGCAGGTATATCTTTACGAGTCAAAGATTGAAGAATATGGAAAGCGGATATCAGAAGATATTTCTGAGTTAAGTAAACTTGGTGTTACGCTTGAGTCACTTGGAAGGCTCATTGATGGAGATGGTAATATCGATCTCAGTGACGAGAATGTTCTTAGAACATTGATAAATGAGGCATATTCGTTATATCAAAGTAAAATTAGCGAGGGTCTTAGTTTGATTGAGAAGAAGTAAAGGGCGGTGTGAGAAATGGGTGTAAATATTTCTATTGAAATGAATCCTAGCATTAGGAGAAACGTGGCTATGGTGTCAAGGTTTTGTAGTGAAGATGTTATCAATCTGATATTTGCACCTGATTCTCTCACTCTCCTTGGTTATACAAATACATTATTTTGTTTATGTCAAGAGAGAATCGAGAATGAGATAACATATACTTTTCGTGTTGATACTGGAATCATAATGTCACTTAGCCATTGTGATAGAGTGGAATTTAACATCATGAGTAAAGAGGTCAACATGACCGGATACAATAAAGATGAAAAAGTTATAATGGAAGTACAAGTAAGATTGAATATGGATACAACCGTGAATTATCAAGCTGACTATTACAAAGAGTTGATATCCAAGCTACGTGCTGGGTATCAATGCCATACATTGGAACCATTGAAACAGTTTGATAAGATATCACGTATAAATAATAAAGCAGAACGTGGAGTCATCATTTCAAATGGTAAGTTCTACACTTGGGGTGATGGATTCAAGTTTTATGCAAAGACAGATATGAAGTTCAACTGTTTCCTACTTAGTGATAATCTTAGAGAATTGATTGACTTTGTAGGAAATAATGATAATATCATCTATGAGCATGGCGGATTTATTGTTGCAAAGAACACAAGCAATTGTTATCTTGGTATCAGAGTTGAGAATCCTAAAGTAAGTACAAATGAACTTGAACTTGTTTTGAGTAGAGACCCAGAGTCGAAGTTTAAGATTTCAATTAGCGATTTGAAGAGTGCAGTTAGGTCTATAAAGTCAAGCAAGACACATGATGGCATTTTAACACTGAGTCCTAGAAATGGTATAGCTGTTGTTGGTTTGCCTACTGCTGTGTTCAGATTGCCGGTTGATTATGAAGCAGAGAATATAGCCAAGATGGATGATGTGAAGCTGAACTTTAAGAAATTTAACAAAATACTGCAAGCACTGAATGTAAGTTTGAAAAGTGAAATTCGTGTGTACAATAGATTTATAAGCATAACATCAAGTGATGGTAGTTTTATGCTTGTTAGCAGGGAGTGATTATTGTGGATATTGAACTAATGCGAAAACAGCTTGATGAATTAGGTGAAAGTATTACATATGATAAGGCTATACTAGCAACTGCTGTTGAAACGAACGCAAGACTATTAAAAGCTAGAGAAGATAAAGACAAATGTGTAGAACTTCTTAATGAACTTAGAAGTTATAGAAGCACTATCGGAGTTTTGTACAGTGTGTGTAATACTAAGGCATCAAGTTTAACAAGCGAAAGAAAAGCGATAATTGAGAAGACTGTCGAAGAAAATTTGATGTATTTGTTTCCAGATGAGGGCTTCAAGGTCAGAATCAATTTGGATATATCGAGGGCTGGTAGGGAATCTTGCCAGCTTCTTCTTGGTTCAAAGATAGAAGCAACCGGAGATATGGAGTATTCTGCAACTACAGCACAGAATGGTAGATTCGTGCGACAGCTTATCTCTGTTGTGGTTGTGTATGCATTAAATTATCTCCGTGGCTCTGATACATTGTTTATGGACGAGGCATTGGCATCATCAGACAAGATGAATTTAACAAGACTGGAACCATTTCTGAATAGAATGAGAGCAAGTGGTATGCAAATTATTTTGGTGGAACATAAACCGGAACTTTATGATGGTGTAGACCATAGACATTTTACGTTGAGAAAGGATAGAGAATCTGGTGTAACAAAGATAGTTCAAGTAGAAGAAGTGAGGGGGTAATAACCTTATGGAAAAGAAAGTTGAAATGTCTGAGTTCTTGGAAGTTATTGATTCTGATAAGTATAAAGAATCAGAGGGGAATATCAGCAGTAACATTGAGTATCTGTTAATATACCGTATTCGTAAATTCTATGGACTTTATGACGATATCATGGTAAGAGGTAGCTTTGAGAAGATATACGACAGTAATCTCTTGAAAGGGCAGGATTCTGTGAACTACAGAATTAAACAGACATTATGGCAATATGGAGTAGTATTTAGCGACAAGACATTCAGTAATATTTTGTACAAGGATGAGACAGACAGAAAGTCATTGCTAATACTAGATAGTTGGGATAGTATTAGCTCATTATCGGATATGCTTGACTCTGATAAATTCTCAGTCAGACCGACAGATATCTATATTGAAAGTCTGAAAGACAACAATGAATATGATGACATAATGCAGGTTCTTGGTAACAGTCAGCTTGAGGTTCTAAGTGTATGGTACATAAGAAACAATTATGACTATTATGCAAGTTATGCTGATAAGAGCCGTGCGTACAGCAGTCTGTTCTCTGATGATGAGAGGTATGATATAACAGCAGACATGCACGATATGTTTGATGTTGTATCTATGCCTGCTAATATAATAGATAGTCTGATAAATTATGGCAGAGCATTATTCGACGATGGCATTAAGTGCCTTGAATTTAACGACATTATACCAAAGTTAAGTAATGTGACGGAAGAGCGGTATCAGTATTTGTGTGCGGCATTCTTAGTGTATATGTCCGAAACATACAACATGAAGATAAACACAACAAGCGATGGAATGTTTTGTACGGCATACAATGATTATAGAAGTGGTAATTATCTTATGGCTGAGGATTTGCTTGGTCTTGAGATGAAACTGTTTCCTGTTATGTTTTATTCCACAGCTAATAATAGCAGATTTATATATTTGCGCGACGTAATAACATCATATGATTACGTATATGTAACAGAGAGTGAGCTTGACAAAATGGTACTGGATGATTATACTGTACATATGAAGCTGTGGAAGCCGGAAGACAGATCGATATTTGTGAATAGCAAGTACAGTTCTGGCACAGGATATCTGAACAGTAAAATATCGTCTACGAAGTCAAGTTTCGTTGAGAGGATCTCAGAGGAAGCTGATGATGAATACGAACCGATTATCGTTCCGATTTTTAGTAGGTATAATGAGGAGCAGATAGGCAAGATAGCAAAGGTATTTAACAGCTACAATATAAGAGAACATACAATATACAGTCAGAAATACGTAACTGTGAGAGACCTGCTTTGTCGTCGTGTAAAAGATGGTGATGAATATGTGTATCAGATTGGTTTTGTATTTTCTGGTACTGACACACAGTATGGTAAAAGGATAACCCAGAACCTTATCGTATCCGGTATTGAACCTGACCGTGAAAGTAATATCATAAGTAGGAGCTATTTCACAATGCCTCAGGATAAGATTGGATATCTGTATTCTGTGAATTACATCTATGACCTGTCCAGAGAAGCTCCTAATGTTTTAGTCAAGCTGATTGATGATACGGAGAGTTTGATTGATGATGTGGACGACCCGATGTGCGATGAAGATGAGAATGGTAATCCTTTATACACAGTTGGTTCAATTGAGGAGAAGTTTTTGTATTACATATTCTCACGTTACTTGAACAAGAAAGATTATGATGACCTTATTTCAGGTCTTAGCAATGACAAGTCTGTATTTAAGCCATCTATATACAGATATGTTTTTGTAACCAGTGAAATAATGCCGGAGTTGTCACTTAAGATAAAGATGTATGACTTGATTAATGCTGAGTTTCTTACTGCCTTCGGTGATATCAATCCCGAATACATAAGGTCTGGCAGAACAAGTAACTATCTGAATCTTGACAGCAGGCTGTTCGGCATAATGAGTTCAGAATAAGTTACAGATTGGGGTGATATAAATGTCACATGATTTTGATTTAACACTTGACATGCCAAAGGGTGTCAGTGAGATGAAATTAGATGATATTGTTAAGTGGTTAGAGCAGAACAACAGAGTGAAGTGCGCTGGTAACTTTAAGCCAATTCAAGTTGCTAATATACTTAACAATATCTTCATCAGAGTAGGATTACGTCTTGATAATGAGCAGATGATTTTCTTACTTGATGATAGTAACAGACTTCTTTGCGAAGCATCAGCTGGTTCTGGTAAGACTACCGTGTCACAGCTTAAGATGTTAAAATACAAGATGCTGTATGGAATTGATGGGTCGGATATTCTGGCTATCGCATACAATGACCATGCGGCTGAAGATATGCAGAGAAGACATTCCCAGCTTGTGGATGAAATAATGTCACAAAGAATAAATGGTGTAAAATTGAACAGCAGAATTGTGTGTAGGACATTCCATAGTAATGCACTTGCGTGGATAAAGGAGTATGCGCCAAAGTGTGGCATTACAAATCGTGAGACAATAGTTATTACAGATTTAAATGAGACAAAGTTCATGCAAAATGCATTGGAAAGTGCGTTACGTAAGATAGATGCAGGCAGCAAGAAGATAGAGATTACACCTAACATGGTACCTGACTTAATAGCATTTAACAGCTACATTGAAGAGAGAATGCTTAAGGTCGAGGAGTGTGAGACTCTGCCTAAGTTCACTGACATATCGCTTCCATTGGGGGTTGTGAGTGCCAGTATCTCAAAGTTTAACAAGCTGTGTGATTTCAATAGCATGTATACATTCTCTAGAATCCTTGTTAAGTTCTATGAATTATTGAGAGATAATGAGGACGTAAAGAAGCGTGTGCAGGGAGCATACAAAG
>ERZ777011.483-NODE-483-length-61042-cov-3.719924_pt1 | contig 61042 bp, 64 predicted proteins | sample MGYA00374964_ERZ777011 | MGnify/ENA primary metagenome ERZ777011 (study PRJEB29310, sample SAMD00008975) | mouse gut metagenome | study: EMG produced TPA metagenomics assembly of the Metagenome analysis of fecal microbiota from mouse which was promoted...
AATTTTTTAAATTCTGGAGATGGCTCTAATCCATCTACTTTAATCATACCTAATGCATAATCCCATTTTTTATCTGTACTGACTAGCATAAAATCAACTCCTGAACTCTATTTTTATTTATTTTACCATATTCTATAAACAATATCCATTACAACTTTTATACATATCATACAAAAAACCCTGCAAATGGCACATACACACCACCTGCAAGGGTTCTCATTCCTATCTCTATTCGCCTAATTTCGACAAATTTCTACGCATTCATCTGCTTTGCAACCTCTTCTGCAAAGTTCTCTTCCTTCTTTTCCATACCTTCACCGGTTTCAAAGCGGACAAACTTCACGATCGAAATGCTGGTACCATTTGCCTTTCCTACCGTCTCCAGGTACTTGGCAACATTCTCCTTGTTCTCAGCCTTTACATATTCCTGCTCTAACAGGCAGACTTCCTTTAATTCCTTATTCAATCTGCCCTCGATCATCTTCTCTACGATATTATCCGGCTTATTGGCATTCTTCGGATCATTCTTTGCCTGTGCCAGCAGAATCTCCTTCTCATGTGCCTTATATTCCTCAGATACATCTGCAGAAGAAACATACTTCGGATTCAGCGCTGCTACCTGCATAGCAACATTCGTCAGTGCTTCCTTCACTGCATCATTTACCACATCCGTAGCAGCTTCTACAATAACACCGATCCTGCCGCCGCCATGGGTATAGGTAACAACACAGCCATTTGCTGCTTCTACCTTCTCAAACCGGCGGATAGATAATTTCTCACCGATCACTGCGATCTGCTCTACTAATACGTCATTGATAGTCTTGCTGTTATCTTCTGCCCATGGTTCTGCCATAAATGCATCCATATCAGATGCAGAGGTGTTTAATGCCTGATTGGCAACTGCCTCTACAAAAGTCTGGAACTTCTCATTCTTAGCAACAAAGTCTGTCTCCGAATTCACCTCAACTACAGCAGCGACCTGATCACCATTGGTTACCACCCGGCATAACCCTTCTGCCGCAATCCTGCTTGCCTTCTTCTCTGCCTTTGCCTGTCCGTTCTTTCTTAACAGCTCTACTGCTGCTTCCATATCACCATCGGTTTCTCCCAGTGCCTTCTTACAATCCATCATACCTGCACCGGTCTTTTCTCTCAATTCTTTTACCATTGCTGCTGTAATAGCCATTTCGATTTCCTCCATACAAATTATATTTACCTATATTCTTAAGAAAAGCCTTAGTCGCCGTGGGCGTGGCTAAGGCTTCCAGTTCTTCTGATCTTTGAATTACTCTTCTGCCGCTTCCTCAGACTCTGATGCTGCCTCTGCTTCCTCAACAACAGCATCTTCACCCTGATTTGCTTCAATTACAGCGTCTGCCATCTTGGAAACGATCAGCTTAACTGCACGGATCGCATCGTCATTACCTGGAATAACATAGTCTAATTCCTCCGGATCACAGTTTGTATCCACAATGCCTGCTAACGGAATTCCTAATGTATGTGCCTCCTGAATGCAGATACGCTCCTTCCGCGGATCCACCACGAAAATCATATCCGGAAGCCGCTTCATATTCTTGATGCCTCCCAGATTCTTCTCCAGCTTCTCCATTTCCTTCTTAATCTGGATGACCTCTTTCTTTGGAAGCACATCAAACGTACCATCTGCCTCCATCTCTTCATATTTCTTTAATGTAGCAACACGGGTCTGGATCGTCTTAAAGTTGGTCAACATACCGCCTAACCATCTCTCATTAACATAGAACATACCGCAACGCTCTGCTTCCGTCTTGATCGCTTCCTGCGCCTGCTTCTTGGTACCAACAAACAGGATCGTACCGCCATCTGCTACACAGTCCTTAATTGCATTATACGTATCATCTACCTTACCAACGGATTTCTGTAAATCAATGATATAGATACCATTCCGTTCGGTATAGATATATGGAGCCATTTTCGGGTTCCATCTTCTTGTCTGATGTCCAAAATGTACACCAGCCTCCAACAACTGCTTCATTGAAATAACGCTCATTTTTCTACCTCCATGGTTTTGTTCTTCCCGGAATTTCCATAACCTGTTTACCAATTCTTCTGGCACCATACAGGGAATCCGTTCCGGTGATTATTCCGTAAGCATTCTACCATAATGCATAACAGTATGCAAGTATTTTTTATCAAAAATGGACAAAACAGGAATCAGCGGCCGGTAATCAGCTTTGCAATGGTCTCATAATCACTCCCTTCCACAACCGTATATTCACCGATTGCGATCCGGTCCGAATATCCATTTGCCTCCAGATAGGAATCAAAGTCTGCAGCGTCCGCAATCACACCCTGATCCTGTAATATCGTTGCCACATTCCAGGAATTCATACCGCTGATCACGGTAAAGCTTACCGTTCTTCCTTCCGGCGCTGCAGTAGATGAATCTGCCTCCGTCGTCGTATCCGCTTCCGTATCCTGCGTATCCTCATCTGTACTCGAAGAAGTATCCGCTGTCGTATCATTCGTAGAAGAGCCTTCTGTCGTATCATTTGTTGCTGTATCCTCTGTAGAACGGTTCAGATTTTCCAGCAGGGAACCTGCCCTTACCATGCCCAGTTCCTCCGCGCGCCGCATAATCTCCTCATCCGTCATCTTTCCGCCGCCTGTCACACTGTATGCAGTAAATAATATAATTGTAGCAAAGAGGATTCCAACTCCGATTCCCCTTATATAATACTTTCGTTTCATGTATATCCGTCTCTTTTCTATTAATCTATCGATTCTGATACAGGTCAACCACCAGCTTGACCTCTCCGACACCTAAGCCCAGTTCTCTGGCAATTTCCATAATGCTCATGCCATTGCGCTTCATACCAAGGATAATATCATTGGTATTCTCCTCCTCTACTGCCACTTCTTCTGCCGGATCTGCCTCTGAAACCCCGTCCGTAGCCAGACTGCTTCCCATATCCAGGTTCCCTTCTGCAGAAGCAAGCGCATCCAGGGCATCCAGTTCCGGTGTATCACTGACATAGGCATCAATGGCCAGCTCACTTGCCCGCTTCAGATCTGCTGCCTGTTCCTCCGCCTCGGCAACTAATGCTTTTAATTCCTTCTCCTTGTCATTTAACATGCTGTAGAGGAACATGACCTCTTTGTGATTCTTTTCAATCTCATCACAGACTGTCACTGCATAATCTCCCAGTGCCATCATCTTCTCATTCAGCATGGTCGACAGGGAATTATCTGCATTATAAATGATATCATTCACATCCTCCGATATCTTATCACTGACCTTCCTCTGCAGAACCGCCAGTTCCTCCTCGTTCAACTCATACTCATCCGTGATCCGGTTGCCGACAGCGGCTTCTGTCGACTCCGTTCCTTCTGCTCCATCCTTACTTACCATCATAAAACTTACAATGATACATATAATTCCAATAATTGTTACAATTAATACTGCATACATGGTACTTTCTCCTGTTACACCTTTATATCAAAGTTTACCCATCCGCCTTCCGGGGATTTCCTGGTATCCTTTTCTTCTGCTTCTGTCTCCTGTCGCCGCTTCTTACGTTTTCCAGGCTGTCCGTCATATGAATTATTCCCCTTTTCTTTGGCATCATAACGATATTCCATCAGATCCGGATCTTCTTTGGGTATTACAGTCTCGGATTGCTGCTTTACTTCCTTTGCCAGCTCTGTCGTGCCCTGTGCGCTCTGAACCGCTGCATGCTGATTCTGGTTATGCTGCTGGATTCCTACCTGATTTGCCTGTGGCAGAATCATCTGCATTTCAACTGGTCGTATCATACAACCACCTCCCTGCCTTCTTTACACATAAATCATGAATAACTGTCTACCTTGATCTCACCATCCACCAGATGAAACTGACAGTATTTTTGCTCATCCTTTACAATATGAATCGTATTTGCGATCTGAATCCGCACTTCAGGATAAACCCGGTCACTTACCCGCAGACGTCCCTTGGCCTCTGCATCGATCCTCTGCCGGAATTCTTCGATCAATATTTTCAGTTCTTCCTGCCTGCCCTCCAGACGCAGTTTATCCGCTCCGGTAGACCGGATCCGTGCAACATTCTCCGGCGTCATTTTTCTTCCTTCATTTAAACGTTTTCGGAATAATACCAGAACCTGCACACACTGCTCCAGTTCTGCAGCATTATCTTTAAACTCCTGCTCCATTTTCTTTAACTCCTCCAGTACCGAAGGATCAATTCCGAGCTTAATATTGGTTATGGTTCCCATCCGGTTTCCGATCGTTTTAATATCAATGAGATTCAATGCACTTAAGCTGCCGCCTACCACAAAGGATTTCCTGCCCTCACAGATGATCATATCCCCTGCTTCGATCTCGCTGTGCAGAATTGAACCGGAACGGATAGTTCCACCTGCCTTTACAGTCGCATTTTCAATAAACTTGGTAATTATATCTCCCTTTGCTTCTAATTTACCCCGATACATTCCCTGTATTCCACGACTTAATACAATATTTCCATCTGAATAGAGATTCGCACCTTCCACCACTCCATTGACCTGGATATCCCCTTTGGCACGAACCTGAAAGCCGGTTCTCACACTGCCCTTTACGATCACATTGCCTTCATAATTGATATCCCCGGTGGATGCATCTACATCCGCAGATACGGTATAGGAATTGGATACCTCTACCGTATCCCGGTCCAGCCGGACATCCCCGCTTACACCACTGAACATCTGCAGACCATCTTCAGATAAATAAATATTTTTTCCGTATTTCAGTTTCAGCTTCTTCACCTTAGCAGGGAGAATCTTTCTGCCACATACGTCATAGCCTTCTGTACCTTGTACCTCTGGTGTCAATGTAGCCAGAAGCTGTCCCTGCTCCACCCGGGTAAATATATTCAGCTCATGGAAATCAACCGTTCCATCCTCGTTCATCTTTGGTTTCGCCAACGGGCGGGTTTCGAAATGATATGTAATACTGGCATCCGTACCCTCCACCGGCGGCTGTCCCTTCGCAATCTCCACACTATGACAGAATACCGGAGTCGTAAGAAGTACATCCATGACCTGCTCATTCAGGCCGAATTTAATATCCGCCAGTGCCAGTTCATTCATCAGATCACTTCTTGTAAACAGCTTCCCCTGGTTCGAAGGCGGATACAGCCGCAGGATCGCTGACATCCGATCCGGCCGGACACGAATATCTGCTTTCTCATTGATCGGAGGATATTCTCCTTCGGCCAGCCGCACCTTTGTCGGTTCGCGAAGTCTTGCAATCGATCGATTCAAGATATTCCGGTCATAATTATCAATCTGAACATTCTTTAAATACCGCATGACCTCCGCAATATTCAAAGGCTCACCACCTGCTGCGGGAGGCACTAACAGGATATATACAATATCTTCTTCTATTTGTAATCGAAAATATCCATTCCTTTTCTTCATTCAGGCCTCCTTATCCCATTAATATTTCATAATGTATTCCCAATACCTTTTTCATCTTCTGTAACGCCTTTGTATGCAACTGGGAAACTCTGGATTCTGACACCTCCAATACTTTACTGATTTCCTTCAGAGTCAGTTCCTCGTAGTAATACAGCAATACTACCATACGTTCCTTTTCTGTCAGATGATCCAGAGACTCTGCCAACAGTTCTTTGACTTCCTCTTGCTCATATACCCGGTCCGGTTCTGCCTGGGCATACTTTCGGGAATCAAATGCCTTTACTTCAATTCCCTGCTCGACAAATTCATCAATGGATGCAATATTGGTCACCTTCGTCTGACCCTGCCAGTTAAAGTATTCATCCATGGAAAGATTTAATTCCCTGGCAATTTCTTCATCTGTAGCCACACGGTTTTCCTCTGCTTCAATTTTAGTAATGGCTGCTTCCATCTGTTTCTGTTTCTGCCTTACAGAACGGGGAATCCAGTCCATTTTGCGGATCTGATCCAGAATCGATCCCCGGATTCGGAGACTGGCATAGGTTTCAAACTTAATTCCCTTTTCACAGTCAAATTTATCAATGGCATCAATCAAACCAAAGATTCCATAGCTTACTAAATCATCATATTCTACTGTATACCCGAGATACATGCTTAACCGCCCCGATACCACCTTTACAAGCGGTACATACTCCATGATCAGCGCTTCCCTTATTTCCGGTTCCCGTTTTTTATTGTAGTCCGCCCAAAGTTTCTCGCGTCTGGTCTCATCCATGCTTTACACCTCTTGACACTATTATTTCATGATTTACATAATTACCACCCGATCGGGTGATGATCCGTGATTCATTTCTTTATTATTCTATTTTATTCTACTTCTTCTCCTGCCGGTTCCCCATCCTCTGCTTCATCCTCTGCTTCTTCCGGATGAGGAGTTTCCTTGACAGACATAGCCCGGTCAATCAATCTGGTACTGATGCTTCCAATAATAAAAAAGATAACGATTACGACAAGCAGCAAAACCAGCGATTTTAAAATCGGACGATGTAATACCATATTACTAATACTAACAATCAGTGCCGCCATTAATACAATAAATGGTCTTAACCACCTTAGCTTCATATCTTCACCTTCCAAGCCTCATAAGTAATATTATCCTGCTCACTCATAAGCCGCACAGCGACTTATGCCTTATCCGCCATACTCATTCATAAACCGCCCGACGTTCCGCCCTTTGTGAGCAGGCTCCCACGGGCAGCCTAATATTTCATTCTGCATGACGGACTGGTTATTCATATGATTAGTCCCGGATGACCGACTGCCTTAATCTCCAGCTCATTGCTTGCCGGATCAAACACAATCGTCCTTCCGTAATCCTTGCCTGTGTCTTCAGCGACCAAAGGAATCCGAAGCTGTTGCAACACCAGCTTCGCCATGACTGCATTCTGGTGTCCAATGCTGGTATCATCACTTTCGATTGGAAAATCAAACATTTTTGCCCCACCGGCCACTTTGGCCATCAGCATCCTCCGATTCACTCCGGCATGTTCTAACATTCGAAGCATATCTACCAGACCGGTATCCACAAACTTCGCACGATTGGTATTGTTCCGAATTCTCCTGCTGTCCGGCAGCATGGCATGGAGCATGCCGCAAATCTGTGTGGTCGAATCATATAATACGATTCCCACACAGGAACCTAATCCAATTGTTGTTATTTTTTCCGGCGCACGACAGATTGCGAGATCTGCCATGCGGACTTTCACTATTGTTTCCATTCTCTTCCCACTTTTATATTCCCAGTCGTTTCCGAATGATCTTATAGGATTCCGTATCAGCAATCATCATGATGTGACCGTCAATCGATAAATCCTCGCCCTCGAATTCTGACTCAATCTGTAATACCTCATCATGTTCTCTACTGTTCACTACTGCAGGAAAACTCAATATTGCTCCTGCCATATCAATGGCCAGAACCGGATTGGACGGTCTGATATTGATCCCTGTCAATGTTTCGATCGAAGAAAGATAGGAACTGATCAATATATTTCCGATTTCCTGTATCGCTGACAAATCAATGGCATTGAATGCATTCATCTCATGCAGTTCGATCCCGCATAACCGGTTCGCCAATCGACGTGCATCCCGCAGATCCAGAGCAAACAGAACAAAACCATTTATACCTCCCGTAATATTACTCATTACGCCTGCAATGATATTTTCCGCACCGCCAATACTTTCCACAAAGTCATCAAAGCTCATGAAGGAAACTTTGGGCATCTTCATGGACAGCTTGGAATCCAGCAGTACGGAAAGGGAGGTGGTTGCATTTCCGGCACCGATCGTCCCGATTTCTGTAAGGACATCCAATTCCATATCATCCATTTTTTTTTCCATAGATTGACTCCTATTCTGTTTAATCGCTTATGATTCCGCTGATATTGATCAGAGAAATCAAAGTATCCTTATACTTTCCTACTCCCGTAACATAGATATTGGTATCCTCTCTTCCATTATCATATGCTACCTTCTCTACATCCTCCTCCGACAAGGTAACCACTTCCCGAACCTCATCCACCAGTAAGCCCAGGGATGCATTCTGTTCCGGCTTGATGATAATGATCCGGGTACTTCCCGTAATCTCTCCCTCTTCCATCTCCAGCTTATCCCGCATACTCATGACCGGTATGATCTCCCCGCGCAGATTGATCACACCCAGAAAGTAGGGCTGTGTCTTTGGTACTCTTGTAATCTTCTGCATACGTACGATATTATCCACATATGCAATGTCAATTCCATACTGTTCACTGCCCAGCTTGGCAACAATATATTGTTTTGTCTCATCCATATTTTCAATCTCTGCCATATAATACACCTCCTATACCAATGTATTTGCATCAATGATCAACGCGACTCCGCCATCCCCCAGAATCGTAGCGCCGCTGAACATCCTGTGAATGTAGATATACTTTCCAAACGGCTTGATTACGATTTCCTGCTGGCCGATCAGATTATCTATGACCAGTCCCGCCTGCTTATCGCCCTTCTTGACGATCACGACCACCAGACTTTCCGGTTCCTCCTCTGCCGGTTCCATATCCAGCACCTGATCCAGGCGGATCAGCGGAATAACAGATCCCCGCAGGGTAATAACCTCCTTATTCTGTATCAGCTTCACATCTTCAGAAGGGATATCCTCCACTGTTACAATAGAATTCAATGGAATCGCATATTTTTCCTCCCGGATATCGACCATTAATGCCTGAATGATCGCAAGGGTAAGCGGAAGCCTTACGATAAAGGTGGTTCCCTCTCCCAATACACTATTAACTTCTACATCCCCGCCAAGACCTTCGATCTTACTCTTTACTACATCCAGACCAACACCCCGGCCAGACACATCCGATATCTTTTCTGCAGTAGAGAATGCCGGCTGGAACAACAGATCGATCGCTTCCTTGTCGGACATCATCTCGGCCTGCTCTTCACTGATATTTCCTTTCTTGATCGCAGATGCCTTTACCTTCTCTACATCCACGCCGCCACCATCATCACTGACCTCGATCGTAACATTATTGCCATCCTGATAGGCATTCAAACGGATCGTTCCCACCTGTGGCTTTCCTTTCTTGATACGATCCAGGGTAGACTCCAGACCATGATCTGCCGCATTCCGCAGCATATGCATAAGAGGATCTCCGATCTCATCAATGACAGTACGGTCTAATTCCGTCTCCTCACCGGTCATGATCAGTTCCATTTCCTTATTCAGCTTCTTTGACAGATCACGGATCATCCGCGGGAACCGATTGACAACGCTCTCGATCGGCACCATCCGCACCTTCATTACGGACTCATGAAGATTCGTGGTAATCCGCTCCAGATATTCAATCTGCTCATTAAATTGCTGATTATGGCTGCTCTCTTCACTTTCACTGACCGAAACCAGTCCATTCTTTGCAATGATCAGCTCACTGACCAGGTTCATCAGATCATCCAGCTTTTCAATATCCACACGGACAGAACGGTTTACTACAGGCTTCTTCTTTGTTTCTGCCGCCTTCTTCTTCTCCGGTGCCGCTTCTGTCTTTTCTCCGGACTCCTCTGCCTCCTTTGGTGCTTCCTTTACGACTTCCGGTTCCGGTTCCGGTTCCGGCGTACTTTGCATGGTTTCCGGTGTAAACGGCTCTAACACCACTTCTTTTATCTCAGAGACATTGGAAATGATCTTTTCAATCTCTTCCTTGCTCTTTTCTGAAATAATAAACAGACTGAAGTCAAAATCGAACTTCTCATCCTCAATATCCTGGGAACTCGGCTCAGAACGGATAATCTCACCTACCGCCTCAACGCCCTTAAATACCAGAAACGCCCTGGCCGCCTTCAGGATACAGGTTTCCTGTATGTATACGGTTGCACCATACGCATGCATTCCCTTCTCCATTGCCTCTTTCATGGCATTCACTTCATAATCAGCAATCGGAAGCTTTCGGAATTTCCGTTTATCCTCCTCTCCGGCAGGTGCAGAAACCGGTGCTGCTTCTGCTTTGGGCGGTTCAGAATCCTCGGACTGTCCAAGGCCGGTTGCCAGTGTGGCATTTAAAAGATCAATAATCTCCTCATTGTCTTCCGTACCCTCATCCGCAGAATCCTGAATATTGGCAAGATACCCTTCCAGTGCATCCAGACACTTAAATACAATATCAACGATATCCGGCGTTACTGACATCTTGCCATTCCGGATTTCGGAAAATACATTTTCCAGATCATGCGTCAGACGCTGCATCCGTTTAAATCCCATTGTACCTGCCATACCCTTTAAGGAATGAGCAGCACGAAAGATTTCATTCACAGTATCAATATTCTCCGGATCCTGCTCCATGATCAGAACCTGATCGTTCAATGTTTGTAAATGTTCCTTTGTCTCATCAATAAATATTTCCAGATATTGACTTAAATCCATTTAACACACCCCCGTAATATTAATTATCGCCTTCGCTATCTTATTTAACGAAAGTATTTCATCAGAAAGCCCGGATTGTGCTATCATCTTTGGCATACCATAAACCGTTGAGGTTTCCCGGTCCTGACTGATCACATACACGTTCTTTTCCTGGCTCAACATACCAATACCTTTTGTACCATCTGCACCCATACCAGTCAGTACCACACAGATGATCTCATAATAATCTGACTGTACCAGACTCTCGTACATATAATTCGCATATGGCCGAAGTCCATTGACCGGAGGTTCCTGGCCAAGCCGGATCACATGTTGTCCGTGTTCATGGGCAACCCGCATATGACTGCCGCCTTTTGCGATGTATACCTTCCCGTTTTCCAGTACGTCGCCCTCTGCCGCTTCCTTTACAGCGATCATGCTGATATCGTTTAAGCGACTGGCAAGGGATGCTGTAAATCCTTCCGGCATGTGCTGGACGATCAAAACCGGTGCCTCCAGATTCGATGGCAGATATGGCACTACCTCCTGCAGCGCTCTGGGCCCGCCGGTTGAACAGGCAATGGCAACCAGCCTGCCTCTCCCCATATGATTCCGGCGTTCCCTTTTCTGCACCCGTTCTTTTACGATCACCGGCGGTTCATCCTCACTTCGATCCATAATAGAAAGCGCATTAAAAATCTTTTTTCGGAAACTGTCCATCTTCACCAGCATATTATCCGGCTTCTTCAGGAAATCAACTGCCCCCAGAGACAATGCCTCTATGGTCTCAGCGCTGGAACGTTCTGCAACGGTACTGAACACCACGGTTGGTATATCCAGCTTTTCCCGTTTCATTACCTTTAACATTTCAACTGCACCCATCTTAGGCATATTGATATCCAGAAAGATGAAATGAATCGGTGTAGAACGGTGTAAAACGTCTAATGCCTCAAGGCCATTCGCTGCCGTACCCGCTACCTGATATTGTTCTGTTCTATTGATTATATCAGATAAGACCCTTCTCATAAGTGCAGAGTCATCTACAATCAAAACATTTTTTTTCATGTTATCCTTCATTCCCTATCCTTATTAATTCGTACCCTTTTCCTTCGATATCTTCTTCCGCTCCTCATCGAATATATAGCGGATCAATACCTCACGCTCCCGGTCTCCAATCCCTTCAAATTCTACCCGCTGTTCATACAAGACAGCATTGTTTTCCTTCCGGATGGAGGCAATGAGCTTTCCATACTGTAAAATCCTGTAGTTTTCTCCATCCAGCCGGATCAGGAATCGGAGCTGGATATACTGGTTTGCCTCTTCCTTATATTCCGATACCATACGGACACCACCACCGCTGATATCCAGAATTACCCCCCGTTTCCATTCCGGTTCTTCTCCCTCCTGCGGCGTCCAGCTTTGTACCTCCTCTGGAGTTACGATCCGGTAATCTGCTGCGATCCGGCACTCGTGACGAAAATACTCTCTGCGCTGTACCTTCTTCAATGGTTCCTGTATCTCCATATCCGCCAGAAACAGATTTCCTTCCTTCATACGGCTTACCACAATAAACCGGCTGGCAAATATCCCCTTCTGTGCAAAAATATTCATGATATACTGATCCCCCACTGCCAGAGGCACCAGCCTTCCTTCATGAAAGGGCATAGAAATTCTGGCAATATTCTGCTCCGGCAGATCCATGATCCGGCAGGATAACACCCGACGGCGCTCTCTGTCCTGTACCGTATGCCCGTCTTCCAGGATTTCCATATCAATTTTGTTTCCGATTGCAATAATTTCCTCCATAATTCATCCCCTATCCCTATACTTTCCTTCGATTCTGGCGGATAAAATCAAGGAAGAATTTTGCAAAGCCTTCTCTTGGTTCCTCCACAGCTTCTTCAATCTCTAATAAACGGTTCCCGATTTCCTGATAACACTTGGTAGAAATGGAATTTGGAAAAGCCAATGATACCGGTTTTTGTTCCATGACCGCCTTGGCAGCATTATTATCCTGCATGATCGCGCCCAGATATTCCAACTGTATGTTCAGGAATTTCGTTGCAACGATATTCAGCTTATCATAGATCTCTTTTCCTTCTTCCCTGGTACCAACCCGGTTCGCTACGATCTTCATCCTTTTTTCATCCACCAGGAACTCCTTACTGCGATTTACTGCCTTCAGCAGAGAATACGCATCGGTAATGGAAGTCGGTTCCGGTGTGGCAACGATGATCACCTCCGGACTGTTCAGAACAAATTCCAATACGGAATCTGCAATTCCTGCTCCGGTATCTATAATAATGACATCTGCCAGCGTGTCTAAACGAGCCAGTTTGGAGATCAGGATACGGATCTGTTCTTTATCCAGATTTACCATATCCTGAACCCCGGAACCACCGGAAATAAATGAGATATCCAGAGGTCCCTTGGTTATAATGTCATCAATATTTCTGTCATTGTAAATTAAATCAGCCATGTTGTATTTGGGACGGATTCCCAGCATGATCTCCACATTTGCCAGGCCAAAATCTGCATCAATGATCACAACCCGTTTTCCCCGCTTTGTGAGCTGGATGGCAAGGTTGACGGAAAAGCTGGTCTTCCCAACACCACCTTTTCCACTGGTAACTGCAATTACCCTGGTAGAACCGCTGTGCCGGACCTGCTGGCTGACTCTTTGTCTTAATTGTTCTGCCTGATCCATCAATCGCTTCCTCCTAATAACTGCTTCGCAATGAACTGTGCATCCGTGATTTCCATATCATCCGGTACATTCTGTCCGAATGTTGTGTAGGACAGTGGTTCCTTTGTCAACATCCGGATATTCAGGATATTGCCTAAAGTTCCCGTTTCATCAATCTTAGTAAAAAGTAATCGGTATTTTGATATATCCGAATAGGACTGTGTGATCTTTACAAGATCACGATACTTGGTTGTAGCACTCACGACCAGATATATCTCCTGTTTATAATCCTTTGCCGCTTCTAAGAGCTGTTTTACATCCTCCCGTTGTTCCTCGTTTTTGTGAGAACGTCCTGCAGTATCTACAAAAATCAGATCAAAATCCTTATATTTTTCAATGGCCTTCTGCATCTCCTGTGCATTATAGACGACCTCAATCGGGACAGATAATATATTGGCATAGGTCCGGATCTGCTCTACTGCTGCGATCCGGTAGGTATCTGCAGTAATGATCGCCAGTCTGCACTTCTCATCCAGTTTATACTTCGAAGCCAGCTTTGCAATCGTAGTCGTCTTTCCCACGCCGGTCGGTCCAATGAAAAATACCACCTTAGGTGATCCCTCCACCAGTTCAATGGTCTTCATCTGCCCCAGCTTTAACACGATCTTCTGATACACACTGGAAAGCAGATCATCGAGCTGAAGCGTCTGACCGTGATTGTCAATCTCATTCATGATCTCTCTGGCATTTTCTTCTGTCACCTCATTGCTGACCAACTGATCAAATACGAGTTTCACCAGTCTGGAATTCTGATCCGTATCTTCCCCTTCCTTCTCTTCTTCCTCTTCCTTCACATCCTGCATCTGACGTTCCAGCATCTGAGCTAATGTATCCAGACGCTCTTCGATCGCTGAGGTTTTTGTCCCTTTTTTTTGTTCTGCGTCTACTGATTCCTGTTCTACGTCTGCCTTTCGCATTCTGGCTGCCAGGTCTGCACTTTCATCTACAGGCCTTTTTGCCGACGGAATGATCTTACGTTCCTGACCCTCACCTGCTTCATCCACCGCGGCAGTAACCTCTACAAAATTCTTAGAAAATAATTTTCGCAGTCCCTTATGCTTTACAGTCTTCACATTCATAATGACTGCATCCGTTCCCAGATCATCCTTTGCCTTCATGATCGCCTCTACCTCAGAAGCTGCCTGATATTTCTTAATTATCATCGATTGTCACCATCCCTACTGACTGTAATTCTACATTTGACTCTATTTCATTATAAGAAATCACAATAAGATTCTGAAAATAATCACTTGTCAATTTCTTAAAATACATACGGACAATCGGTGATGTAATAACGATCGGGGTCTGTCCTGCACTCTCCAGCTTTGCGATTTCCGTTTCAGTCGCGGACAGAATAGCTCTGGTCCGATCCGGATCCAGGGTCAGATATGCCCCCTGCTCTGTCTGCTTTACGGATGCCATGATCTCCTGTTCAATCTTCGGATCCAGGGTAACTACGGATGTGGTCTCCTCGCCGCCGAAGAATTTATTGGAAATTGCACGCTTCAGACCCTGACGGGCATACTCTGTCAGTACATCCGTATCTCTGGTATTCACGGCATGATCCGCCAGTGTCTCAAATACCGTTACCAGATCCCGGATGGAGATACCCTCCCGCAACAGATTCTGCAGTACCTTCTGTACTTCACCTACATTAAGCAGCTTCGGGATCAGTTCGTCAACCAGTGTGGTATTGCTTTCCTTAATATTATTGATCAGATTCTGAACATCCTGACGGGTCAGCAGCTCATCCAGATGAGTACGGATCACTTCTGTCAGATGCGTCGCGATAATAGAAGGCGGATCCACGACCGTATAACCATAAGATTCCGCCCGCTCCCGCTGCGCCTCTGTGATCCAGACTGCCGGCAGATGGAACGATGGCTCAAAGGTCGGAATACCGGTAATCTCCTCCTCCACATATCCAGGATTCATTGCCATATAATGATCAAAGAGGATTTCTCCTTCACTAACCTGTATGCCCTTGATCTTGATAATATACTGATTTGGATTCAACTGAATGTTATCCCGCAAGCGGATGATCGGTACGACTGCACCCAACTCTAATGCGATCTGACGCCGGATCATAACCACCCGGTCTAACAGGTCGCCGCCCTGATTCACATCAGCAAGCGGAATAATACCATATCCGAATTCCAATTCAATCGGATCCACCTGCAGCAGGGTATTGACATTCTCATGGCGTCGTACCTGATCAGCCTCTTCTTCCTCTGCTTCCACTTCTTCCTCAATTTCATGGGTCTCCTGCCTTGTACTGATGATCCGCCCTGTAACGATCAGAAGCAGACCAAATCCCAGATAAAGCACAATATTCAGCGGGGTAAAGATTCCCAGGAAACACAAGGCACCACCTACCACATAGAGAACCCTGGCAGACTGGAACAATTCACTAAATACAACATCACCAATCTCAGCTTCTTTCGAACCTTTGGTAACAATTACACCGGTTGCCAGCGAGATCATCAGGGATGGCAGCTGGGAAACCAGACCGTCACCAATGGTAAGGATCGTATATTTTGACAAAGCCTCCGTGATCGGCAGGCCCTGCATCAACATGCCGGTTGCAATACCGCCGACAAAGTTGATCGCCGTAATGATCAGTCCGGCAATCGCATCTCCCTTTACATACTTTGTCGCACCATCCATGGAACCGAAGAAAGAGGCTTCCTCCTGGAGCTTCTGTCTTCGTATGATGGCTTCCCGGTCAGAAATGGCACCGGTGCTCAGATCGGCATCAATCGCCATCTGCTTACCAGGCATGGCATCCAGTGTGAACCGGGCTGTAACCTCAGATACACGCTCGGAACCCTTATTGATGACGAGCATCTGTACAATGACCAGAATAATAAAGATGATCGCTCCAATGATCAGATTCCCGCCGCCCACGAACTGACCGAAGGTGGTAACCACATTGCCCGGTTCTCCCGTCATTAAGATCAAACGGGTAGAGGAAATATTCAGGGAAATACGGAATATGGTAGTAAACAGCAATACGGTAGGAAAACTGGACATTGCCAGGGTCTCCCTGGCAAAAATACAGTTAAACAGTATCACCATTGCAATCATCAGGTTAAAGGTGATCAATACATCCAACAAAAAAGAAGTCATTGGAACAAGCATGAAAATAACTGCCGCCAGCAAATAGATTCCTAAGAATATACCCAGGCTAAATTTAATGTTTTTCATGATGCTCCTCCTGTCCTTCTAAGCTATCCTGCTTTCTTCAGATTATATACATACGCCAGAATATCTGCCACTGCCTGATATAATTCCGGCGGAATTTCCCTGTCAAGATCTACATTATAGTACAACATACGGGCCAGAGGCTTATTCTCCACGATCTCTACCCCATGTTCCTTTGCCAGCTCCTTTATCTTCGCTGCCAGAAAATCCGTTCCTTTTGCCGTAACCACCGGTGCCGCATGCTCATTGGCATCGTACTTCAGGGCAACTGCAAAGTGGGTCGGATTGGTGATCACTACATCCGCTTCCGGAATGCTTGCCATCATTCTCCGCTGAGATGCCTGCCGCATTCTCTGCTTTTGCTGGCTCTTGATCTGCGGATCACCTTCTGAATTCTTATATTCATCCTTGACTTCCTGCTTCGTCATCTTCAGATCCTGCTTATGCTTATATCGCTGATAAGCAAAATCCACAAAGCCCACTGCCAGCATGACCAGACTGATCTTTATTCCTAGTTCCCAGACAATTTCCATCATCAGAGCCAGAGACTGTGGAATAGAGATACGGTACAGTGTGTAGATTTCCGTGGAATGCTTTTCCAAAACGGTATATGCCATGTAGGCGATCAAGGAGATCAGGACAATGGACTTCACCAGTTCAAACAAAGAACGGGCAGAAAAAATCCGCTTAAAGCCACTGATCGGATTGATCTTACTCAGTTTCGGCCGCATCGGTTTCGTTGTCACCATCCATTTAAACTGTACCTTATTTGCCAGAAATGCAACAACAATTCCTACCAGCAGAAAAGGAGCGGTAATGATTACTACATCCTTTGCAACCTCCATCATTAACTCCAGTACCGTCTGATAATCAACACCCTGAATTACAGCGTGGCTGGCATGAACCCAGTATTTATCAAACAACGCTACCAGTCGTGGACCAATAAAGCTGATTCCATACCGCAACGTCAGGAACAGTGCCAATAAGGATATTGCATTGGTCAATTCCTTACTCTTGGCTACAGAGCCTTCCTTTCTGGAATCCTGAATCTTTTTGGGCGTAGCATCCTCGGTCTTTTCACCACCGGGGCCTTCCTTGGCAAAGAACTGAAGATTATACTGCAATGTCATCGCAAATCCCTCTTTCCCTTAGTATGCGGTCCGTAATACATTCATGACCAGATCCTCTGTCATCTCAAATACAAAATCCGTAATATTCGGCAGGAACATCACTGTCACCATCATGACGATCAATCCCAAAAGCAGTTTTAATTCAATACCTACGGAAAACATATTCATCTGAGGTGCTGTTTTCGCAAGAATGCCTAACACCACATTACAAAGTGTAATGGAAATGAAGATTGGCAGTGCTATCTGGAACCCCACTAAAAAATATTCTTCAATAAAGGTAAGCGCCAGCGTCTGCAATGCTTCTTCCTGAAGGTTAATACCGCCTACCGGAATCACCTGAAAGGAATCACAGATTGCCCGCAAAATAAAATGGTGCATATTGGAACACAACATGATCAGCAGCACCAGGTAATTATATAAATCAGCGGAAATTGTAATACTTGTATTTGTAGTCGGATCAAAAGCCGTTACCATGGTGAATCCAATTTCCCGGTCTATAAACATACCACTCAGATTGATGATCGTCAGACAGAGATTGGATGCAAGTCCGACGGAAAGGCCCAGAAGCAGTTCCTTCACCAGCAGAATCGTAAATCCGATCAGAGTCGTATAATTCAATGGTGTATACTCTGTTGCAGAAGCTACCACCAATGCGATACAGATACCAAATCCTACCCGAACCCGCCGGGGTACACCTCTTGTACCATAGATTGGTGCTACGCTGACAACACCTGCGATCCTTGCAAATATCAGCAAATAAAACTCCAAATGATAAATGGAAAAACTCGTAGAAAGCATAGGCCGCCTCACATATTCACATAGGTGCCGAACATTCCATACAATCTCTCAATAAATTCCACAATATTATGCAGGATCCAGCCTCCACACAGCATTAATGTCAGGAAGATCCCAAGCATCTTCGGAACAAAGGTCAGTGTCTGTTCCTGAATGGATGTTACGGTCTGAAAAATACTTACAAGCAGACCAATGGTTAACGAAACCAACAGCATAGGAGCTGAACACTTAATGATCAGCCAGAAGGCTTCTCTTGCTATATCAATTACTATATCTGCTGTCATTTACGTTTCTCCTTCCGTCAGTATACAAAGGACTGAACCAACTGTCCTATGATCAGATTCCACCCGTCTGCCATGATAAATAACAACACCTTGAAAGGCATGGAAATGGTGGTTGGCGGCAGCATCATCATACCCATAGACATTAAGGTAGATGCCACTACCATATCAATAATGATAAACGGGATATAAATCAAAAATCCGATAATGAATGCAGAACGCAGTTCGTTAATAATAAATGCAGGAATAATGACTGATGTGGGAATATCATCCCAGCTCGAAACCGATTCAATCCCTGCAATATCCAGAAATAACTGCACATCCTCTTCCCGATTCTGAAGCTGATTGATCATGAAATCCCGCATGGGACTCATAGCCGCCTCCAGTGCTTCCTCCTGATTCATCTCCCCTTTGGAAAAGGGTTCAATCGCCTCTGTATTCACCCTGGCAAATATGGGTGACATAATGGAAAGTGTCAAAAATAAGGAAAGCCCTATCAGTACATTGTTAGGGGGTGTGGAAGTCAGACCCAGTGCCGTCCTGATAAAGTGTAATACCACGATGATCCGGGTAAAGGACGTCATCATAACAAGAATTGATGGAGCTAATGAAATTACTGTTATCACTAACAGCATTTGTAATGTGCCTGACAAGGTTCCTTCTTCCCCGTCCACGGTAAAGCTCAGATTCAGTGGTGAAGTAAGGTCATTCTCATCCGGGAATGCATTTTCTTCTGTTGTTTCTGTTGTGGTCGGAATCTCAGCCGCCATGGACTGTGTATTGCAAAAAATCAGCACAACAAATACAACTGCAAACACAGCCAGGCATCGTTTTATGGTAATGCGAAAAGTATTAGGTTTCATCTGTATCATTCTCATCCTTTTTCTTCTGAAGCTGAGAGAGAATATCTTTAAAGCTTCCTTTTGTGTTATTCCCCAGAGCGTCCAAATTCAGCTCCTCCTCCTTTAACTCGGTCAGAAAAGTAATGTCATCCTTGCCAACCCCGATGGCTGCATACCGACTGCCAATCTTTACAATCTGTATGTACTTATTGTTACCAATCCTGGTCGTTTCAATTATTTTTACATTACTGCGGCTCTGAATATTACTCTGAAATCTTCCCGTCAACCGGGCAGCCAGATAAGCCATTCCCAGCACAAAAAGAAACATGATCAGAACGACCAATAGCTGGATTACACCTTCTAAAGCATTGGACCTGCTGAGTAAAACCATCTTATTCTACAGCCTTCTTTACTGCTTCTAATACACGATCCGGCTGGAACGGTTTTACAATGAAATCTCTGGCGCCAGACTGAATGGATTCAATAACCATCGCCTGCTGACCCATGGCAGAACACATAACAACACTGGCATTTGGATCCAACTGCTTGATCTTCTTTAATGCCTGAATACCATCCATTTCCGGCATGGTAATATCCATTAACACCAGATCCGGCTTTGTTTCCTGATACTTTTCAACTGCCTTTGCTCCATTTTCAGCTTCACCAGCTACATTATAACCGTTTTTGGTCAGAATGTCCTTGATCATCATTCGCATAAATGCCGCATCATCACAAATTAAAATACTTTTTGCCATCTCTTATCTCCTCTTTAATCATTAAAACATTTTTGACTTCACTATATCAGTAACACGGATACCAAAGCTTTCTTCAATTACAACGACTTCACCCTTGGCAACCATCTTACCATTCACCAGAACATCGATTGGCTCACCTGCTATTTTATCCAGTTCCACAATCGTACCTGGCGAAAACTCAAGAATTTCTTTAATGGATTTCTTCGTCCTTCCCAACTCAACCGTTACTTCAAGAGGTACATCCATGATCAGATCGATGTTCTCCTGCTGGGTGACCGGATTCGGACTTTGTGCAAAGCTCTGGAATTGTACCGGCTGTACATTCACATCCTGCATTGGGGGGGCATATCCATATGGCATCTGACCATATGGCATCTGAGGCTGACCCATCATTGGCTGACCCATCATCGGCTGCATCTGTGGTGCTGCCGCCTGTGGCATCGGCTGTGCCGGTGCGGCCTGTGGTGCCGGCTGCGGGGCCGGAGCTGGTGCCGCTTCTGCTTCTGCTGCTTCAAAGCTGGAGGCAAAGGCCTGACATAACTCCTCTGCAAAATCAATCGGATACAACTGCATAATATTGGAATCCACCAGTTCTCCAATTTCCAGTTTTAAGGAAACCTTGATGAAGCTTTTTCCCCGGAAATTATCAATAATGCTTCCCTTTTGATTCTCCTCTAACTCAATCAGCTCTGCTTCCGGCGGACTGATATCAATCTTCCGGTTTAACATGGAGGACATGGAGGTTGCTGCGGAACCCATCATCTGATTCATTGCCTCACAGATGGCACTTAAATGCAGGTCAGAAAGCTCATCCACCAGGTTGGTACCATCACCACCCATCATCAAATCCGTAATGATCTTTACATCGTTCTCCATTAAAATCAGAAGATTATTTCCTTCCACACCTTCTACATAGTCAATGTTAATGTATACACATGGAATTCCATATTCCTTCGCCAGATCATCCCAGGTACAAAATCCTACCTTTGGCGTACTGATTACGACCTTTTGATTTACAAGAGAATATAAAGTTGTTGCAGCCGTACCCATACAGATATTGGAAATCTCACCCAGTACATCTTTTTGTTCGGATGATAGTCCCTGTTCCGGAACTGAACCTTCATCAGCCGGTTCTTCTGGCAGACCACTCAGCAAAGCATTAATCTCTTCTTGCGATAACATTCCGTCCATACTTTACTCCTCTCTGATTACTTTTGTTATCTTTACCGCATAATCCTCGGAAGCAGATCCCGGTAAAGCTTTAAACTTCAACATATTGCCGACAAATATATCCAGCTCGGCATCATATTGCCTGTTTATTTTGATTATATCACCTTTTTGCAGATTTACAAAGTCATTTACGGAAATTGTACTATTTCCCAATACCGCACGAATCGGAATCTGTGCCTTTGCGATCGCAGTCTCAATAACATCAAAATATGCATTCCCTTCACTATTCTCCATACTGGCATACCAGTATTTGGTATTCAGCTTATCCATTACATCCTCTAATGTCAGGAATGGCAGACATATATTCATCAAACCGACGACTTCACCAATTTTCATATTAATGGTGACGATCGCTATCATTTCACTTGGAGAAATGATCTGGACAAACTGAGAATTCGTCTCAATCCGTTCCAGTCTCGGTTCAATTTCCACCACATTTTTCCAGGGTTCCTGAAGCATATTGATACAGATTGTAAAAATCCGTTCCAGAATTCCCAATTCAATTTCAGAATAATCCCGAACCTTTTCCAAAGGCTCTCCGGTTCCTCCAAGCATACGATCAACGATGGAAAAGCCAAGATTGGAAGCAATTTCCATAATAATATTGCCGTTCAGGGGTTCCACATTCACAATTCCGATCAGCACCGGATTCGATAGGGAGTTTGAAAATTCCGAATAGGTAACTGCCTCAGCATTTACCACCTCCATCTGAACATTTTTCCGGAGATAGGCCGGCAGATTTGTGGATACCAGACGTCCAAAGTGTTCAAATATGATCTCCAGTGTCCGCAAATGCTCCTTGGAAAACTTTGTTGGACGCTTGAAATCATAATCAACGATTTTCTGCGCCGGTTCATCTGAATACTCATCCACATCCAGTTCGCCGCTGCTTAACTGCTTTAACAGATTGTCAATCTCATTTTGTGACAGAACTTCACCCAAGCCTGTTCACCTCCTTCGCTGTCAGTCAACACGTTGCAGTCCCTGTTACTGTGTGTACTGCTGCGTGTTAAATTGGCTGAATGTCACATCATAGATACAATCTGTCTGATACTTCTCCTGCAGGCCCTCTGTGATCTCTTTCTTTACCTTTTCCTGCACTTCTGCATCATTAATCTCTTCATAAGTATACTGTTGTACAACGCTTCGGGTCACATCTAATATCCAGCTCTCCGTCTCTGTCAGCTTTGTACTCAGATCCTTGTAATCCGCATGGCTGCCATCCATGGATATGGAGATACCGATAACGGCATAACTGTTTGTGGCAGTTCCGTCTTCCTTTAGATTAATGGTCGTCGGTTCTTCCAGAGCATAGGTCTTGGCATCCTTAATATTCGGCCCAACCGGTTCACCATTTGCATTCTTTTCCAACTCCAGATTCAGAATTGCCGCAATCTCTGTGACCAGCTTATCCGTCTTTTTCGTCGCCGGCACAAACACAAATACCAGCAATGCATTCAGCACCAGATTCACGATACAGATTGCCAAGATGATTACACTGATTAAATTCTTTCTCATTTTCCTCTCCTATTCCTGTGACGAACTTAATTGATTATAAATCTTTATCACAACTCTTCGATTTCTAGCTCTTCCTTCCGGCGAATCATTGGAAGCGATCGGACGGCTCTCACCATACCCTGCCACCTTCATATTCTGATCCACCAGATTCGCATTCTCCATGAGATATTCATATACATTGGTCGCCCGTGCAGTAGAAAGATAACGGTTGCTTGCATAACGGGCGGTATGAATCGGCACATTATCTGTGTGGCCCTCAATCTCTATAATACTGTTCGGATAGGTTTCCAATACAGAACCAATCTTTTTCATGAATGCATAAGCGTCCTGCTTTAATTCCGCCTCACCGGTATCAAACAACAGAGCACCATTCATATCCAGTTCTACAAATTCATAATTATAGTCAATCTGTATCTGTTCATCAATGGTATAACTTTCCAGTGATTTGGAAATCTCTGCATACATCTCCTCTGACTGTTCCAGCCCTACCTGCTCCATCTGATTCTGGAGCTGCTCCATGTCCATCTTCCCATCCTGATTGTTTGCCATTCCGCCCTGCTGTCCGTTCTCATCGCTGTCCGGATCTTCCCCATTGCTTACATTGGCCTGGTCGTCATTCCCGTCATTACTGTCTAGGGACTTTCCTACCTCATCCATCAGGGTATAAACATTCTTCAACTGGGTAACACCACCACTTACCATCTGTCCATTCTGTATCATCTGGCTGGTCTGATTAAAAATGGAAAAGGATATGTGTTGAAATGATGCTGCAATCTGTTGAATCTTTCCTGCATCCATGGTTGAACTGGCAAACAGCAGTACGAAGAAACATAGTAACAGATTCATCAGATCACTAAAGGTTGCCATCCATGCCGGTGAACCCTCATCCGGCTGCTCTTCTCTGTGTTTTGCCATTAATTCTCACCTGCACCTTCTTCTGCCATCTTATTTCTTATGGTCGGAGACAGGAAGGACTTTAATTTTTCCTCAATGACACGCGGATTCTCGCCTGCCTGTATGGATAACAGTCCCTCTATCATGACTTCCTTCATCATAATCTCTATATCATTATTGGTTGCCAGCTTGGTCGCTACCGGAGAAGCAACCCAGTTTGCCAGCATGGAACCATATAATGTCGTAATCAAAGCAACAGACATATTCGGTCCGATAGAATCCGGATCTGACAGGTTACGCAACATGTTGATCAGACCGATCAGAGTACCGATCATACCCCATGCAGGGCCCATTGCTCCTACATTCTTCCAGAATGCGATCAGCTTTTTATGCCGGGAGTCAATATTGATCAACTCCGTTTCCAGTATATTCCGGACCAGCTCCGGGTCAGTACCATCAACGATCAGAAGGATACCTTTTTTCATAAATTCATCTTCTAACGCATTGGCGGACTCCTCCAATGCAAGCAGGCCTTCCTTCCGGGCAATATTCGACAGATCAATGATCTGATGGATTACTGCCGCCTCATCTACCTTTGGCACCTTCAGTATCAGCATAAATGATTTCAGACCGTTGATAAAGTCCTTTAACGGACTGGATGCCAATACACACATAAACGTACCGCCAAACGTAATCAAGACCGAAGGTACATTAAAAAATGGCGGTAAGTTCGAGAACAGAAACGACATCGTGTCCTCATCAAATACAATACCAAATACAATCAAAATACCGCAAATAACCAATCCAAGTATACTCGCTAAATCCAACGTATGTCACCTCTCACCTTATCCCAGATTTCTTCCGGAAATTATATCATATCTATATAATTTTACTAGATTAGATACCTCTTGTCTACTCTCTTTTACAATTATTTTCTTTCCGGTTGTTAATGTGATCACTGTATCCGGAGTTTCCTCAATCATTTCAATGATTTCAGCATTCAGTGTGAATTTGCTTTCATTAATCCTCGTCAATTCAATCATATCTTTATCTCCACTCCTAACAACAAATCACTATCGTTTGTATTTTACTACAATATTATATAATTTGCCATAGATATTTTTATTTTGCTATTTTTCGTTTTCCGTTCCGCCATGCACCAATCCATAAAACAGGACGCGCAAGTTTACTTGCAGGCGGACTTGTTTTTGGATTGGTATAGGGCAGACTGCCCGTTAAGCGAAAGTCCCCGCTGTATCACAGCGGAAAGGCAGCATCGCTGCCGGACTTGAGCTGCATGGCGGAACGGTTCCCCGTCTGCATCAGCCCCATAACCAGGACGCGCAAGTTTACTTGCAGGCGGACTTGTTTTTGGATTGGTATAGGGCAGACTGCCCGTTAAGCGAAAGTCCCCGCTGTATCACAGCGGAAAGGCAGCATCGCTGCCGGACTTGAGCTGCATGGCGGAACTTTCCTGCCCGCAGCAATCCATAAAACCGGGCGAGGCAAGTTTACTTGCCAGAGCACAGGTTTTTTACGATTGTTATAGGGCTTAACTTAGAACGAAAATAAGGAAAATGCATACAACTATGACTGGTCATATGCATTTTCCTGATATTACAACTTATTTTACTGCATTACCGCTTCAGATTGATCAATTCCTCTAACAATGTATCAGAAACAGTAATAATTCTTGAATTTGCCTGGAAACCTCTCTGCGTAATGATCATATTGGTAAACTCTTCTGAAAGGTCTACATCAGACATCTCAATCACACCCTGCGACATGGAGCCGCCGCCTTCGGTTGCTTCCTGTCCGATTCCATCAAAATCACCAGAGTTCTGGGTGGTCTGGTACATATTATTTCCGATGGCCTCCAGACCTGCCGGGTTGGTAAATCTTGCCACTGCGATCTGACCTAAGAGTTTCTCCTCTCCGTTGTCATATACACCATAGATTTTACCATCATTATTGATATTCACCTCATCCAGCTTACCAACCTTCCGTCCGCCATCCAGGCCTTTCTTGTCACCACGGTTTAATGCAAGAGAGGTGACGGAACTGGTTGCATACATGGTAGAGTTACTGAAGTCAATCTCAATCGGTTCAAAACTGTCATCATTAATGGAAAGCGTAATCGCCTTACCCATGGCATTATTGCTTCCAACTCCGATGAATTTACCACTATCGGCATCATATACCAGCTGATTTCCGCTTAAGGTAGCAGCACCTGCGATCGGCTGGTTATTGCCGTCTGTAATGCTGGCAATACTTACTGTATACGTATTTTGATCCGCAGTATTATTCTGTCTTACATTCATTTTAACATTATAGCCATAACCCTTTTTGTCATAAATAGTCACATTCATAACATGAGCGCCATTGTCCTCGAATGCTTCATCCGTCTTATCAATATTACCGGACACATAAGTCTTTGTGGTTGCCTGCGGCTCAGAATACATATTCTCCGGTGATTCCACCTGTAATGGAGAAACCATATCCTTCCGGATCTGCGTCGGATTGTCCGGATCCACCTGCCAGCCCATAACCATCTCGCCGGTACCGGTTACCAGATATCCCGCACCATCCTTCTTAAAGGCACCAACCTTGGTAAAATAATTCATATTTCCCCGGCTGACAATAAAGAAGGTATCTCCGTTCAGCATCAGGTCGTATGAATTGTTTGTCGTTTCTGCTGAACCGGTACCTGCCAGTTCCTTCGTAATGGTTGCTGTTGTGGTACCAAGACCGATCTGCTTGGCGTTCACACCACCTACACCATTATTCGGATTGGAGGCTGCTGCGCGCTGAGATGTCTGATATAACACATCCATGAACTGCACGTTGCTGCCCTTAAAGCCAACGGTATTAACATTCGCAATATTGTTACCTATTACATCCATTCTGGTCTGGTGGGTCTTCAGACCTGCAACACCAGAATACAATGATCTCATCATAATACATGACCTCCTTAATCATAACCTGCCATAATGATCCCTTCAGTCAGTCAGGAATCTTAAGCTTCCTTTCGGTCCGGCTTAAATAATTACGGCTCCATCAATATTTGTAAATACATGATTGGCATCCCCGCCCTGATCCAAAGCGGTAATGACCGTGTTATTGCTTACATTTACAATAAATGCCAGATTATCCAACATAACCAGGGATTCATTGATATTTTTACCTCTTGCCTGTTCCACTCCCGTATTCAGGCGCTGCAGCTGTGTTTCCGTTAAATGAATGTTCCGGCTGTTCAAACGCTCGTTGGCATGCTTCGAAAAGAAAACTCCCTGCTGTCTTACATAATCCGTCTGCTTTGTCTGCAATACCTGCTGAAAAGACGATCCACTGTCCGTTACCGGACTCTTTGCCTTAACCGGCTGCTTTAAATACTCGCCTGTAATCTGTTCTATGGAATAGAGCTGATTTCTGATCTGGTCCATCCTTGTTCCACTCCTTTACTGCTTCCATGCATTCAGACTACTTTTCGTCTTTATCCGTATCATCCGGTTTTCCATCGTCTTCTCCATTGCCCGGTTTTCCATCGTCTTCTCCATTGCCCGGTTTTCCATTGTTTTCTACACCATTCTGATTGTTAAGGAATTTAATGTACTCCCAGTCAACCACAGAATCAAACTGATCCATAGAATAATACTCATCATTTACCCGCAGCAATGCCTGATTGTTACTAACAGTGACATACTGAACCAAGCCGCCGACCTGTTTCGGATTGCCTGCCGCATCCGTCACATTCAGGATTACATATTCTCCAACCAGGCCCAATGCCTGAGAATTCGAAAATGCAACATTTAAATTGTTCATTGCCTCCATCTCGGAGAACTGTGCCAACTGAGACATGTACTCGGCATTATCCATTGGCTCTAACGGATCCTGATACTGCATCTGCGTTACCAGCAGTTGTAAAAATGCATCCTTATCCAGATTACTGCCTCCAGACTGTTCTGTCAGCTTTGAGAATGTTGAAGCTGCTGAAGTGTCAATTCCATTTACTGCCATATATCATATCCTCCTTTCATTCCATCCGGTTCTTATTCCGGTTCCTTTTTCACCTTCTGCATTCCCGCTATGCGGTAAATTCTACGCTGGCGCCCTGCGCTGCCAGAATTTCAGAAGAAGTGTCTTCTTCCATAGCGGCATCCTCTACAGGCATTCCAAATTCATCCAGTCGTATTCTTCCGTTTCTGGAACGGGATTTCTGATTATCCTTCGTGGTATCCTGACGCTCCTGTTCATTCCGGAATTCCGGAGTCCCTACACTGACTTCCACTGCTTCTACCCGGATACTTCTCTCCTGAAAGGCATCCTTAAGCTGTTGAAGCTGACTTTCAATCGCCTGCTTCGCCATTTCCGTCTCTGCATGGATCTGTGCTGTCATGGCACCATTCTTCATCATAACCTGAATCTGTACCCTTCCCAAATGCTGCGGATAAAGCTGTACCTCGATCCGGTTCATATCTGACCCGGACACCAGTCTGATCTGTTCGATCACCTGCCGGATGATCTCTGTCTGCTGTAATTCAGAAGTAAAGGATACCGGTGTTTCCTCCAGTTCCCCCATTGCCTGGGTTAACTGATTCACAATCTCCGATGCAATTCCCTGCTGGAACTGCTCCGGCTGTCTTCCATTCTCCTGTCCTGCTTTTGGCTGTGCGCCCTGCGTCTGAACACTGACCTGAATTCCTGTATTTTCTTCTTTTACCGTAAATCCTTCCGGATCATGCTTTTCTGTCTGCGTCCGTTCTCCGGATTCCGGCTGCATCTTCTGCTGCTCTGTATGTATTTCTGTCGGTTCCGGCTCCATGCTTTCGTCCATATTCATGCTCTTATCGCTCATTTCCATGTCCGCCGCTACCAGCGTATCCTTCTGTGGCATCTGAGGCAGTTCCTCGGATCCCTCTGCCGGGAATTCCTGTACCAGCCGGTTTACATCTGCTTCCTCCAGTCCATACTCCTGCAGTATCTGAGCAACTCCATCCTTCATCTGTTGAAACAGATCGATCATACTGCTGTCAGTCAACAGATCAACCGGTTCTGACTCTGTTGCAGTCAATAGAAATTCCTGCAATGCTGCTGGGTCTAACAGACACAGAACATCCACATTCATAACTGCCAGAATCTCATCCAATTCCGCATCATCCATATCCAAAGCTTCCTTGATCACATCCCGGATTTCCTTCTGCAACGCCTCCAACTGCTCTGCAGTCAGTTCCATATCCTCTGCTGCCGGTTCCTCCTTGGAAAGCTTACTGCCCTGAATCTTATCCTTGTTAATCGAATAAGCATCCTTTGCAACAGTTTCCTTCTCATAAGTATCCTTATGTGTGACTTCTGTCACCGGCTTAGGCTGTACACCGGAATCAACTGTACTCTTCTGATTCCAGCGGGCATTACTGACGGCTGCAAATGATTGAAAGGATTCCGTCAACGACAGAGTTCCCTTATCACTGTTACGATCCCGATCTGTGGGAACGGTTGTAACAGGACTTGCCAGATTTGCTTTTTGTGTTACCAATTCAACGTCCCTCCTTTCGTTTAGATTTTTCTGTAACCAACCGCACAGCGGTTGATCACCTGTTTGCCCGCCATCACGCAGTGATCTTTCTGCGGACAATCTATAGTAATCAGCTACATAGCAACTGATTGCCAGCAATCTTATTAAGGCATCAACTTCTTCGTAATGTTTGCAGCAAAGTTCGGATCCATCTCTGCCAGAATCTCTGCCTTGTCAGAGGAGGACATATTATTCATGATCTTCGCCACCGTATCCAGATTTCCTGCCATTGTTTCCAATATTTCAGCCGCTGCCTTCGGTTCCATCTCCGCATAAGCGTTGGCTATCTCCTTCAGTTCTCCGCTGGCTTCCTTCTCGGCAATGACCTGCCGATAGATCTCCTCTGCCGCCTCCGGATCCATGGATTCATACCACCTGATATATGTATCGGCATCTGGCGCCGAATTTCCATAGACCACTTCGTTATAAAATTCATCTTTTAACTGATTGAATTCCGCCTGATCTGCCTCGAACACCTTTAATCTGGCAATCTCATTATCCTTTTCCTGAAGCTCCTCTGTCTGCTTCTGGATCGTGGCTTCATTCATGGTATTTATATTCTCTAATTCGTGAATACGTTCCAATGCTTCCGATAAGGTCCGGTACGGGAGACCGGTTTCTGCTATGATCTCATCCTCAGAGGCAGGCGGAAGAATCAGATTCACCACCGGTACATCCTTGAGAATGGGCCGCAGAACCTGACTGCCGAAATGTCCAACATCTAATTTTATCAATACTATCATGGCTGCCAGCCACACAACTACGATCAGGAAGATAATAACCGCCGAAAGCAACTTGCCTCCTGCTTTTTCTTCCTGCATTCCCTTGTCCTTTGCCATGGTCTATTCTCCTTCCTCTACGGTATTATGCTGATAACTCACCAACTGGTCGATTTCTTTCATTTCCTCTGTATTCAGTTCCTGCAAAAAGGCTTCAAACTGATGTTCCTTGAGTTTCTCATGGGTCTTGCGCTCCTGCATGATCTCATTTAACCGTTCCCTGGCACGATCCATTTCTGCCATGGCACGGAATACAACATCATTCTGCTCTGCAATCCGTTCATCCATTACCAGAATGGCCTGATTACAGCGTTCTAATTCCAGCAGATTCAACCGTTCCTTTGCATGTTCCCGCATCTCGGCCATATAAGATAGCTTCTGACGCTTATAGGACTGTAATCGCTGAAGTTCCTGCTGGTAACGATTCTGCGCCTGAGAAAATTCCTGCTTTGCCTGTTCCTCCAGCTTATACTTTATATTCAGTATATTTTGCATGCGATAGAAAAACTTTGCCATTATCTCTCCTCAAAGATTGCCTGCAACTGTTCCAGTTCCTCATCCAGTAAATACTTACTATCTACATCCTGCCGCAGAAATTCATTCACCTGCTGGATCTTTGATATGGCATAATCAATTTCCGGATTGGATCCGGACTTATAGGCGCCGATATTGATCAGATCCTCAGCTTCATTATAGGTTGCCAGTACGTTCTTCAACTTACCGGCCAATGCCTTGTGTTCCGGATCAGCAATCTGAGCCATGCACCGGGAGATGCTCTGCAGTACGTCGATGGCCGGATAATGATTCTTATGTCCCAGCTTCCGGGATAACATGATATGTCCATCCAGGATACCTCTTGCCGTATCCGTGATCGGCTCATTAAAATCGTCCCCATCTACCAATACAGTATATAATCCGGTAATAGAACCCTTCTCTGTATTCCCTGCCCGCTCTAACAGCTTTGGCATTTCAGAATACACACTTGGCGGATATCCTCTTGTTACCGGCGGTTCTCCAGACGCCAGTCCGATTTCCCGCTGTGCCATGGAAAAACGGGTCAGAGAATCCATCATAAGCAATACATCCCTTCCCCGATCACGAAAATATTCTGCAATAGCGGTAGCCGTCTTTGCTGCCTTATTTCGGATCAGGGCCGGCTTATCTGAAGTTGCTACCACTAAAACGGAACGCTGCATGCCTTCCGGTCCCAGATCCCGCTCGATGAATTCACCAACCTCACGGCCGCGCTCACCGATCAATGCGATCACATTAATATCTGCTTTTGTATTCCTTGCAAACATGCCAAGCAGGGTACTTTTTCCTACACCACTGCCGGCAAAGATGCCAATCCGCTGTCCTTTCCCGATCGTAAGCAATCCATCCACCGCTTTTACACCAAGAGGAAGAATCTCCGAGATCAGCTTCCGTTTCATGGGATCCGGAGGCTCACACTCCACGGGATAAGTTTCCCCCAGTACCAGAGGTGTTCCATCCATCGGCTGTCCCAGGCCGTCTAACACCTGACCCAGCAGCTCCGGCCCTACATATACCTGAAAGGGCTTACCGGTATTCTCAACCGTAGCTCCGATTCCGATTCCCACCACGGAATCAAAGGGCATTAATAAGATCCGGTTTTCTTTAAAGCCGACTACCTCCGCAGATACCCTCTGTGTTCCGTCCTTCGAAGTAATAATACATAAATCATTTAATTTGGAAGCCGGTCCGGCAGATTCAATGGTCAGACCTACGACCTTTGTCACCTTTCCCAGTTCCTTGGTAAAGGACTGTTCTAACAGCGCCTCATATTTTCCTATATTCAGCATCTGTGCTAACAATTTCAAGGAGGTGATCAGATACTCCAACTGTTCTTCCAGACTACAATTAATGATTCCCGTTTCTGTTTCGATCAGGCATTCCAGTTTGGCAAGCTTCATATCTGATATCAGTTCAACCTCAACATTCGAGTTTACCTGCTGACTCAGCCAGTCAAACCGGCTGTATACATCTGCATAATCCTCTTCCGACACCTTGATGACAACCTTCTGACAACCTTCCAGATCCTGTAGGGCACGATCTACCATATGAACCACAACATCCTGATAATTCTCTGCAAGAACCCCGGTTATCTTATGGATCAGGCGACAGACCACATCTACAAGCTTCGGTTCTGCATCCCGCAGTTCCTGCTCATAATCCTCTTCCAGCTGCTGTCGGATCCTTTCATAGTGATCCTGTAATTCTGCTTCCTGGGCCTCCAGTTGTTCCTTTGCTTCCCGTTGTCCTTTCTGATAGCCGTCCTCATAGCCGGACTGCTTTGCTTCTTCCTTCAATAACAACGCCTCGGCTCTTGCCTCCTCAAGCATTCGTTCGGAAGCTGCCTGGGCTTCTTCAAAAACTGCATTCGCCTGCTTACGGACATCTGCCATATCAATATTCTCTATGGCAAGGGATTGAAATCCTTCCTCAGCCCCTTCTTCCTCCGCCTGAGCAGCCCGGGCCTCCTGCTTCAGCCGATTCTGCTCCTCTAACTGACGGATCACACGATTCTTATTTGCATCTATGACCAGTGTATTCTGTCCGGTGTAAGAAAACAGACCAGACTTAAACAAATTAGACAATGATCTCGTCACCTCCGCCACGGGAAATTACGATATCGCCGGAATCCTCCAGTTTCCGGATGATATTGACGATCTTCTGCTGTGCATCCTCTACATCCTTCAACCGAACCGGACCCATATATTCCATATCTTCCTTTATCATGGCAGCCAGACGGGAAGAAAGGTTGCTGAAGATAACCTCCTGCACTTCCTCGTTGGCATTCTTAAGAGCAGTTGCCAGCTCATTATTATCCACATCCCGCAGTACCGTCTGAATCGCACGGTTATCCAGCGTAAGAATATCTTCGAATACGAACATCTTTCTCCGGATCTCGTCTGCCAGTTCTGGCTCCTCGACCTCCAGTGTCTCCATAATATGCTTTTCTGTACTCCGGTCTACTGTATTCAGGATATTAACAATGGCATCCACACCACCCACAATGGTGTAATCCTGGTTGACCAGAGAAGAAAGTTTCCGTTCCAGAATATCCTCCACATCCTTAATGACATCCGGTGAAGTACGATCCATGGTCGCCACACGTTTTGCAACGTCCGATTGCTTCTCCGGCGGTAATGCGCCAATCACAGCCGCAGCCTGTGCCGGTGAAAGATAAGATAAGATCAATGCGATCGTCTGTGGATGCTCATCCTGGATAAAATTCAACAACTGACTGGCGTCTGCCTTTCGAACAAACTCAAACGGACGTACCTGCAGAGATGCAGTCAGACGGGTAATAACCTCCTGTGCCCGTTCTTCTCCCAGCGCTTTATCCAACAGATCCTTTGCATAGCCGATACCACCTTCTGCAATATACTGCTGTGCCAGACATACTTCATAGAATTCATCCAGAATATCATTCTTCAGAGTCGGTGATACACTTCTGGTATTGGCAATCTCAAGCGTCAGCTGCTCGATCTCATCCTCCTTTAAGTGCTTAAATATGCTTGCAGACATTTCCGGCCCTAATGCGATCAAAAGAATCGCAGCCTTCTGTATTCCTGCTAATCCACTATTCTCTGCCATCTGTCATCACTCCCAATCATCATCATTCAGCCAGTTCCGCAGAAGCTGTGCCACTGCCTCCGGGTTCTCCTGTACAAATTTCTCGATCTGCTGGCGGGTTGCTGTCTTTTCATTGAATTCGATATCTTCCAGACTCTGATTCTCCTTCGTGGTCGCCAACAATGCTTCAACGGATAATTCCGGCTCCAATTCGCTTACTTCTGCCGGGCGCATTCCCTTCAATACAACAAAGATCAACAATGCTGCGATCAGCACTGCCAGTACGATCTGCAGAATATTTGAAACCGGAAGACCGGTCCGTTCCTTCGGATAAAAGAGCGGAATCTGATAAGCAATGATCGTAATACTGTTCGAGCGGATACCTGTTGCGTTGGATACCACGTTATACATATCCTCATCAACATCAATCTGAACCTGCTCACTGTTCTGCGCCTGGAATTCGGCAAAACTTATATCATTTAACAAGCCCTGCTCCTTCATTTTCTCCTCATCATACTCAACATACTGACTCAGGATGATGGATACAGAGGAATTGGACGGATTTACTGCACCGATCGCCTTCTTCGTGGTAGTCACGGTCTTATCCGTGGCATAGCTTTCCCGTACCACCTGCACCTGTGCAGTTCCATATCGGGTGTCATCAATATCATAACTCGGAATATCCTCGTCATTGGAATCCGTACCCGGTACACCGCCGGTCCCGTCTATGTTCTGAGCGTTATACAGATAATAGTTCTCCTTTGGTCCGTTGGCTCCATCCTGAAAGGTATCATACTCTGTCTTTTCAATTAATGTATCATCCAACTGTATGTCTAAATTTGCCATTACCTGGGCATCATCATAGATACCGGACACCAGCAGAGACCGGATGTTACTTTCAATGCTGCCGATCACTTCATTCCGGATCCGGTTATTGGAACTGACAGAACCGGTGGAACTGTCACCGCCCTCAAATAGCAACTGTCCGGTCTGATCCACGATCCGGATGTTGTCTGTATTCCGGCTACCCAGAGAATTTGCCACATAGCTGGCAATTCCTTCAATGCTCTCCTCTGACAGATCGCTGGTCGTGGTCAGCATAATGCTGGCAGATGCATCCTTTTCCTGTTCAAACAGCGTGCTTTCCGGCAGATAGATCCGGACTGCTGCTGATTTAATGCCGTCCATGGAGCGGATATCCGTTGCCATGGTATTCTGCAGTGTAATCTTTGCCTTTGACTGCCGCTCCGAATCCGTCGTGGTAAAACCATTGTTGAACATCCAGTCATAATCCTCTTTTGCGGTCTCGGTAACCCCATTTTCACCCAGAACCAGTCTTGCTTCGGATAACTGTTTCTCATCAATGGAAATCGTCAGTGCATCACTGGATATCTGATATTTAAAGGTTTTACCGCTTTCATCCAGATACTTTTTGGCGGCTGCCGCATCTGTTGTGGATTCAAAGGTTGCCAAAGTAACATAAGTCGTTCTGTTGGAAAACCAGATTAAAGCCACCAGAGTGAAGATCACCACTGCCAGCACGGATATGATTATCGTTTTCTGTTTGCTTGTATACTTATTCCAGAACTCTACCGCCTTTGCCGGGAGTCCTTTAAAAAAATCCAATATTCTGTCCATAATTTTACCATAAATAAGCAATGCTTAAAGCTGAATGTTCATAATTTCCTTATAAGCATCCAGAAGCTTATTCGTTACCCTCACTGTGTATTGTAATGCAATTTGTGCCTTTCGCTGTACATTCGCCAGATCATGTGTGTTGCTGGAATAACCCATGGCATAATTCAGCTTGGCAGTATCCGCCTTCTTCTGCAGCTGGTCTGTTTCTTTATACATACTAATTGCAGAATCCAGCAAAGAGCTGAATGCGTCAGAATTATTGGTTGTTATTTTTCTGTCCTGGTAATCTGAAATACCGATGCTTTCATTCAGGCCCGTTATTGATGTAAGACTCATTTTGACACTCCTTTTACCATACTGTCACTTATTTATCATCTAGGATCAGTTAAACAGTTCCAATCCCTTTGCCGCGATCGCCTTGCCTGCATTAAAGGCTGTGATATTTGCTTCATAAGCCCGGCTTGCGTCAATCAGGTTCGTCATTTCGGTGATCGGATCTACGTTAGGATACATAACATATCCATTCTCGTCCGCATCCGGATGGGTCGGATCATATACCATCTTCAAATCCGACTGATCTTCCACGATCTGAGTAACCCGAACCCCGTTCGGACGGAATACATTCAGACTGTTATACAGGGTATTCCCGAAGTTCAGGGTATCCTTTTCATTAAATACCACTGTCTTCCTGCGATAAACATTCCCATTCTCATCCCGGGTCGAATGTACATTGGCAATATTCTGAGCGATCACATCCATACGAAGACGCTGCGCAGTCATGCCGCTTGCACTTACATTCATTCCACTAAAAATACTCATCTATGTATACCTCCTCCTATGACGTTGACAACACAGTCTGATACTGTTGAAATTCTGCCTTCATCAGATCGATCAGGGTCTGATACCGGATCGTATTCTCCGCCAGATAGGCATCCTCCTGCTCCGGATCCACATTATTCCCGTCCAGACGATAGGACAGGGATGTCTGATCCGTATAAATATAACTGCTCAGATCCTCCAGATTCATATTAACCTGCTCCACCCGTTCGCTCAGACTTCCGTCACCGGCCAAAGATGCCTGCAGGATCGTCTCAAACTGAACATCCTGTCGTTTGTAATTTGGTGTATCCTTATTCGCAATATTATTGGAAATCACATCATGCCGGATATATGCAGCATCCGCTGCCTTATCCAGTATATCTACATAGTTAAAAATGCTTGAATTGATCATGGCGCTCTCCTTTTTTTGTATTATTGTAAATAAATTATTGTTTTCATATGGTAAAAGGATTCATGAAAACGCTCACAAATCCTTTTGAACACCGGGAAATCCATTTCCCATTATACTCTCTGTCATAACGAAGTATTCTTTATTTTCTTCAACTCATCAAATACCACATCATTCAATACCTTGATATAAGTACCCTTCATCCCAGAGGAACGGGATTCTATCACACCGGCACTTTCGAACTTCCGTAATGCATTTACAATGACAGAACGGGTAATCCCGACCCGATCTGCGATCTTACTTGCCACCAGTATGCCTTCCTTGCCTTCCAGTTCTTCAAAAATATATGTAATAGCCTCTAATTCAGAAAAGGACAGGGTACTGATAGCCGAACGGACAATGGCAACCTTCCGGCTCTCTTCTGCATTCTCCTCATTGACGGAACGCATCATCTCCAGACTGACTACAGTCGTTCCATATTCACCAAGAATGATATCATCAATCTCGTACTGCTTGTCCTGCCGGTACATAAATACGGTACCCAGCCGCTCTCCCGCTATATCAATAGGCGTGATCAATGCCTGATACCGTTCGATTCCCTCCAGTTCAAAACCAAGAGTAGCAAGATTCACATTTTCCTTTGTAGACAATATACCCAGCAGACGTTCGTTCAGCATAGCATCAATATGACTGCCGATCTCATCAACGATCAATTCATGGATGCCATCTACATCCTCTCGGTTCTTGATTCCCAGAACCTTCCCTTTCCGACTGATCACCAGTACATCAGAAAGCATAATTTCAGATAACACTTCACAAATATCGCTGAAAACCACCTTATGAGAATTATTATTGTGCAAAAGCTTATTAATTTTCCGCGTTTTGTCCAACAACTGTACGCTCATAATTCCCTCCTACGTATATCCCCATCGTAATCTGTTCCGTGATTTGTATCATTTGTATGAGAAAATCACGAAAAACCATTACATTTAGCTAAATTGTAACACAAGCATTTAAAAATAACAACTATAAAATCATTTTCCTATACTTCTGCCATCCTTTTCCACAACGCAGGAACAGTCTTCCTGAATGCAGGCAAGCTTTGTTCCTTTTTCTACCATTAACCCGCCGCATTCCGGACATGGAACCGGAGACGGTTTCTGCCAGCTCATAAAGTCACAGTCCGGATTATCAATACAGCCATAATACTTTCGACCTTTCTTTGTCTTACGCAGTACGATGTCCTTTCCACAATTCGGGCAGGCAACACCGGTCTTCTCATAATGCGGCTTCGTATTCCTGCATTCCGGAAAGCCGGGACAGGCAAGAAACTTTCCATGCGGACCGTATTTGATCACCATTTTTCGTCCGCAGACATCACAGTCAATATCTGTAACCTCATCCTCAATCTTAATATGCTCCAGCTCCAGCTCCGCATTTTCTACCGCCTGCTCCAGATCCGGATAAAAATTTTCAATAATGGTCTTCCATGCAAGGTTCCCATCTTCTACACTATCCAATAAGGATTCCATGTTTGCAGTAAATTCTACATCGACGATGGCAGGAAATGCTTTTATCATCATCTGGTTGACTGCCTCCCCGAGTTCCGTCACATATAGATTTTTCTGTTCCTTTACAATATAGCGCCGATTTATGATCGTTGATATAGTAGGTGCATAGGTACTCGGACGCCCGATGCCAAGTTCCTCTAAGGTCTTAACCAGCAGAGCCTCCGTATAATGTGCCGGCGGCTGTGTAAAATGCTGCTTATCTTCGAATTTCTGCAGATCAAGCTTCATTCCCGTTTCCATCCCTTCAAAGGACAGATCAGATGGCTTTTCCTCTTCTACCCGATAAACGGAAAGGAATCCGTCAAATTCCAGTTTTGATGAAGACGCCTGAAAGCGTTCTCCATCCGCTTCTATTTTTAAGGAAACCGTATGATAACGGGCATTCTGCATCTGACTGGCCAAAAAGCGGTTATAAATCAACTGATACAGGCGGAACAGATCCCGGGAAAGATTCTCCTTTACCATTACAGGTGATAAGACAATATCGGTAGGCCGGATGGCTTCATGTGCATCCTGAATCCGCTTTCCGTTTCCGGCAGACCGGCCTCCTTCACCAATATAAGCCTCGCCATAATGCTCTTTAATATAGTCTCTGGCTGTTGCCTGTGCTTCTTCGGAGATACGGATAGAATCAGTTCGCAGATAAGTGATCAGACCTACGGTACCCTTTCCCTTAATATCCACTCCCTCATATAGCTGCTGGGCCAGCCGCATGGTTTTCTGTGTGGAAAAATTCAGCTTTTTGGATGCCTCCTGCTGAAGCGTACTGGTGGTAAAAGGATTGGGAGCCTTGCTCACCCGGCTGCCCTCCTTTACTTCCTTGACCGTGAATTCTGCATGGGCCAGCCGCTTCATAATTGCATCCAGCTGTTCTCTGGATCTCAACTCACCGGAATATTTTGCCGGTATAGTCCTTTTACTGCCTTCCGGCTTCAGTTTTGCCTCCAGAGTCCAGTATTCTTCTGGTATAAATGCATTGATCTCATTCTCCCGGTCACAGATCAGACGCAGGGCAACGGACTGTACCCGTCCTGCACTTAAGCCTCGTTTAATCTTAGCCCAGAGGATCGGGCTGATCTTATACCCTACCATTCGATCCAGGACTCTTCTTGCCTGTTGCGCATCTACCAGATTCATATCAATCTCTCTGGCTTCCTTCATAGAATTCTTAACTGCATTTTTCGTAATCTCGTTAAAGGTAATCCGTTTAAACCGGGAATCCTCCAGCTTTAATGCCTGCGACAGATGCCAGGATATGGCTTCCCCCTCACGATCCGGGTCGGTTGCAAGATACACACGATCCGCTTTCTTTACTTCCTTCCGAAGCTTTGCCAGAATATCTCCTTTTCCACGGATCGTAATATATTTCGGTTCAAAATCATGATCGGTATCAATTCCCATCTGGCTCTTCGGCAGATCCCGCACATGCCCGTTGGATGCAATCACTTCATAATTGTTCCCCAGAAATTTTTTGATCGTCTTCGCCTTCGCGGGAGACTCAACAATGACTAGATTCTTTGCCATTTTGCCATGAACTCCTTCCATAAAACATCGGATTCCTTCAGGGACTCTCTTATTCCCCATTGTATATCTTATAATAGTAATGATGTGGATATTGCTTGATTATGCCCTTGATCTCTAATTCAGTCAGAAGCTGTATGCCTTCCCAGGCAGGTAAATCCAACTGACACAGGATTTCATCAATGAAACTTGGTTCTAAACGCAGACAACTATACACCATTTTTTCTTTTGGTGCAAGCCCTAATTCCAGATTTGTATGTTCCCTCTTCTGATTCAGACCGCTCTTTAAGCTTACAGTTTTAAATTCTTCTACTATATCTTCCGGAGACAGGATACACTTTGCCCCCTGCTGGATCAGACGATTACAGCCAATGCTTAATGGATCACACGGGCGGCCGGGGACTGCCCCGATATCCTTTCCCTGCTCCAGAGCAAAATCCGCTGTGATCAGAGACCCGCTTTTTTCCCGTGCTTCCACTACCAGTACAAAATCAGACAGCATACTGATGATACGGTTTCTTCTGGGAAACAGCATGGGAAGCGGCTTTGTATCCGGGGGATATTCCGACAGGATCCCGCCACGACGTTCCATTTCCTGATATAATCTGTAGTTTTCCTTCGGATATACAACATGAATACCTGAACCAAGAATCCCCAGGGTATATCCCCCGGCATCCAGACAGCCACGATGTCCTGCTCCATCGATCCCGGCTGCCAGGCCGCTCACGATGACCATTCCTGTTTCAGCCAGTTCCCGTGCCATATGATAAGCCAGTTCTCTGCCATATATGGTACTGTTCCTTGCACCGATCACCGCTACTGCCGGCCTGTCCTCCGGCGGCAGACTTCCCTTGATATAAAGACCAAAGGGAGCATCCCTCAATTCCCTTAACCGGCGTGGATAAGCAGGATGGATCCTGGAAATGAACTGACAGGACTCCGGGCCTGTCTTTTCGAAGATCCGAGCCGCCTCCTGCCGGTTCCTGGCGGACAGGATCTGTGACCGTTCTGCAGCAGTCAATGGCGTAAGCTCCATAAGATCCTGCTCCTTTGCATCGAACAGCGCCTTCGGACTGCCAAAGATATCCAGACAGGCATGAAGCTTATACAGCGATACCCGGACCAGGGTGGTCAGCCAGAGATAATAAAAATCCTTATCCATGTACTGCACCTCCTGTTGTGACATACCGCTCCGCCGGTCGGAACGCCTCCGGTTCCATCCGGCCGTAAGCAGCAGCCTCCATTAAATGAGGCAGCCGGATCCGATCCGATTCCTCCATATCTGCAATCGTGCGCGCAAGTCGTAGGATTTTGTGATAAGATCTTGCACTCAACTGCCTTTTTTCATATATGTCCTGTACAAAGCTCTGCTCCTCCCGGCCCAGAGCACAGAAGTGCTTCAGTTCCTCCGGGGTCAGCCGGGAATTAAACTGCAGTCCGTCTCCGGATGCAGAATCCGCCTTTCTCCGGTTCCGGTATCGCTCCTGTTGCAACAGATGCACCCGTCTGACCCGCTTGCGTATACTCTCAGAGTCTTCTCCCGGTTGACTGCCGGTCATCTCTGCATAGGTTACCGGCTGAATACCCAGGTGCAGATCGATCCGTTCCAGAATGGCCCGGCTGATCCGGCTCTGATACCGTTCAATCTGCTGAACAGAACACTGACACCGGCTCCGGTCCGGATAACATCCACAAGGGCAGGGATTCATCGCTCCCACCAGCATTACATCTGCCGGGAACCGGCAGCTTCTGTTCAATCTTCCGATCATGACATATTTGTCCTCCAGAGGCTGACGCAATGCCTCTATCGCATGTCTGGAGAATTCCGGAAGTTCATCTAAGAATAATACACCATGATGCGCCAGGCTGATCTCTCCCGGCTTTGGAATGACACCGCCTCCAATAAGGGCGCTGGCAGATATGGTATGGTGAGGTGACCGAAACGGACGCCCCCAGCGCATCTCTTCCTGTTCCTTCAGCATACCTCGTACGCTGTAAATTTTTGTTAATTCCAAACTTTCATCAAAGGATAAATCCGGGAGAATTCCCGTAAGACATCTGGCCGCTAACGTTTTACCCGCCCCCGGCGGACCTGTCATTAACAGATTATGCATACCGGAGGCTGCAATTTCCATAGCTCTCCGTACCACAGGCTGTCCCTGAAACTCTGAAAAGTCATAAGGAGCTCTGGAAATGACCGGCTTTCCAGGCACGATTGCTCCTCCACGAGAAACAGCATATTCTAAATAATTATCCTGATTCAGACACTTCACCAATTCTGACAGACAGTTAAGACCCACCACCCGAAGCTGCGGAATCATAGCCGCCTCTCTTTGATTTGCCTTTGGCAGGATCAGCGTTCGATATCCGGCCTCCGCCAGACAATCTGCTATGGGAAGGACGCCGTTTACCGGTAACAGTCTTCCATCCAGGCTCAACTCTCCCAGGACTGCGGTTGCTGTAAGTCGTTCCTGTGGAAGATATCCCAATGCTGTCAGAATCGCTGCAGCAATGGGCAGATCAAATCCGGAACCATCCTTCCGTATATCTGCAGGGGACAGATTAACCACGATCCGCTTTGGCGGAAGATAATATCCGGAATTCCGCAGTGCAGTCCGGATCCGCTCACCGGATTCCCGTACCTCATTGGAAAGACAGCCTACCATATGAATACCCGGAAGACCCTCAGAACTGTCTGCCTCTACCCGGATCAGAAAACCCTGAATACCTGAAACGGTTCCGCTTGTTACATTACTATACATTACTGTTCCTTTCCCGCCCGGAACAGACTCCATAGTAATAGTATCTTATGTCATGAATGGTTGTCAAGTTTTTTTGTTCTTTTCTCTTTCAGGCAATCAGTGGAACCTGCAAAGCTTGTTTCGCCTGGTTGCACAATATCATAACTGCCCTATGCGGATATGCCGGGCGTGACGATCCGCCTGACCGTTATTTATCCAGAATCTTCTTTAACTCATCCATAAAGGTATTTACATCCTTAAATTCCCGGTAAACAGAGGCAAAGCGTACATAGGCTACCGGGTCCAGATTCTTGATCTCATCCATGACGATCTCACCGACCACCGTACTTTCTACTTCCTTCTCCTCCAGATTAAACACCTTTGTTTCTATGGCATCTAAGCATTGCTCAATCTGCTCTGCTGATACCGGTAGCTTGTAACAGGATTTCAGGATACCGGATGCAATCTTGGATCGTTCATACGGCTCCCGTTTCTTATCCTTCTTAATCACAATTAATGGTATTACCTCTACCTTTTCATAGGTGGTAAACCGTCTGCCGCAGGCATCGCATTCCCGGCGCCGGCGGATGGATGTATTATCATCTGCCGGCCGGGAATCAATGACCCTTGTATTATCATCGGAACAAAATGGACACTTCATCTTCCTTCCTCCTATCGTCTTAGACAGTAACATTTCCGCCGGAACAGCGGTTTCAATGTTCCTTCTTTTTCTCAAGTGTTTCAACCAGATCTATATCGACCAGAATAATATCCGGCCCGATCCGCACGATATGACAGAATTTTATCACATATTCTGTCACCGGACAAAAACAGCCAAAGAACTTGCCCGGCCCCGGTACGATCAATGCTTCTACCTTCCCATTGCAGGAATCAAATACCAGATCGGATACAAATCCCAGTCGTTTACAATCCTTGCAGTTAATAACCTCCCGCTCTTTTAAATCTGAAAACCGCATATGTATCTCCGCAAACTTGCTTATAATCAGGATATGCAGATACAAAAAAAGGGTTCCATGCAGACTCTCTTTCTATGATAAATCGAAAGTTTATGAAAAATCAATCCTTTTTTTAGAATTATCCTCTTCCGAAACCGGAAATCTATGCTACAATGAAATACGAAAATACAGTTAGGAGAACAACATGGAATCGAACACAAACAATCTTGCATCAATTAAGAAAGAAGCCTTAACGGAGCATCCGGCAGAAGACGGAACAGATCACATCATTACTGAAGACTCCCTGGAATTACAGGATATGTCATTCAAAGAACGCCGCCGGCATCAATGGAAGCAGGAGCAGGAAAAGCTGAAAGAACTGACCTTCTGGCGGAAGGTACAGTATATCCTGACCTATTATACATGGAAATTCTTAGGGATAGCAGGTGCCTGTGTTCTGATCCTCTTCGTTCTCCAGCGGATTTACATTGCAACACGCCCGGTCGCACTGAATGCGATCCTGGTCAATGACATTGATAATATTTCTTTTGCTGACACTATGACGGAATTATATAAAGAATATTATGAGGTGCCGGAGGATGCACGCTTTCTGATCGATTCCAATTATCTCATTGTCCCGGCGGAACCGGACAGTGTGCCGAACAATGAACAGCTTTCCTACTATACAAAGATGATGTCTCATTTGATCAATGAATCCGCACATATCATAATATGTGATGCAGATGTCATAGACTATTATGCTGTAGACGGATATATTGCAGAGTTAAAGCATGCTCTGCCACCGGACTTATTCCAGGCCTTTGAGGGCCGATTCTATGAATTCGATGGTCCGGTAGCAGATTCAGACTATTATGCCATTGACATATCCGGTACGGAATTCGTCAAACGGACCGGCATTCAACTGGAGCAGCCTTATATCTGTATTCCTACCATATTATCCGAAGAAAACCGTAAAATCTCTTTTCAGGTACTGCAGCTCATACTGGATCTGGAGGAGAATACAGCGCCCCGGTCTTAGACACGGGAAAACCGGATTCTGTTCCGGATATCCTTACAGGATTATCTTAACCGGACACTTCTCCTTGCAGGCCCCGCAATCTGTACACTTATCATAATCAATCCGCGCCACATTGTCTTCTACTGTTATTGCATCCTCCGGACAGTTTCTGGCACATAATCCACAGCCGATACAGCCGGTCTGACATGCCTTCTTCACCTCTACTCCCTTTTCTTTGGAACTGCAGAGCACAACCCGTTCTGCATCATAAGGGATCAGTTCGATCAAATGTTTTGGACAGGCCGCAACACAACGCCCGCATGCCTTACACTTCTCCTTCCGGATCACTGCAATGCCATCCACGATCTCAATCGCATCAAAGGGACAGGCGGCCTTGCAATCACCAAAACCGGTACAACCATAGCTACATGCTTTCGCTCCATTATTCGGATTATTCTGTGCCAGACCGCAACTCTTCGGTCCCACGTATTCATATTGAGTTACTGCCTTATCACAGGTACCGGCACAATGGACCACCGCCCGCAACCGGGTTCCGGTTCCTGCCTCTGTTCCCATGATCCCTGCGATTACAGCGGCTACTGCTTCTCCTCCCACAGGACAGCCTGACACGGCTGCCTCTCCTTTCACGATAGCAGCCGCCAGACCATCACAGCCCGGAAAACCGCAGCCGCCACAATTATTCCCCGGAAGCGCATCCCGGACTGCAGTCTCCCGTTCATCTGTCTCTACCTTGAATTTTTCCCCTGCTACGCTTAGAAGAACTGCAATGATAACACCCGTCAGTCCCACTACCAGAGTAGCGGCTAATATTCCTAATATCATTCCCTACACCTCCTACAACCGTACCAGACCGGAAAAGCCCATGAATGCAATCGCCATCAATCCTGCAGTCAGCAGAACGATCGGCATTCCCTGAAATGGCGCCGGAATATCATTATCCTCCATTTTCTCCCGCAGACCGGCCAGAATGACAATGGCGATCGTAAAACCGACTGCCGTTCCCACGCCATTGACAACACTTTCCAGAAAATTATAATGTGCAGTTACGTTATTCAACGCCACACCCAATACCGCACAGTTGGTCGTGATCAGAGGGAGATAGACACCAAGCGTCTTATACAGGGCCGGCAGCTTCTTCTTTAAGAACATTTCTACAAACTGCACCAGAGCTGCGATCACCAGGATAAATACAATGGTCTGCAGATATTCGATATGCAACGGAGTCAGAATAAACTGATAGATCAGACTGGCAACTGCAGAAGAAATGGCAATAACAAATATAACTGCACCACCCATGCCGGCGGCTGATTTCATATTCCTGGATACTCCCAGGAAGGGACAAAGACCCAGAAACTGGCTTAGCACAACATTGTTGACGAATGCAGCACTGATCGCGATTAATATGATCTTCGTAATCTCATTCATCTTTCTGTCCCTCCTGTTCCTGCTGTTCTTCCACTGTCTGTACCTGATCCGTCTTTGGTTCCGCCGGTTGTTCCGGCTTCTGTACCCGGTCCGTCTCCGGTGCTGCCGGCTTCTGTCCGACCCGTCCCACTACATCCGTCTCCCCGTCAAAATCAAAGAATCTGCCGCCACAGGAGGTATTTCCACAATGCATACAATCCTCTGTCCGACATACGGTATCACTGAGTTCTACCTTCTGCTTCTTCCTCTGCTTGCGATAATTCAGAAAAGCGATCAGAAATGCAAGTACCAGAAAAGCACCCGGTGACAAGACAAAGATTCCCACCGGCTGATAGCCCGGGATCGCAAACCCGAAAACAGCACCTGCTCCAAGCAGCTCCCGTACCAGTCCGATCGCAGTCAGGCCAACGGTAAAGCCAAGCCCCATACCCACTCCGTCAAACACGGATGGCACGACCGGATTTTTGGAAGCATAGGACTCCGCCCGTCCTAAAATAATACAGTTTACTACGATCAACTTGATATATCCGCCAAGACTTTCCGACAAATCCGGCAGAAATGCCTGTAACAGAAAATCAATGATGGTAACAAAAGCAGCAACGATCACGATATATGCCGGAATACGCACCCGGTTCGGTATCACATTCCGCAATGCCGAGATCATCAGATTACTCATAATCAGGATCACTGTGGTACTTAATCCCATACCCAGACCGTTTACGGCAGATGTAGTTACTGCAAGCGTCGGACACATCCCCAGTATCTGTACAAAGGTAGGATTCTCGGTAACAATTCCGTTCCGGATCCGCTCTACATTCCTATTCATCACTGCCACCTCCCTCCTGCGTATCTGAAAGTCCCAGACTCCTTGCATAGCATATTCCTGCATTGACTGCATTGGTAACCGCATTGGTGGTAATGGTAGCACCGCTGATGGCATCAATTTCATTCTCCGCCACAGCTCCGGATTTGGAATAGGCAAAGGCATCTGCCCGCCGGCCGGAGAACTGCTCATAAAATGCAGGCTTCTTTGCCTCCATGCCAAGACCGATGGTTTCGGATAAGGAAAGGAAGGCAATCTGATTCACTGTACCGTCCATCCGGATTCCCAGAGCAATCTCAAATTCACCGCCATATCCCTCTGCTGACCGGATCGTCATGACATAGCCCAGTACAGTTCCGGCAGCATCCTCCGCCTGCTTAACCTCCTGAATGGTATTCTTCTCAAAGCCGCCCTCCTGTAATATTCCGGCAGCGGCTTCTGCATTCACCCCTTCAAGATCCGTAAATGTTACTGCATCTGAGAAGACGGACTGATAGGCAGACTGTTTCTTATCCTCCTGCGCCTGTGCGATAGGATGCTTGGTAATGGCGTACACACTGCCTAACAGCAGGCCTGCCGCCAATGTAATGATAAATAATACCAGGGATTCCCGGATCATCTGCTTATTCATGCTTCTCTGCCCCCTTTCCAAATGCCTTCGGAGCCGTAAACCGTTCAATGACCGGAACCAGCAGATTTCCACAAAGGATCGAATAGGAAACACCTTCTGCTGCGGTAGCAGGATTCCACGGACTTCGAAGTACAAAGGTCAACAGCCCTAACAACACGCCATAGATCAGACGTCCTTTTGCTGTGATCGGTGATGTCACATAATCCGTGGCCATAAATATCGCCCCCAGCATCAGACCGCCGCCACAAAGATGAGCCGTGATAAATGCAATATCCAGCCCTCTGCCTGATGCCATGGCATAAATGGCTATACAGATCGTAAACGTGCCAATATAGGCAGCCGGAATCCGTATATCGATCACACGCCGGAACAACAGATATGCACCGCCGATCAGCAATGCAGCCGCAGAGGTCTCTCCTATGGTGCCTGCCGTACTCCCCATGAACATCCGCAGGACATCCACCTGTCCGCCGGCCTTTAACACTGCCAGGGGGGTTGCTGTCGTAACTGCATCGTATACAAACGTTGTCATCGGCTTTGCAAAGGAAAGCAGTAGAAAGCACCGGGCGGCCAGAGCCGGATTCATAAAATTCTGCCCGATTCCACCAAATAACTGCTTTACAAGCACAATGGCAAATACACTTCCCAGGACCGCCATCCACCAGGGAAGGGAAGCCGGAAGATTCAGAGCCAGCAACAGGCCGGTCACAATGGCACTGCAGTCGCTGATCGTCACTCTGCGCTTCATAAAATACTGAAATGCCCACTCACTGGCAACACAGGAGGCAATGCATACCAGGATCAATATAAATGCCGAAATGCCAAAATTATAGATACCCATGATAGCTGCCGGAAGCAGGGCAATGATCACATCCAGCATGATCCCTGTGGTACTGTCCTCGTGTCTCACATGAGGGGAAGATGAAATCTTTTTTAATTCCGTCATGTTCTACCTCCTATTTTTTCCGGTTCGCTAAAATGCTTTTTCTGGTGGCTGCAATGGTCTGGGTTAAATGCCGCTTGGCAGGACAGACATAGGAACAGCATCCGCACTCACAGCACTCCATTCCATCCTCATTGACGAAATCCTCCAGCTTCCCGTGTTCTGCCAGCTTCGCCAGTCTGGAAGGATTCACCCGTCCCGGACAGACTGCCACGCAGCGGCCGCAGCGGATGCAGTTCGACGGCTCATACATGGCTGCCTCATCCTCCAGCATACAGAGGATGGCAGAAGAACCCTTTACGATCGGTACATCCGTTGAAAATAACGCCTTGCCCATCATAGGGCCGCCGGCAACGATCTTCTCCGGTTCCTTTCCCGGAAATCCCCCTGCTGCATCAATCAGCTCCTGCATATTTGTGCCTAACAGAACTTTATAGTTGACTGGATTTGCAACCGCATCTCCCGTTACGGTTACGATCCGGTCAATTAATGGAATGCCATAGCATACTGCCTCGCAGATTGCCACAACCGTATCAACATTATGTACAATGCATCCCGCGTCTGCCGGCAGCATACTGGAATTGATATCCCTGCCGGTGTTGGCATAGATCAACTGACGCTCCGCTCCTTCCGGATACTTGGTCTTCATGGAGTGTACGGTGATCCGCTCCATTCCTTCCGTCTTCTCCTTCAACAGCTTCAATGCCTTTGGCTTGTTATCTTCGATGGCAATGATACCGGAAGCATTCGGGAACAGTTTTAACACGATCGTAAGCCCCTGGATCAGCTTCTCCGGTTCCTCCAGCATCCTGCGGTAATCGGAGGTCAGATACGGTTCACATTCGGAACCATTTACAATGATATAATCAATCTGATCTACATGCTTGGGAGAAAGCTTTACATGTGTAGGAAAGCCTGCACCGCCCATTCCTACTATGCCTGCATCCTGAATCAGGGCCAGGATTTCCTCCCGGCTTAATTCCTCCCAGGGCTTCACATTCGCTTCAAAATCTACAGTATCAAACTTCCCGTCATTTTCGATCACAATGGAATTCACCTTGTTTCCCCCTGCGGTCAGCCGTGGTTCAATGGCTTTTACCGTACCGGATACGGAAGCATGAATATGGGCAGAGACAAAACCGCCTGCCTCTGCGATCCGCTGACCAGCCAGAACGGAATCCCCTTTCTTTACCAATGGTTTCGCCGGTGCTCCAATATGCTGACTCAATGGATAGACCATATCGCCCTTGGGAAGATAGATCTCAATGGGCTTCTCCATGGTCAGTTCCTTCCCCTCGTAAGGATGAATGCCTCCCTGAAATGTAAGCAAACGCATACCTACTACCTCGTTTCATTAGAATACTATATATTTTAATACAATTTCCTCCGTTATTCAACTGATTTCCTTTGGCAGATGCTTATGCAGAAATGCCCCTGCCACGCCAACCAGTGCGCCCGCTATCACACCGGAAAGCATCAGGAGCGGAAATCCATACAGAATCGTATGATTCTCCATAAGAAAAGCGGCCAGGATGATCTGACCGGTATTGTGCAGGACACCGCCTGCCACACTGACACCCAGTATTGAAACATGATCTGACCTTTTTAATATGACCATGATCAGCAGACTCAGAGCGGCCCCTGCCAGACTGTAAAGCATCATAGTGACCGTTCCAAACAATAAGGAGGATAATCCTATGCGGAGCAGGCTTACGCCTGCTGCTTCCTTCCAGCCAAGCCGGTACAGCACCAGCAGTGTGACCAGATTGGCCAGTCCGATCTTCATTCCGGGTACCATAGGATAAATGGGAACTAAAGTCTCCAGCCAGCCGAATACCAGCCCCAGTGCAGTAAACATTCCCAGAAATGCAGCTCTTTTTGCCAAATATGATTCCTCCCTTTCCGGATTACGCTTCCGTGTTCCATCCCGCCGGCCGGTTCCGGTCAATCGGATTCCCGGTTGATATACGTCGGCTCAGATTTTGAATAGACGATCTTCTGGCTCTTATACAGTCCAAAATAGCCGGACAACATATAACAGATTGCGATCACGATCAGATAATAAGGCATCCCCTGCATCCCAAACAGCTCAAAGCTGATAAAAAGAGAAGTCATCGGACTGTTGGTAACCCCGCAGAACACACCAGTCATACCTGCTGCTGCACAAAGACCGGGAGATATGCCCAGTAAGTGCCCCATAAGGCATCCAAAAGCAGCACCTACAAAGAAAGACGGTACGATCTCTCCACCCCGATAGCCGGAACCCAGCGTGATCGCCGTAAAGATAAGCTTTAATAAAAAGGCACCATAGAACACCTGCCCTTCTTCTACTGCCCTTCGGATCACATCCATGCCTGCACCATTGTATTCCGTTCCAAACAGCAGGGTCAGAAGAATTATGATCCCGCCTCCGATCACGATCCGAAGATAAGGATTCGTGATCCGCTTCCGCAGAAAGGCCTCTGTCTGATGCAGAAGGATACAGAATGCAATACTCAAAAAAGCACAGAGAATTGCCACGATCCCGATCTTTCCGGTATTCAGAACATTGAATGCCGGAACCTCCCGGATCAGAAACTGTTCTCCCTCCAGCCCGCATAATAACGCAATCTGATTTGCCGTCAGGGACGCTACCGTACAGGGAACCAGCGCTGCATAATACATGATCCCGATGCTGACCATCTCCATTGGAAAGATCACTGCCGCAAGGGGAGTACCAAACACTGCAGAAAATGCTGCGCTCATACCGCACATGATAATGATCGTCCGATCCTTTTCATCAAATTTGAATATTCGTCCAATAGATTCTCCGATACTGCCTCCCAACTGCAGAGCAGCACCCTCTCTGCCTGCAGAACCGCCGCATATATGGGTCAGGATCGTAGATATAAAGATCAAAGGTGCGGTTCTGGCATGGATCAGTTCATCCGTCCGTATAGCAGTAATAACAAGGTTGGTTCCCTTATGATGCTCCTGATGACACAGCTTGTAGAGCAGGACGATCAGAATCCCCGCTGCCGGAAGCAAAAAAACCAGCCAGGAATTCTCCTGTCTCAGATTCGTTACATATGTCATGGATATGGAGAAGGCGGCTCCGACTCCTCCTACAAATGCTCCGGTTATCAGGGAAAAGATCAGCCATTTTACAAAAGTAATAAGCTGATGACCTTCCTCCTTTGCGATCTCCTCTGCCGCTTTCATCTGATGCTCCCCCCTCCTGTTACTTTTGTATTTCTACCACAAGCTTATGCGGCAGACACACGATCGTTTCTCCCTTCCTCGAGATCCCAGCATGTTCCACGCAGATCTGATCCCTGCAGTCTGCTTCTGCAACAAGCGCAACACCATTCTCTACCAGAAAGAGATTATAGCCGTTCTCCGTCTGGATCGGAATCCTGCAATCCTCGTCCAACGGCTGCTCCAGGATAACGGAACCATTTAAAGATACGACTGCTGTGGTTCCCTCCTGAAAGAAAACCAGCCAGACCACCACCAGAAGGATCAATGCTGCAATGATCATCCCCCCGATCAGGATCAGATCATTCCACCCCTTTTTCTTCTGCATTATTTTATCATTTCTTCTAGCGTTCTTTTTATCTTCCATAGCTGCAATACACGTTTCCCTTCCGGTTCTTCTCTTCCTTCCTCTGTCAGCAGAAGCTGCTGCAGGGCTTATTCCTGTAACTCATAATCGGTATCTGTTAATTCAAACATATCCCGCAATCCTTCGGTGATATAGACCTGACGCTCCGTCGTTACGAATATCCCTTCTGCACCATACTGCTCCAGCAGGGAACACCCGTCCTGATATCCCAATACAAAGCAGGCAGTGGAAAGCCCGTCGCTGATCAGTCCGCTGTCGCTGACAACCGTTACCGCCATCAATCCGCTGTCTGCCGGATAACCGGTAGCAGGATCAAAAATGTGATGATACCGCGTTCCCTGCTCTGTAAAATACTTTTCATAATCACCGGAAGTAGAGACAATTCCATTCTTTCGCATGGTCAGCGTACCAAGAACGGTTCCCTGTGGTCCTCTGGGATCCTGTATCCCCACTGTCCAGTCCTCTGTGCCCGGCTTATCTCCATATACAACAATGGTACCGCCAATCGAAATTACCGCTCCGGTCACTGGACTGTCTGCCAGATACTCCCGAACGACATCACCGGCAATTCCTTTTCCCACTGCGCCAAGATCAATGGAGCAGGCCACAGATTCCCCCGTCAGCATCCCGTCCTCCGACAGATGAATGCGCTCATAACCGGTATCTGCCAGAGCCGCCTGAAGGGCCTCCTCCGCCGGAACAGCAGGCTGCTCCTGCTCCATACCCCATAAGTCAATAACGGGATGTATCGTTATATCCAGCGCTCCATTGGAGTCCTCACACAGTGCAAGAGAATCCTGAAGCCATTTCTGCTCCTGCCCGGTCAATCTTACTGCTGTTCCCTGCTCTAAGCTTTGATTCCAGACCGCCACTGCAGAATCCTCTGCCCGCCAGGACAGCTCCTGTTGTTCCAGTTTCAGAATGCACTGGTAAACGCCTTCCGCCGTCCGGTCACTGTCCGGTCCATAGATCACATCGGAAACCACGGTTCCCATGGCAAAATCCGTCCGCCTGGCCTCGGCCGGCATTGTCCGGCCCAGAAATACGACGCACAGTATGATCTGTATTACCAGTATGAGCGGCATGCCAAGTACAAAGGCTTTATGTCTGGTCTTATGGCGGAACAACTGCATACCAAGGATGCTGCCCAGACTTCCGCCGAATATGGCGATGAGAAACAGCGTCCGCTCCGGGATCCGCCATGCTCCCTCCTTTGCCCGCTTTTTATCCAGTCCCATGCTTATGAGCCCTGCCAGATTAAGAACACATCCATATAGAATTGCAATTATCAGTCCGGCTTCCATGATCGTCCTATGCCCGCTTTACAAAATACTCATCGTACCAGAGCAGGAACATGAATACCGTCCATATCTTCCGGCTGTTGTCGAACTTTTCTTCCTTATGCTGATCCAGAAGCTTCACCAGATAATCCGTCTGGAAAAACTGTTCTGCTTCCTTACTGGTAAACGCCTCCCGGATACGGCTGTAATATGGCTCCTCCCGCATCCAGACACGGATCGGAACCGGAAAGCCCAGTTTCTTCTTATCCGCTACCTTTTCCGGCAGCACCTCAAGAGCCGTCTTCCGGAACGCCCGCTTCGTTACTTCTCCTTCTACCTTGTATTGACGGGGAATCCGCGATGCCACCTGAAATACCTCCTTATCCAGAAACGGCACCCGCACCTCCAGGGAGTTTGCCATGCTCATCTTGTCCGCTTTTAACAGAATATCATGCACCATCCAGATGTTGATATCCAGATACTGCATCTGGGTTACCGTATCCCTGCCTGCGATCCGGTTCCAGTATGGTCTGGTAACTGCAAGTGGATCTACGCCATTGCGTTCCTTTAACAGCTTATCCTTTTCCTTCTCATCAAAGATAAATGCATTTCCCACATAACGCTCCTGCAGGGTCTTGGAGTGGCGCACCAGGAAATTAAAGCCCCGTTTCTTTGGAAACAAAGCAGCGATCTTTCCAATGAGCCTGCGGATCGGAAACGGAATGATATCATATGCTTTATTCTCCAGCGGCTCCCGGTAGATATTATAGCCGCCGAACAGTTCATCCGACCCCTCTCCCGACATGGCAACCTTCACATGCTTCGCTGTTTCATTCCCCAGAAAGTACAGGGCAATGGCAGAAGCATCCGCAAGCGGCTGATCCATATAATACTGGATCATAGACAGCTTATCCCAGTACTCCTCCGGCGTGATCACCTTACTGATATTCTGTACTTCAATGATATCCGATAGCTCCTTTGCATAAGAAATCTCATTATACTTCTTCTGTGCAAAACCAACGGTAAAGGTCTTGTCCACCTTGGCCATACACGCAATATAGCTGGAATCCACGCCACTGGAGAGAAAGGAACCCACTTCCACGTCCGAAATCTTATGCATTCTTACAGAATCCTCCATAACATCACGGATCGCATTCGCCCAGTCGTCCAAATCCCGGCTTTCATCCGGCTCCTGAAACTCCGGCTCCCAATAACGGGTGATCGTCACTGCTCCGTTTTCGTATACCAGATAATGGGCCGGAGGCAGACACATAACACCTTCAAAAAAAGTTTCTGCAGAAGGACTGTACTGATAGGTCAGATAATTCTCCAATACATCGTGATTCAGCTTCTTCTCAAAGGACGGATGACATAAGAAGGCTTTGATCTCCGAACCAAACAAAAAGCTTCCATTCATATTCGCATAATACATCGGCTTAATGCCAAAGAAATCCCTTGCAAGAAACATCCGTTTTTCCTTTTTATCCCAGATAACAAAGGCAAACATCCCCCGCAGCAGATTCAGCATGTCATATCCATATTCCTCATAGGCATGAACCAGTACCTCTGTGTCAGACTGGGTCTGAAACACATGTCCCTTTGCAGTCAGTTCTTCCCGGATGCTCTGATAGTTATAGATTTCTCCATTGAACATCAGTACCAGAGAACCATCCTCATTATAAATAGGCTGGCTGCCGGCATCCAGATCGATAATGCTTAAACGCCGAAACCCTAATGCAATCTCTTCATCCAGATAGGTTCCATCACTATCCGGCCCCCGATGAACAATGGCATCCTTCATCTTCTCTATTATCTCTGCCTTTTCCGGCAGGTGATCTAAAAATCCTACAAATCCACACATATATCATACCTCTGTATCATTACATTTTCATTCCTGTTCATTATGGACTGAACCGCATAGGTTGTCAAGGGTTAGAAGCCCCAGCCGGCCAAGATGTCCTTCACCCACTGAATCAGGTTGCGAAATGCCTTCCGTATACCGTTTTCGTCCAGTTTCTCCCCCAGTTCCTCTACTGCACTGCTTCCCATTTCTTCCATGGAACTGCCGGCTTCCTCCAGAGCACTGCTGGCCTCCTCAAAGGCACTGCCGGCTTCTTCTGCTGCGCTGCTGACTGCCTCACTGTTCTGCTCCCAGACCTCAGATGCAGAAGAAGAAAATTCCTCCAGTTCTTTCCTGGATGTATCAATAAAATCCTCAATTCCACCCCAAAACCGATGGTCTTCCCCGGTTCCTTCGGTACGATTGCCGGAAAGCATTTCTGTACCGGGGATCTCTGTACCGGGCCCTTCTGCCATGGTTCCGCCTTCTGTAGTATCCGGGACGCCTTCTGTATAAACCGGTTCGATATCACCTGTCGCAGTATTATTCTCCTGTCCGGCCTCTGTATCTCCAGAAGATGCCTGGACACTTGTATCCTCCATTGTCACAGTATCCGTTCCACTCTGATCCATATACTGATTACCGGGAACCGGATATATCAGATCGGTCTCTTTGACTGTATACGGAGTTCCGTACTGACTGAAATCATGAGCGCTGACGCTTACTGCATCGCCGCCCCCGTAATTCCTCGGAAAGAAATAAAGATACCGGATCGTATCCGCAATGCTTTCCCGCTTTACTCCATCCGTAACATAAGTGTTCACATAGAGACACACATCATATGCATACCGGGTATCATACCGGTCTTCCAGGGTGCCAAATGAAAGTCCGGCATTTTCGTAGGGCAGGATATCATAGGTACCGGAATAAAAATTATCTGTAAATACCCCTTCCTTCTCTACATCAATAAAAGTACCATCTGGATACAGATAAAGCACACTTCCGTCCGTAGTCCTCCGCCAGGCACTGTTGGTCAGATGATCCCGGTTCTGATCAAACAACTGGAATACCCCTCCGAACAACAGAATGATGATCAGATAGGATACCAGACCGATCCCTCCCATAATGATGCCGGAGGTTCCCATCCTTTTACCATTTTTCCTGGCAGCCGATACGATTCCCAGCACCACTGCAAATGCTGCCAGCACCAATCCCAGTACAGGAATGCAGAAGAACAGCAGAGACAGGATACCCAGGATCATGGCAGTCATTCCCAGACCATATTCGGAATGCTCCGTCTGCTCCGGATTGCGGTGCGTATCTTCGTCATCCTCCAGTGGAATCCGGTCTAACGCATCCTCATCTTCAAATTCCTCATCTATGATATTGTTATCATTATCCTGATTCTCACTCATTTTGCTTCCTCCTCAAATATCCTTCTACCAGCTCCAGTTCATCCTCATAAATACAGTACGCCGGATCACCTGCCCGTATTGCTAAAAGACATTCGGACAGCTCCATCCAGGTTACAGACTCGATTTCCTCCTGCTGCAGACAAAGGGACTCGATATCAACCGGCTCCTCATATAGATATACCGCACTGATTTCAAAATTATTCCAGGGTCTTCCGTAAAATTCGGTCTGCAGATGTGCCTTATGCATACCTATGTATTGTAACATGGAATCGGACGCCCGGATACCTAATTCTTCATAAAGTTCCCGTAGAGCAGATTCCAGATAATCCTCTCCTGCCGGAATATGCCCTGCTGAAGAAATATCATAGCAGCCGGGAAAGGAATCCTTATTCCGGCACCGTTTCTGTAACAACAGTTCCCAGCTTCCGGCAGTCTTTCTTGCGATCCACACATGGGAGGTGCCATGAATCGTTCCATCCTCATGTGCCAGTGTCCGTTCTCTTGTCCGTCCGGTCAGACTTCCATCCTCCCGGCGGACATCAAACAACTCCATGTCCCTTCCATCCAGGACTGCACGATTCAGGCGTTCTCCCACATAATCCAGCTTCAGGGAAAAGAACGGATGTCCGGTCTCCAGCAGATAAAAGAAGATCCGGTCTCCTTCCCAGATCGGAAGGCTCTGGATTTCTGATTTTTTTACCCATTCCAGATTTCCTTCCGCACAGTCTGTCAGCGTTCCGGTAAATGCATCCGCAGTATAAAGACACATGTATTCCATATCCGCCTGCACGATGCCATCCTGTATGCTCCTGCCTCCTGCCTCCGTCAATCCGGTTTCCGCCTGAAAGGTAAAGGTCACAATTCCCCGAAACTGCCATCGGGTTAATGTCAACCCTGTTTCCTCCTTCACTTCCCGCAAAAGACATTCCTCCGGACTTTCCCCTGCTTCAAAATGCCCGCCTACACCGATCCATTTATCCTGATTGACATCCTGCTTCTTTTTGATCCGGTGCAGCATAAGATAACAGTCATCCTTCTCGATATAACATAGTGTTGTCAGATTATTCACATGTTCACTCATCGGTACTCCTCACTGTGCTTTCTTCCATCCGTCTATACTAAAATGGGGATCTGCATACCTCCTGCAAAATCCCCATATCTTATATAAGATCAATTAAATAACACTACCTCTTCCTCTGGCCGGTCAGCCGGAACGACTCTTGTAGCATAGATCACCGGACCATCTCCCCTGAATTCCCGATAATATTCCTTCTGGATCGTACCGGTAATCTCTACCCATTGCCGATCCTTTAACATTGCAGCCATATCACTGACACACTTAAAGCCGACAAAGGCAATATCCTCCACACAACAGGTCATGGCGTGTCTGCCCGGTACAAAAGCTGTCCTGCCATAATTCCTCGGCTTATATACCATACCTTTAAACTGTACGGTCTTTCCCACATATTTATCCGGATTATCGGATGCATCAATATAAAAGATGCCAAAATCATCATCTGCGATCTGAATGGTTTCCGCGTGAATGTCAAATGGCAGATCGTCATCCGGATTCTCGAATTCCGTGCTGCCGTCCTCCTTCTCAAAGACTACGGTTGCCATACGGTTATTGGCCTTGATGATCCTCCGGTAGTCCCCCCGTCTGGTTTCCTCTGTACAGCGGTTAAAGATCACCAGATTCGCCATGGACACCTGTTCCATCATCATGGCACGCATATTATTCAGATAACTCTCAAAGGTTCCCGCATCCACATTGGCTACGATCTGCACCACCGTCCAGCCTTTCGGCACCTGCAGATCAAATAACTGCTGCAGCTTCCATGTGCCGTTATACTCAATCAGCACCAGCTCCGGCTTGTACCTGGTCTGAAGCTTCATCAGATGCTCCGTGGTCAGCTCCTCCGGTTCCTCTATGGTCTCCACCATAATATTATGGGTGGCCAGTGCCGGAACATCATACTCTTCCATTCCCTCCTCACAGACCAGAAGCAGGGCCCGGTCCCCTTCATTGAAATCCTGTCCGATCAATGTATTTTCTATAAATGTGGTCTTCCCACTTTCCAAAAAACCGGTAAATAAATAAACCGGTATTTCCTTTGCCATAGCTCGACCTCCAATTTCCGAATGCACATACTTTGCCGCTATACCTGACAAATGCTGTCTATAACTGGAAGAGCTCTGACAGCTTATCTTCCTTCAGTTCACTTCCAATGACACAGAGCTTCCCGGTATAATCCGGCTTCCCGCTCCGGATCTCATACTCGCCCGGTACCAGATCAAAATAGATCCATCCGCCATTTACATTCGGAACCATCCCCTTTGCCCGCAGGATCATTCCGTATTCTTCACTCTCGGATAACGCCTTCAGAATTGCCTCCATATCTGCATCGGTATATTTATGCGGCGTTTCCTTTCCCCAGCTTGTAAACACCTCATCCGCATGATGATGGTGATGGTCGTGTCCATGACCATGTCCATGGTCATGACAGCATTCCCCGTCTCCATGATGGTGATGTTCATGTTCATGGTCATGCTCGTGATCATGGCAGCATTCCCCGTCTCCGTGATGATGATGTTCATGCTCATGCTCATGCTCGTGGCAGCATTCTCCTTCCGCATGATGATGACCGCACGACGGACAGATCTCTGCCGCCTCCAGCAGTTCATGAAGCAGGGAATTGCCCTCTGTCATGGCACCCTTTATAACACTGCCATCCAGCTCCTCCCATGGTGTGGTAATGATAACCGCCTTCTCATTATGCTCCTTTAACAGAGCAACTGCCGCCTCCAGCTTATCCTGTGTCATATTCTGGGTCCGGCTTAAGATAATGGTACTGGCGCTTTCAATCTGATTATTAAAGAATTCACCGAAATTCTTCATATACATTTTAGCCTTCGTTGCATCCGCAACCGTTACAAAACTGTCCAGCTCCAACTCGGTTTCCGCTGCCACACCCTGAACTGCCTTGATCACATCTGACAGCTTTCCGACGCCGGATGGCTCGATGATGATCCGGTCCGGATGGTATTCAGTCAATACCTGCTTCAATGCAGTACCGAAATCCCCCACCAGGGAACAGCAGATACAGCCGGAATTCATTTCCGTGATCTCAATTCCGGCATCCTTCAAAAATCCGCCGTCAATTCCGATCTCACCAAACTCATTCTCGATCAGAACCAGCTTTTCTCCCGTAAATGCTTCTGCGATCAGCTTTTTGATCAATGTTGTTTTACCTGCTCCAAGAAATCCTGAAACAATATCTACCTTTGTCATTTCCATGCCTCCTGTTCGTATACCGCTCTTATATAAGAGATGTACTGAAATACCGTTCTACCCGGTCTGCCAGTACCGTTGCGATCACCTTGTCACTTCCATACTTCTCTGCCATCTTTTTAGCCGCCCATACATTGGCTCCCGAAGAGGTGCCTACCAGCAGTCCCTGAACTCTGGCCAGTTCTCTTGCAGTCTGGATGGCATCATCATCTGTAACCGTTACGATATCTGTGATCATATCCACATCCAGGATATCCGGAATAAACCCGTCACCAATTCCCTGAATCTGATGCAGGCCCGGTTCGTCTCCCAGCAGGGCGGACACATTCTTTGGCTCTACCGCCACCACCTTCAGATCCGGATTCTTTTCTTTTAAAAACCGGCTGATGCCCTGCAGCGTACCGCCGCTTCCAATGCCGCTTACAAAAATATCGACCTTACCGGATAACTGCTCATAGATTTCTACAGCAGTGGTACGGTAATGCATATCCGGATTCGCCGGATTCACAAATTGCTGTGGTACAAAATACTGATCGGACGATGCAGCAATCGCTTCTGCTTTCTCAACCGCCCCTCCGATGCTGAGTTCCGGGGGAGTCAGGATCAGTTCCGCTCCCAGAGCGCGGATGATCTTCTTCCGCTCCTCACTCATATTCTCCGGCATGACAATGATGACCGGATAACCCATACGGATACCACATAATGCCAGACCGATCCCGGTATTTCCCGAGGTTGGCTCTATGATCGTCATTCCCTTCTTCAGCTTTCCTTCCGCTTCTGCCGCCTCCAGCATATTCTTTGCGATCCGGTCCTTGATACTGCCGCCCGGATTCAGGAATTCCGCCTTGGCGAAAATCTGGAATCCGGTGGTCTTTTTCAGGCTGACCATAGGAGTATCCCCGATCAGCTCCAATACATTATCTGTTACGATATTCATCTGCCATACCTGCCCTTTTTCAAACATATCATATTATTATATTCTCAATTTCCATTATTGTCCAGTGATTTCAGGCATTCTCCTACGACAGTCTGCAATATCTCCAATGCTTCGTCACACTGTTCCTCCGTAGTGATCAATGGCGGAATGATCCTTATGGTATTTGCATTTACAGCCGTGATCAGCAGCTTATGGTCAAAGCAGCCATGCTTAATGTCAAAAGCAACCGGCTGTTCAAATTCCACTCCGACCAGCAATCCCCGCCCGCGGACCTCCTTCACCCCCGGAAGTCCGGATAACCTGTCCATAAAATAAGCTCCGACGGATTTCGCCCGTTCCGGCAGCTTCCGATCCAGGATCTCACGGATCGCTGCATAAGAAGCAGCACAGCAAACCGGATTTCCACCATAAGTGGATCCATGAGAACCGGGATTCAGC
>ERZ777011.484-NODE-484-length-60980-cov-54.505917_pt1 | contig 60980 bp, 49 predicted proteins | sample MGYA00374964_ERZ777011 | MGnify/ENA primary metagenome ERZ777011 (study PRJEB29310, sample SAMD00008975) | mouse gut metagenome | study: EMG produced TPA metagenomics assembly of the Metagenome analysis of fecal microbiota from mouse which was promoted...
AGCATCTGCCTTACAAGCAGAGGGTCGGGGGTTCGAATCCCTCAGCGCCCACAATTATCAGCCTATCTCGTCTATCGAATACGATGCTTCCGGTAAGCATCTAAAAATTCAAACCGGGCGCTTAGCTCAGCTGGTTCAGAGCATCTGCCTTACAAGCAGAGGGTCGGGGGTTCGAATCCCTCAGCGCCCACTCAGCCAAGAGTGTTCGTAATATCTGCGGACACTCTTTTTGTTTTTTCGCAAACCTACCATACTTCATGTATGTTATATACTGTAGCTAACCATCCTAAATTATAGAACCATGGCTTATAAAATTGAAGAAATCGAAGGCATAGGTGAAGCTTATGCACAGAAACTACAGGCTGCCGGCGTAAAAACCACTGAAGCTCTCTTGGAAAAAGCAGCGTCTAAGAAAGGTCGCGAAGCTCTTGCCGAGGAAACAGGCATTTCCGAGAAGCTTATTTTGAAATGGGCAAACCATGCCGACCTCTTCCGCATCAAGGGTGTGGCTGGTCAGTTTGCCGAACTCCTTGAAGCTGCCGGTGTTGACACCGTGAAGGAATTCCGTCATCGTGTAGCTGCTAATCTCCAACCCAAATTGGTTGAGGTTAATGACCAAAAGAATCTCTGCAACCGTGTCCCCTCTGTGACCGAGATTCAGAAGATGATTGATCAGGCTAAAGAACTTGAACCGGTCATCACCTACTAATTAATAAAAACGCAACACACAGCCGCTCCGGGAGCCGTTCCCGAAGCGGCTGTTTTTATATATGTAATTAAAATCTGAACCGTCACACCAGCTCAAAATTCCCGATAAATTCGTAACTTTGCACCTCTTTTAAAATTGGGAAAAGATGGATTTCATCAAAAAGGTTCGCAAGTTGACGTCCATGCCGACGTTTCATATTCTCTTGGCACTAAGTGCCGCTCATTGTCTCAACGACCTGCTCCAGTCAGTCATCACTGCGGTTTATCCGATGTTGAAAGCCGACTTGGGTCTCAACTTTGCGCAAATAGGACTCATCACATTAGTTTATCAGCTCGCCGCTTCCATATTCCAGCCTGTCGTCGGATACGCCTTCGACCGCCGACCATTCGCATGGAGCCTCCCGATGGGTATGTGCAGCACTTCAATAGGCATAATCCTGTTCTCCTATTGCAGCACACTGCCGGGAATACTCCTTGCCGTGTTCATGGTCGGATTAGGGTCTGCGACTCTCCACCCCGAAGCTTCACGCATCACATCGCTTGCCGGGCACGAACGCCGAGGCTTTGCCCAGTCGGTGTTTCAGGTCGGTGGCAATTTCGGAGGGTCTATTGGTCCGCTGTTGGTCGCCCTGATTGTCGCCCCGCACAACCGCCACTATGTGTTATGGTTCCTCCTGTTCTCAGCCGCATGTTTCGCAGCCATGCGACCTATATGCCGATGGTACAAGGGCTATTTGCAGGAATTGAAGCAGACTGTCAGGAAAGAGGAACGACATGCCAAGCTGCCTTTGTCTAAAAGTATGACATGGTTCACAATCGGCGTGATCATCGTGCTGATCTTCTCCAAATATATTTACATGGCAAGCTTGTCGAGCTATTACACATTCTACCTGATCGACAAATTCGGTGTCACCGTGTCGCAATCACAGATATTCCTGTTCGTATTTGTTGTATCGACGGCAGCCGGCACATTGGTTGGAGGTCCTGTGGGCGACCGCTATGGCAGAAAACTCGTTATATGGGTATCAATACTCGGCACTGCCCCGTTCAGCCTATTGATGCCACATGTATCATTACCCCTGACTGTAATATTAAGCTTCTGCGCCGGCTTCACTCTGTCATCTGCATTTCCCGCCATATTGTTATATGCACAGGAACTCCTTCCGACCAAACTTGGCATGATCTCCGGGCTCTTCTTCGGATTCGCATTCGGAGTCGGCGGTATAGCTTCAGCCGTGCTTGGCGACTTTGCCGACATGTATGGCATTGAGGCTGTGTACAATTTCTGCGCCTACACCCCGCTCTTAGGCATCGTCGCAGCCCTCCTGCCAAACTTGAAAAATAATTAAATTGGTAACTGACACCTATTTTCTGTTTCTTACCGAACGAGTCACAGAACCGGAGGAGGATTTGGGAGATTTCGATTTCTTGACCTTCGCCGGTTTTGCTTTTGACTTGCTCTTATAAGCGTTGCCTCGCTTAGAACGCATGGACGAAGTTTTCTTCACCGATTTACTCTCTGCGGCAACGGTAGTGCTGTCATTCTTAGCAATCTCCTCGGGTGAAGGCACCCACAGCTTATCTTCAAATGTGTCAAGACGGCGCTGTATGCTATCCTGAGCGTGCGCAAGCGATTCCTCATCCGGATGAAGCTCCATCAGCGACTTGTTACGCAGATTGCGTGTCTTGTATATCTCTCCGTCATAAAGCCCCATACGGAAATAATCATCGTAGGTTGAAGTGGCAAGATTGTTGTCATCGGAAGTGAACACCGAAGTTGTAGCCAAATAGGGACGCAAATCGTCATATTTCACCCAAAACATCGGATACCTCACATCCTCGCCGCCGAAATCCCCGGCACGGTGGAGCACCGGACACACTGCCTCAACTTTGGTGCGCACACGGTTATCCCGCTTGTCAAATTCCCAACGCTCTATTATGTAATATGAAAGCACTTCCGTCGAAGGCACATCAGCCTCCTCTATAACATATTTAGGATTACGCTCCGTTGAGCCTTTGGCATCGGTGTAAGGTATGTGGAAACGGTCGAACACGTCAGCCGGCTTAACCTTATACTCATCGGTGAATATCTCTTTACCGTCAAGATACTCGTATGCCGACAGCTGATTGGCTGCCATGCGTCCCATTATGATTCTGAAAAGATTCTCGTTGCCGTCAGTCACCTCCTCAGGATAATATAATGTGGCATTCTTCTCCTTCGTAAGATCAAGCTTGCGATATATCACACGCATCCACTGCAACTCCGAGTCATCCACAGGCATATCTTCATACCGCAACTGCATACGCTGGGTCACACCGTTAGCTTTCGCATTGGAAGCCGTATTCTCATCGGTCACACGGCGGCGCACTCCGGTGCTTTTGCTCACATCCTGAGCATAGACACCAGCTGCAATCATCATCAATATAGCTGTAAGAAGTATTCTATTCATAATAGGTAATATCTTAATAGTTTAACCCGCGGCTAAACTCCCTCGTGATTTATTGAACTATAATTTCCACAGGATTAAGCAGACGCTCCACCCCATCCGGACCTTTGGCACGGATACGTGATATGTAGAATCGTTTACCTCGTCCCATTCGTTTTATTCTGTCTTTCTGACGGTTGGAAAAAGCTGCTCCGTCCGACAATTCCGGGATGGCATTTCCCATCTGGTCAAAGAACACTGTCTCAAATCCCAACACTTGGAAATCTATGTCGAGTATATCGTCATCTATTGCAGCTTGTATACCCGGCGACGACAGTATCTGGTTCCTGCTCAGCGGTCGTCCACCTTTGTGTCGCTCCAATGTGCCGTTTTGACCCTGAAATGTGATGAATGCCGTCGGGTCAGGGAGCTTTCTGACCTTAAATGTAGTTGTGGCTACAGTTCGGGGCACACCGTCCATTTTTGCCGTGACAGTGACCACTGCGTTCTCCCCGACCTTTGCCGGATGAGCCACCCATTGGTCCCCACGGCGAGCTAATGACCCGTTGGTCATTGTGGCGGTGACATCCGACATCGGCACACCCGGCACCGAGATACTTATCGGGTTGTCAATACCTGCATATAGCAGATTCATCATAGTGGCAGAGACTGTCGCCGTAGGCTCTATGACAGTATAACTCGATTCAAACGGATGTTTCGTCACCGAACCGTCACCATGTGTCACTTCAAGATAGCCGGAGTAATCAAAACTGCCGGTGGTCGATGGCACAAGCTCATACACACCCTTGTCATTGGCAAGTTTCTTACCGGCGATATATATTCCGGGACGTGCGGTGGTATCGACAGCTGCAAGCACAATATTTGCGCTATACTTCCCTCCACGCATCACCATGCGTGACTGCGGTATCACAAATGCGTTCAGTTCGTTCACACGCACATCTCCTGCATCGACCGCCGCCAGCAACGCACTCAAAGCCTCACCCTCGGCATAGCGCACATCATTCTGAAGCTTGGTAAGCAATGTCACGGCTGCCACCACAGGCTGATTCTCAAACTTTGCTTCCTCCCACCTCTGCGCCGTCACCGTTCCGGGACGTTTGAATGGCTGGGTGGAAAGCGCTTCGCTTATGCTTGCCCTTTTGGTCGAATCAGGCACCATCGCCACCACAAACTCACGGTAACTGTCAATGGCATTATGCAACTTCTTGCCGGGATTGTCGCCGGGCGCGAGCATGACCACCGCAGCCGCTTCGACATCATCTTTGCGGTTAATCGCATCGGGTGTTCCATCCTCCCCATCAGCCTCCTTGACTATCGCCACCTTCAGCGAGTCAATGAATGTGAAAAGCTCAGCTGACTTAATCCTGACTTCCGATGCCTTGTCAAGCCACGACGAGCCTTTCTCGGGATTTTGCGTCGCAAATGACTCAAGCTGTGAGTATATGGCATCATTGCGCAAACCGACATTGGTATTTGTGCGAGCCAACCCGTCCTCCACCTGCGTGAAGCCGTCAAGCACATCGCTTGACACGTTCAGTGCCAACATGGCAGTGAGGACGATATACATCAGGTTTATCATCCTCTGCCTTGGTGAAAGTTTGGTTATCGATTCTGACATTTTCAGAACGTTAGCTGATTAAACTTCTTGTCTTACATCACTGCTTACGGAGCGGCATATATTCACCGTCATGGTGTCAAGTGTCTTTTCATACATACGGTTAAGCTGCTGCATGTATCGAGCCATCTTCTCCGTCTCCTCGCAATAGCGGGCACTCTGTGCGGCACTCTTCTCATACATATCACGTATATCCTTTATGCCTCGGTTCACACGCTCTATGGAGTCTATCTGCGAGGACACACTCTTCAACTGAATCTCATAAATAGTGTTCAGTCCGCCAAGGTTACGGTTAAGGTCATCCATCTTCTCCACGTATCCCCGTGAATTTTCGGATATCGACGACGAATTTTCAGTAATTGTCCTGTAGCTGTCAAGGAGTGAGGTTGAAACCGTATTCAAAGCCTGAGTGGTCCGGAGAAGTTGCTCCATCTCTACGGCTATGGCTGCCATCTCTGACGACATTTTACGCATACTTTCCACAAGCGACTGCGAATCGGCGGCTTCGGGATATGTCATATTAGATGCCACAGTCACATCCTCCACATAACTCCTCGGACTTACGGATTCCGTGCTCCGTGAAGGCGCAAAATTATCCCCTGAATATTCTTTAGCGGGATGATCGAAAGCTGAGATAATAAACATCAGCACCTCCGTACCCATACCTATGCAAAGCAAGGTATTACCTCCGGGCAGATGCAATATCTTAAACAGCGCACCCCATATCACGATGGCTGCGCCTATGCAATAAGCGAAGTTAAACAGGCGTTGTCCCCCCTCCCATTCGAGCAGGTTCCCTATCCTTGATTTTATATCAGACTTTCTCATAAATCACTTTTTCACTTTAGTTCCTTTGGCGAATCCTATCTGAGAACGTACACAGCGGAATCCTATATAGGAACGCTGCTCATTCTGATACTCCCACATACGTATATCGGAGCGCACATTGTGAGCCACATCCTTCCACGAACCCCCTCTGACTATCTTGCGCTTCATGCGGTAAGGATCCTCCTGTGCGGCATCATAACGATATTCCGGATTGAGGTCACCTGTAAGCTTGCTGACACTTTCGGTATAGGCTGTCGAAGTCCATTCACTCACATTGCCCGCCATGTCATACAACCCGAAGTCGTTGGGTGCGTATGTCCCCACTTTGGATGTTATCAGCTGTCCGTCCTGCACGAAGTTACCCTCCTGAGGTTTGAAATTGGCGTAAAAACATCCTTCCTCCTCGGTCATAGGGAGGTCTCCGTCCCACGGATACATGTTCTCACTCTTTCCGGCACGGGCTGCATACTCCCATTCAGCCTCTGTAGGGAGACGGTAAGGCTCGACATACACACCCTCCTTGCCGAGCGAACGGCGCAGAAAATCTGTGCGCCAGTTGGCAAACGCACTCGCCTGCTCCCAGCTCACACCCACCACCGGGTAGTCGCTATAACCTCCATGTGAAAAATACAGACGCACATACGGCTCGTTATAGGCATTATCAAAATCATTTATCCAAGCCGTGGTGTCGGGATACACATTTACTATATATGTGTTCACAAAGTCAAAATCACCTGTCAGTCCTCGTGTGATAGTCTCACGGATTATCTCGCCGTCATCATTTATATATGCGGTGTCCTTGGATATCAACGGGATGTCGGTAGGGACAGGCTTGTCAGTATTGTACTCTCTACGTGCGGGATTCATACGATACTTGCGACGTGCAGCCTCGGTATGGTTATAGGTCTCATACCGGTAATTAAGCTGCTCAGGGTCAAGCTCACGCACCCCGGTTATGGGATTGGTACGGTACATGCTCTCGATGGCTCTCTGCTCATCCTCATCGGCATTGCGCCAAGGTATAGGCTTCGCCCAGTTGATATGCGGAGCTATCGGATTACCGTCTCTGTCCTCCTCGATTATAAAATCCTCATTCCCTCCGTAAGCCGGATCGGCAAGACGTTCACGGATGATGGAATCACGCACCCAAAACACAAACTGCTTGTATTTTGCGTTTGTAACCTCCGTCTCATCCATCCAGAAAGCATCCACCGACACACCTTTGGCATCGGCTTTCAGGTTCCACAGCGAATCATCCTTGGCTGGACCCATCTTCACTGAACCTCTCGACACAAGCACCATACCGTATGGTGTCGGTTCTGACCATGAATTGCCCCCCACTCCGGTCACTTCACCACCCATGGCGCTACGGTTGCCGGAAGCACATGAAACGACAACTGTAATAGCGATGGCCGTGAGAAGTATATGTATTATCTTTTTCATAAGTTACAATATGCGTATACTTTTGTGTTTGAAGCGATTTTTCTCCGAGAAATCAAGCTTTATGCTGTAACCTGCAAATATCTCATGACTTCCCGACGACGCTTTTGCTATATCATTAAGGTTATAGTCGTAGCTGTAACCGAAGAATACACTTTTGAACTCTGCACCGAGCATAAACGACACTGCGTCCTTATAACGATAACCGATACCGGCGCTAAACATACGGTTGTAACGCAGACGCCCCGTCAGTTCAATGTCAGTAAAAGTGAAATCTGTCCTTACAAGCATAGACGGTATCACTTCTAATAACGTGTTTTTCACTTTAATATTGCTTCCGGCAGTAAAATATAACACCCGTGAAGCGGTAAATTCAAACTTTTTTTCCATATCACCGCTGGCGATACCTCCGGCTATCCCGTCCGACCCTTTCCCGTCGGCAGTGAATGTCACCGTCGGGTTGTTGGCATGAAGCAACGACACCCCAAGCCATGAACCGCCACGGCGGTAATAAGCACCTATACCGAAGTCAAAGGCGCTCCCTGCCACATCTCGGGTAGGTATGGCTTCATCGTCCGGCTCATGGAAGTCGTCGTCATCCGGAATATACACTTCCGAACCCTTAAATTGCTCATTCAGATAACCACCCTGCAATGCGAGGGTCAACTCACCCTTTAATAGTTTGAATTTATAGCCGAGTTGCAGATTTATGGTAAGATTCCGATACAAGCCCATCGATTCCTGCTGAGCCACTATTCCTGCACCCCATTTCCTGTCGGCAAATTTGAACGGCAGATCGGCTGCGGCAAGGAATGACTTCGGAGCTTTCTCTATCCCCACCCATTGCAGACGGGATCCACCTCTAAGCCTTAGATAATCGGTCTCCCCAACGGCTGCCGGGTTATAATATGTAGGCACAGCCCAGTAATGGGTAAGCATTGCGTCACCTTGGGCAAATGCGTCACTGAAACTGCACACGGCGGCAATTATCACCGCAAGCACAGCCTTAGGAGACGGCCATCTGTATATCCTGTTGACACGCATACTCCTTCTCACTACTCAAAATAAAATGTAAGCACCACCATCTTCGACGTCGCCTTTTTCAACGATTGCGTTATCTTGAATTTCTCCGGGTCATCCACTAAATCCGTGCGGTTATGGTCAATCACATCCGTTAGTCCGAAGCAGAATTTAACTTCGGGATTAAATTTAAAATATGGCAGATAGAAATCGCACCCGAAACCGCATGTCAGATAAAAATCGGCTACATTCATACGCAAATAGTCATGTTTCTGACGTGAGACATTAAATGTCGGCATCACTCCGCCTGTCACGTATGGGCGTGAGTTGCGATAGCGTAGCCCTGAGAATTTCAGGTCCAAAGGCATTACCAAGTATGCTGATTTGATGTTTTGGCTCAGTGTCTTCCCCGATTTATACTCCCGCATGGTTATATCCCTGTTGCCGAAATACATACCCGGAGTGAAGCGGAGATTGAAATATGTGCTTAGACGGAAATCCACAAGTCCGTTCACGCAGAATCCCGGCGAAAACGACGGCTGCTCCATGAACCATTGCTCTCCGTTATCGGTCACAAAACCGTTATGGGTAAACGACATATCTTGCGTATGAACGCCCACCGAGAATCCCAAATGCCATCGCCGCAAATCGGCGTACGGCTTATTCATGAGCTTGTCATTAAGATGTTGCGCTCCCAATGTAGCCATGAATCCCGATATTGCCATGACAAGAAATGTCACGACAAATCGCAGTCTGCCAACCGACAGCAACTTAGCATCCGGAATACTATATTTTTCACCGTGTCCAATCATTATTCAGGAGGGTTATAATAACACTCTTTAAAATAACGAGCGACATATAATAAATATTGCCTTCCCTTATGCAGAGAAGGCAATATCCGGTCTATATATCCGAGTGTTTAATTTTTATGGCAAGCGGATTCCTCCATAAACAGATATGAGGGCTTATAACCGCCACAATCAACCACCACTTTTTCAAAGACAACGCCTGAGTCAAGCGGACGCAATGTGAGAGTGTGACCCTTCAAATCCTTAACGTCAAAATCGACAGTGTTCTCCACCACCCTGCGGGCAACGATGGGATAGAACACATCATATATATTCTCGGGAGCTTCGTTGAGATTTTCATTGAAGTTCACCACCACCGGCTCTCCTCCGTCAAGGCTAACCGAGTAACGATGTCCGTTAGAATTTTTAAACGCAAGTGTCGATTTCACTACCACATGGACTTTCACATTTTTCTGACCCTCCGGAAGATCAAATTTATATTCCAAGAACGCATCCTTGGGGTCAACAGTGTGTGGAAGCAGGGTGACACCGCTGAGCGTACGTCCCATGTACGGTATCACTGTCCATTCGCCGGCAGTTCCAGCCGATGCCTTATAAAAATGCTCGGCTTCCATAGCAACGACACCATTGCCGGGGGTGAATGTGTATCCACCCGGAACGGGATTTGCTATACGGAATGTTTCAGGGCGTGTGTCACGGGGAAAATCGTCATTCCATATCTTATACCCGATATGTTTCTGAGTCATCATCCCGTTCCATTTTCCTCCGGCTATCTCATGATTATATTGAGCCATCAGCAGAGAGTCACGCTTGAATGTTTCCTCAACACGGTCAGCCCAAAAGTTAGCCTCCGGACTACCTTCGGAATAAAGTTTGTGATTCATAGCCTGAGAATAGTACATGTCATACAGATTAGCCACCAACTGTATCGGGAATAGTATAAGCTCTCTGTAGGCATCCCTATGAGCCGAATCCAATGTGATATATTGACGCAATGCCTCAGCTTCAAGTCTGAGATAATCGTCGGTGACTTTACGCCACTCACCGGTCTCAAGATTGTAAGTCTTGCTGTCGAGCATTTCAGGGGTCACACGTCCCGCATACTTGGAATACAGGTTAAGCAGTCGGGCTGCCTCGTCGGCATTTTCCTCCCCGAATGTCTGTCGGCAAAATTCACGAGGATGCTCCAAAAGGTTATCAACCGTGAAGGCGTCGGGATTCCATGCCATGTCAAGGAAAAGAGTGATAGGATACTCCATCGGTTTCAAGTCGCCGACATTGAGAATCCACATCTTATCTATACCATAGTCGGAAGCGAGTGTGAGTTGTTCCCACATATTCTGAATAGGAGTGACATTTATCAGCTTTGAGTTACGGGGAGCGCCCACATAATCCACATGATAGTAGAGCCCGAATCCTCCCGGATGCTTGCGCTCCTCCTCATTGGGTACACGGCGCACATTTCCCCAATTGTCATCACAAAGCAGGTATATAACATCGTCAGGCGCACGAAGCCCCTTGTCATAGTAATCAAACACCTCTTTATAAAGCGCCCATATCTGAGGTGTCTCCTTAGCCGGACGTTTGGTTACCTTCTTTATAATATTGCGCTGGTTGGTGATAATCTTTTTGAGGAGTTTCACATCGGCATCCTCGCTCATAGCCTCATCGCCGTCGCCACGCATACCGATGGTAACCACATCCTCCGTTCCCTTCATGCGTTCTATACCTTCACGGAAAAAGTTGTCAAGCGATTTTTGATTTGTGCTGTAGTTCCAAGCCCCGTACTTACCTCGGTTACGTGCATATTCCTGATGGTTACGTGCCATAGGTTCATGATGGGATGTACCCATTATCACACCCATCTCGTCTGCGGTTTTGCTGTTTTCAGGATCATCGGCATAAAACGCCCATCCCCACATTGCGGGCCAAAGATAATTGCCGCGCAGACGGAGTATGAGTTCACAGACATCGGCATAAAAATTATGGTCGCCATAATCTGTGCCGTATCTGTTTTTAACCCATGAGGTCAGACATGGAGCTTCGTCATTAAGGAATATACCTCTGTATTTTACAAACGGCTCACCGGCTGTGTATACGCCATCTTTTATCGACAGATTTTTCTTTTTAGCCACAGGAACATCTGCCCAAAAGTACCATGGTGACACTCCGATCTGTTCCGAAAGTTCATACACACCGTAAATAGTTCCTCGCCTGTCGCTTCCGGCAATCACCAATGCATCCTCAACTCCGGGATAAGGATTTTCAACAGTTGTAATTATATATTTCTCATTCTTGCCGTCGAGCTGTGCGCCGTCGAGCTTACCTGCTTTAACCAAACCGGCTATCAACGGCGATTTTACAGAACCGACTATCACACACTTCCCGGTCGGCGCACCTTCTGCAGGCACAACCCCGTCAGCCGATTTATAAACGGGCGCTTTAACTCCGCATACCTTCTCAAAATCTGCCGAAAGATTCTCCAAAGCAATCCCCACACCTTTCAGATCGTCAGCCGACATCACAATCGACACCGGCTTCCCATCATCGATAAGCGTAAAGAAGCCCTCGGCATTAGCCGCCTCCTTCGTCACACCCTTATGATCCAGCGCATACCCCTTAAAGGACATGCAAACCAGCATCATAGCCAAAATCACTCTCCACTTCATATTTCTGATTGTATTTAAAACACATAATCCACCCCGTAGGTCGGAATGGATTATGATAAAAGTTATGATAACGAATTAATATAATATCCGATATCGGATATTACACCACTTTCAAAAGGAAGTAGTTCTTCTTGCCTCTCTGTACGAGGATGTATTTATCGTTAAGGAGCATGTCGGCTGTGGCGGGAGCGTATGCGTCGGCAATCTTTTCCTTGTTTATGGAAACGCCGCCACCCTGAACCATCTTGCGCATCTCACCTTTCGACGGGAACACCGGCGCAACATCTGTAAGGAGGTCGGCAAGCTTCATACCCTCCTCTATAGCCGAGCGGGGCACTTCAAACTGCGGAACACCTTCCATGACTGCTAATAGTGTCTGTTCGTCAATCTTACGAAGTGTTTCTCCGGCTTTATTGCTGAAAAGTATCTGCGATGCCTCTACTGCCGTCTCGTAATCCTCGGCTGAGTGTACCATTGTGGTAATCTCCTTGGCAAGACGCTTCTGAAGCGGACGGAGACCGGGATCTTTAGCCTGTTCCTCCACGAGTGCGGCAATCTCCTCACGAGTAAGTTCTGTGAATATCTTGATATATTTCTCTGCGTCAGCGTCTGAAACATTCAGCCAGAACTGATAGAACTTATAAGGTGATGTGTAGCGTGGATCGAGCCATACATTACCGCTCTCGGTCTTGCCAAACTTACCTCCGTCAGCCTTTGTTATCAGCGGACAAGTAAGTGCGTATGCCTCGCCACCCACTGTGCGGCGAATCAGCTCAGTACCTGTGGTGATGTTACCCCACTGGTCAGAACCGCCGAGCTGCAGACGGCATCCCTTCTCCTTGTATAGATGAAGGAAGTCGTAGCCCTGACAGAGCTGGTAAGAAAACTCAGTGAACGACATACCCTGCTGTGACTCACCGCTAAGGCGCTTCTTCACAGAGTCTTTTGCCATCATATAATTAACGGTGATATGCTTGCCCACGTCACGGATGAAGTCGAGGAATGAGAAATTCTTCATCCAGTCGTAATTGTTGACCATTTCAGCAGCGTTGGGCGCATCGGAGTCGAAGTCAAGGAATTTGGCAAGCTGTTTCTTGATGGCCTCCTGATTGTGGCGAAGAGTTTCCTCGTCAAGCAGCTTACGTTCCTGACTCTTCATGGAGGGGTCACCGATCATACCGGTGGCACCACCTACGAGAGCGATGGGCTTATGCCCTGCACGCTGAAAATGTTTAAGCATCATCACCCCCACGAGGTGACCGATATGCAGAGAGTCGGCGGTCGGGTCAATACCGAGGTACGCCGTGGTCATTTCTTTCTTTAGTTGTTCATCTGTGCCCGGCATCATCTGGTGGATCATGCCGCGCCAGGTCAATTCTTCAATAAAATCCATCGGGATAATTTATAAACCTGTTTATTGGTCGTTATTTATTTCAAATTCAAAAGTGCTTCACGAATACGGCGAAGAGCTTCACGAAGATTATCGTCAGAGGTAGCATAGCTCAGACGGATATATCCTTCCATTCCAAATGCGCCTCCGTCAACAGTGGCGACATGTCCTGACTCAAGCAGATACATGGCGAGGTCTCCGGAAGTTTCAATCTTCTTTCCATCAGGGGTGGTCTTGCCGAGATAGGCACTTACCTCAGGGAAGAGATAGAATGCGCCCTGCGGACGGTTGACTTTTAGTCCGGGTATTTCGCTTGCAAGCTTCACCACGAGGTCACGGCGACGTTCGAAAGCCTTGTTCATCTCTGCGATACATTCCTGCGAGCCTGTATAGGCAGCCTCGGCAGCTTTCTGAGCGATAGATGAAGCGTTTGATGTATATTGTCCCTGAAGTTTAGTCACTGCCTTAGCAAGCCACTGCGGAGCTGCGCAGTAACCGATACGCCATCCGGTCATCGCGTATGCTTTTGACACACCGTTGATTATCACTGTGCGGTCAGCGATTTCAGGGAATGAAGCCATAGAAGTGAATGAGCCGGTGAAGTTGATATGTTCGTATATCTCATCGGCAAGCACCATGATGTCGGGGTACTTGGCAAGCACCTTCACCAATGCCTCCAATTCCTCACGGCTATAGATACTGCCGGTAGGATTTGACGGCGAGCAGATAAGAATCATCCTTGTTGCCGGTGTGATGGCCGCTTCAAGCTGTTCGGGGGTAATCTTGAATTCCTGCTTGATATCGGCATGTATCTCCACAGTCTTACCTCCGGCGAGTTTCACCATTTCCACATAGCTAACCCATGCCGGCATAGGGATGATCACCTCATCACCGGGATTGATAGTGGCAAGGATAACATTGCAGAGTGCCTGCTTGGCTCCGTTTGACACCACAATCTGCTCGGGAGCGTAGCTAACGCCATTCTCTTTAAGAAGTTTTTCTGACACAGCCTTACGGAGTGACATATAACCCGGAACAGGTGTATAGAATGTATAGTTTTCGTCAATAGCACGTTTAGCCGCCTCTTTGATATGGGCTGGGGTCTCGAAATCAGGCTCGCCGACTGAGAGGTTTATCACATCTACACCCTGAGCCTTAAGCTCATTGCTCTTCTGCGACATCGCCAATGTTGCCGACGGTGCCAAAGCCTGGACTCTTTCAGAAATATGGGTCATCATAAATCCCTAAATTTAAATTAGATTATTAATGCGCACAAAGTTACGAACTTTTGATATATTTTTCAACCCTATATCTCTATTCCGAACCATTCTTTTTGAAAAAGATTGGACTTCGCAAGCATCTGTTGACAATAAATCCCGACAAACTCCGGATTTTTTCAACCCTCAAAGTTTGTCGGGATATATGACATGTCGAGATTTTTATTATTTCTTGGCTGCTGCGGCACGGGCGCGCATGATTCCCATGACCGTTGACTTGCCGAGACGGATATAGTCAACCACCGGACGGGAAGCCGGGCAAGCGTAGCTACATGAGCCACATTCTATACAGTTGGCTATCTTCTGAGCCTCAGCCTCTTCCCAGTCCTTAAGTCTTGAAAGTGTGCTGAGCAGGAATGGTTCAAGCCCCATCGGACAAGCCTGTGCGCAGAATCCGCAACGGATACACGGCTCAACCTCACGGCGGTGGGCATATCGGTTGTCAAGCAGAATGCCTGAGTTACCCTTAATCATCGGTGTGTCCAATGTGGAAGCTGTACGTCCCATCATAGGACCGCCAAGAATGATTTTCTCGTAATCAGTGGAATCCACAAGCGAAGCAAGATTTGTTCCGAGAGCCACTCGCAGATTCTTTCCTGTCTTGCCGTCATGAACCGTCAACACTCTCTCCATCAAAGGTTCACCGTAAACCACAGCACGATACACGGCGTAGGCAGTAGCGACATTCTGAACTATCGCCCCGGTAGCTATCGGGAGTGCGCCTGAAGGCACTTCCTTTCCGGTCACAGCCTCTATAAGCTGCTTTTCACCGCCCTGCGGATACTTCACCTTCATAGGCATAACTTCAAGACCGGGCACGGTTGAAGCGGCTTCTGTCATCGCCTTGATAGCTTCAGGTTTATTATTCTCTATGGCTATGACACCATGGTTAACACCCGCGGCACGCATCAGGAACTCAACACCTTTGGCAATCTCACGGGGTCGTTCACGCATAAGCATGTCATCGCATGACAGACACGGTTCGCACTCCACGGCATTGATTATAACCAATTCGGCTTTCGAGCCGGGAGGAGGTGAAAGTTTTACATGGGTCGGGAATGTGGCACCACCAAGTCCCACAATACCGGCATTCTTTATTATATCGATAATAGCTTTGCTACTGAGTATAGCAAGTTCCGAACGGTCACGAACAGGCCTGGGATTCTCTCTTGCGATACGGTCAGCCTCTCGGTCAGCTTCATCGCTCTTAATATATATAGCCTGGACAGGAAGACCTTGCGGATTGTGGCACACATCGATCTTAACCACTGTACCTGAAATAGGTGTATGGATCGGAGCGGAGACAAATCCGCCAGCCTCTGCCACGCAGTCGCCTCGCTTTACCTTATCGCCTTTGTTAACTATAGGTTTGGCAGGCGCACCGATATGCTGTGCCATCGGAAGCACTACCTCGGCAGGAAGGGGAACATTGATGATAGGTTCTCCGGCTGCTAACTTATTTTCGGCGGGATGGACACCACCGATTTTGAAAGTATGTAATTTCATATTGATGGAGTCTTGTTAAGCTGGTGATACTTCAGTTTGAGGTTTGGGCTGCTCGGGAGCCGGCTGTGCTTTCTTCACGGGGAAGTTCACGGCATGGATGGCATGGGTAGGACATACATCCACACACTTGCGACATAATTTACACTTCTCGTAATCGATATATGCAAGATTGTTAGCCACAGTGATAGCGTCATGTGTACACTCTTTAGCACACTTCGAGCATCCTATACAAGCCACCTTACATTCCTTCATGGCGAAAGCGCCCTTTTCCTTGTTAGCGCAAGCCACCCAGACTCTCATGCCGCGCGGTCCTTTGAAACGGAGTTCGATAATGGCTCGCGGACATGCTTTGACACATGCGCCGCAACCCACACACTTATCTTCATCCACTTCGGGAAGTCCGGTGGCGTCATTCATGTGGATGGCATCGTACGGGCAAGCCGCCACACAATCGCCACAACCGAGACAGCCATTGGGACAGCCGGTCTGACCCGCACCCAATGTAGCAAGGATGGAACATGTCGGCGCACCTTCGTAATGAGCCACCTGCGGACGAACGTCACAGGAGCCGTTACATTTTATGACTGCTATCTTAGGCTTGGTCTCTACGGCAGCAAGACCTACTATCTCACCTATCTGCTTCATCACTGCGCTTCCTGATGCCGGACAGCTGAGCGAGTCAAGCGATGTGGCGTTGACACACGCAGTGGCGAAATCACGACAGCCGCTACGTCCGCAGCCGCCGCAGTTAGCTCCCGGGAGAAGAGCCTCCACACGATCAATACGTGGATCTTCTTTCACATAGAAACGTCGGGCGACGATATAAAGCACCGCTGCGCCCAAAATTCCGATTGCCCCAAGGACAATGATCGATGTTACTATAATGCTCATGGTAAAAAATTTATCTTCTATTCTTCGAGTATTAAATCTTAGTCACAGTCCACTGAATCTTTTGCGATAACTTGTGTCGCCACAGATAGAGGAACAGGTCATAAAGCCCTAACGCACCAAAGCCTATGGCTATAGACCATCCGCCAAGTTCGGGGAAGCCCAATCGGCAACCTAATATCACACCGGCGAAAATCAGAGTCGGAAGAATCAACGCCCACCATGTGGCGCGCAGAGTGGAGCCTGACGTGGCTGTGATTTCCACCCTTTCGCCGGGAGCGAAAAGTGAAGCATCAGAGACATCGATGGTTAAAACCTCCGAGTTCGTATCCTTGCCGTTGCATAATGCGGTTATGGCACATCCATCACACCTGCACTCATCATTAGTCTTAATCGTCAAGGTATTGACACCTACACGTTCTATTGTTCCTTTGTGGGTTACGTATTCTTTCTTCATGGCTATTGTGGGGACAAAGGTAATGATTTTCCTCTATTTCAGCAAATGTGAAGCTAAATTATCTCCTAAAATGAGCCGGACGGAGGATAAATGGCACCGGTGAGCGAAGCACCAAGTTCTTGTCGGATTTCACCTTCTTGAATGCTGCTAACGCTTCTTCGGGAGTAGAGCAAGTGGCTGTCACCACATAATAAAGAGGCTCACGGGTATGGACTATGAACGTGCTGTCATATCCTGAAGTGATAAGGCGCTTGCGCATCTGTCGGGCATTGAACACCTGCTTGAATTGCCCCACGACCACATTATATTTCTTCACTGTTTCACGTGTGGCGCCTCCATCCTCGGTATACCCGATGTACTCGGCACGCATAGGGAGCGAATCATTGCCCACAACCAAGTCGGAGGTGCGGGCTCTGTTACGCATCCTTGTATAGATAGTGGAATCAACACCGCTTTCTTCACTCCTCTGAGCCACTGCAGCCTCGTATGCCTGACGGTAATTGTTTTCGTTGGTCTTACATCCCGCAAGGATGAACACAGCCAACATTATTATATATGGTAATCGCTTCACTTAACGTTCCTTTAATTTATATTCATATATCCAGTCATTCCACCACATGGTGTCCGGCTTCGTGAAGAGCTTTCTTCACCTGTGCTATATGCTCATTATTACGTGTCTCAATCTCTATGCGCAACAGACAGCCGTTAATTGAGGTGATGTTTGAATTACGCTCGTGAGTCACAGAAATAATGTTAGCACCGTTCTTGCCGAGGATACCGCACACATCCGACAATTGTCCCGGAGTGTCGCTCAAGTCAAGTATCAAAGTGCAGTTACGTCCGCTCTTCACCAAACCACGGGTGATGACACGGTTAAGGCTGGTGACATCTATATTACCGCCTGATACCACACAGACGGTCTTCTTATCGTGGATAGGCACCTTGTCAAACATTGCGGCGGCAACCGAAACAGCCCCGGCACCTTCCGACACTAATTTCTGCTGCTCGATAAGCGCAAGTATGGCGGCTGCTATCTCATCTTCGCTCACTGTCACTATGTCATCCACATATTTGCTACAGAAGTCGAAGGTATTCACACCCGGCTCTTTCACGGCAATACCATCGGCAATGGTTGCCACCTTGTCAAGGTGTTCACGCTTGCCATCTTTTATAGACTTAAACATAGAGGGGGCACCTTCTGCCTGAACGCCATACACTTTCACATCAGGTTTAAGCTGTTTCAATGTGAAGGCTATGCCGGCTATCAAACCGCCGCCGCCGATAGGCACGATTACCACTTCGACATCGGGCATCTCCTCAAGGATTTCCAATGCGATGGTTCCCTGTCCGGCTATCACCTTAAGGTCGTCAAAAGGATGGATGAATGTGTAGTTATGCTCCTGCTGCAGTTCTAATGCTTTTTGATAAGCGTCGTCATACACGCCGGGCACAAGGCATACCTCGGCACCAAGGCGTTTTGTCGCTTCGATTTTTGAAATCGGAGCACCTGCGGGGAGACATATCAGCGATTTTATGCCGTTGTGGGTCGCTGCAAGAGCCACGCCTTGCGCATGATTGCCTGCCGAGCAAGCTATCACACCACGTTCCTTTTCCTCAGGTGTGAGCTGGGATATTTTATAATAAGCGCCACGAAGCTTGAAAGCACCGGTATGTTGCAGGTTTTCAGGCTTCAGGTATACATGTGAATTAGGGTTTATTTTAGTTTCACCAATCAAACGGGGATGGCGTGCGACGTCGCGGAGCACCTGGGCTGCACGGTACACTTCTGAGATTTCCAATGTCTCTGACATAGCTTAAGGTATTTGCCACAAAATTAAGAAATCTCCCCAAAATATCCTACAACAAAAGCCCTATTTTTTGAAATACCCCCTCCGAACACGGAAAATGAGAACTTCTTCAATAGCCATAAATCATCTGTTTTGTACGGTTGACATTGGCAATGAAATATTTGTTTCTCAGACCACCTTCTTCAATCAGATCAACTTTCCTGCCGAAAAGTCGTTCCAAAGCGTCACGAAAATCGAAATAATTTGTAACATAGTCCCATTTCTCATGGTTGGTCGTATCAAAGTTTACAAGTAAATCCACATCGCTCTGGTCGTTGAATCTATCAGTGAAGATAGAGCCAAAGACAGCCAAAGTCTTGACCTTGTGTTTTCGACAAAGATCAATGATTCGTTGCAGATTAAGTTCGATCAGCTTCATATATTGTTATGTTACAAATGCAAAGATAATGATTCTTTCTGATATATAAACGCTACACTCCTAAAATCGTTGAAATGATGCCAATAAGGAGATTGGCATTTCCAAAACGTCATTTTGACGTTTAGCATCTTCCGAAATGTCATATTGTCGCAATGTTCCGGTCCAACATCAATAAAAAAGCCATAAATTATCTGATATCAGCAATGGAAATGGCATAGTTCTTCCTTATTCACACCTCAAAAGAATCCCCACGGAATCACCCGTTAAGTATATAGCCTTTCTTTTTGAGGGAGGTGATGGTGACTGAGGGATCGGTGATGAGACGGCGAAGATAGGTGATCTGCACATTAAGCGCCAATGAGTTGGCATAGCTCGAGTCGCCCCACACCTGCTCCAGAATAGCGTCACGCTCCACCATCGATCCCATATTCTCGGCAAGCATCTGCAATATCTCGGTCTGACGTACCGAAAGCGTATGTGTCTCACCCTTATAAGTCAACGATGAAAGGTTCGGGCGAAACAACGTGTCGCCCATGCGGTACTCCTCCTCTACGCCCAAAGTACGGCTCTCGAAACGCTCATTTATCTTGGCTATAAGCTCCTCCGGGTAAAACGGCTTGGGGATATAATCGTTCCCCTTAAGGCTGAACCCCTTCAACCTGTCAGACTTCTCCGTGCGGTCGGTCAGAAAAAATATCACCACACGCTTGTCAACTTTCCTTATCTCCTGCGCCAGCTCAAATCCGTTCATCACAGGCATATTGACATCAAGCAGAATCAGATCCGGATTGACCGAGCCATACAGCTCCCAACCTATAGCCCCGTTATTGGCATAAGTCACCTCAAAATCCTCCGCCTCAAGGAAACGCCTAAGCAGCATAGAGTTTTTCAGGTCATCGTCAACCAAAAGTATCTTTAATTTCTGTTTCATGTCTGTGGAATTTTAACAGTGAAACAACTACCTTCACCCTCCTTGCTCTCCACCGACACCGTGCCGCCATGCGCTTCAACAAGTAGCTTCACATACGACAAACCAAGTCCCATCCCCGGCTGTCCACCCTCCACAGCCATTTTCCCTCGGTAGAATTTATCGAAAAGGTGACGACATTCACCCTCAGATATGCCATTGCCGGTATCGGAAACCGACAGGTAGACCTTACCGTCATCCCTTACCCCGTAGTCAACGCATATCTCCACGTCATCACCTGAATATTTCACCGCATTCTCTATCAGATTGCCGAGTATCTGCGAAAGATGCAATCTGTCACACACCTCCTCCACATCGGCAGCGGAAACATCCCTAATCTCCACCTTTTTACCCGAAGGGATCACACTCTTGCCGATAACCTCGGCAACCATTTCACGCAGGCTGAAACTACTGAAATTCAGCGGTATCTGCCCTGCCTCATTAAACGTTATATCACGCAGTCGCGAGAAGTAAGCCGACAGATTGTTAAGAGCCTCACGGCAATCGCCCATCACCTCACGGCGGCTCTCGCCGTCAGCCATTATCCTGTCATTTTCAATCGAAGACACACACATTTTCAATGTGCTTATCGGGCGTTTCAGTTCATGTATCATGGTATGCACGAAGTCATTACGCATCTTGTCGAGCCTTGAAAGCTTAAGCACCATCGAAAACTGCCATACAAGACACACTATCAGGAATAGCGACAATACCGCCACTATAATCAGACTGTCAGCCATCCCTCCAAGCACTTCCGACGGTCCCATAAGACACTTGACCACCACACTTTTCCTCTCCATCGCCGAATAAGGGAACGATACCGACATCACAGGGTGATAGATAGCTGTGTGCCGTTTAAAGCTTGGATCCCAGACTATTGAATCGGTTACCACAAGCTCGATTTCAGCCGATATGCCCCTCTTTTGCAACACAGAGTCAAGCCCCTCGACGGCAAACGGCGTCACAGTTTCAACCTCAATATCCTTAAACGCTCCCCACACCACCGCCTCGGAGGGTGCGGAGCTGGCATCAAACGATTGCTTTTTATACTCTACATTCAAAGCATTTTCCATCGCTATCTCCTGCGCCCGTTTGATTTCCTCAGGGGTAAGTTTCCGTTTCTCCTTAATGCCCAACAGTTTATGAGCCTGATACCTTCGGAACTCTATCGTGGCTTTTCGCTTTACTGTGCCATCACTGGTGGTCTTATTATCAATATTATAATTAGCCATTCTGGTGGTCTCTGCCTCAACCGACTTTATACCGGAGCCCGTACGCAATTTCATGTATTCGTCTATACCCTCCAATATGGCTATACGATTTTCATCCTCATACTCCCTGAGCGAAAACTCATAGCGCCCGTAAAGCCAGTACCCCTGCATCCCGAGGAAAGCAAGAATGGCAATGATTGTGATGATATACAGTGTCTTTATCTTTTTCTCCATGCGGCAAAGTTACAAATTAAGCCCCAATGCCCCACCCCGTATATACGCATATTTTCAACGGAGTAATAATTTAATAATAATTCCGTAATTTTTGAGTAATGATTATTTTCTTCCCTACGCCGGTCCGCGCCCTAACTTTGCATCGTCAATCATCACCATGACATTTGACATGAAATCTAAACATAAACAGATATGAAGAAATCAGCAATCATCATCACACTCGCTGCCGTAATACTCCCGGCAGTTCTTAATGGAAAAACCGTGCGACGCACTATGAGTATAATACAGAGCAGCGTGCCCGAAACCACCGAACTCGGCGTAGAAAACATGGAATTTGTGTATGACTACTCTTATTGCGTTGACACCACCGGCGCCCTATCCGAAAACATGACCTCCGACCGTATGCTCCTGCAAATATCCCCCACCGGATTGTCAAAATTTTCAAGCCACAAGAATCTGACTGTCGATTCAATCCTTCCATATCTTTCCACCGACCAGCGGGCGGCTGCAGCAATGGAGGGGAAACTCTCGAACGGCGAATTTATGACCATCTACAAGAATTATCCCGAAGGGAAACTCACTCACACCGAGAAAATATGCACCGATTGGTTCAAATATGAAGAAGATATGCCACAATTCGACTGGGAACTGACCGACAGCACCGTCAATGTGTTAGGTTACGATTGCCATGAGGCTAAATGCACATTCCGTGGCAGGGACTGGACGGTATATTACACTGATGAAATCCCCGTGATGGAGGGTCCATGGAAGTTCCACGGTCTCCCCGGCTTGATCATGAAAGCCACTGACAAGAATGGCGAATACCGATTTGAATGTGTGGGTATTAACTCCAAGGGTGTCCGACCGATTACCATCTACAATGTGCCGTTCAATGTCACCTCACGCCCGAAATACTACGACACCAAGCACCGATATGAATGTAATCCGTATGCCTACGCCGAGGAGACCGCCGGCATACATGTCACCGTCTCCGACGAAGCCGGGAATCCGGTGCTTGACTCTTACGACCCCATAGATCTACTGTTTGACTATATCGAAACCGACTGGAAGGATAAAAAATGAGAATACACAGCTTTTTTATACTCTGCTTTTTGCTCGGACTCACCGCTTCGGCGGCTGTTCCGGGCGAATTGCGAGGCACTCTCATCGATGCCGAGAACGGCGAGCCGGTAATCGGAGCCGTGATTCAAGCCCTCAACCGGGCAGACAAGCCATTGTCGTTCGGCTCGTCGAACGCCGCCGGTGCTTTCCGCCTGAACGTCAAAGCCGGGACTGACTCTATCTCGTTCCGCTGCATGGGTTACGAACCGCTCAAACTACCTGTCACCGCCGACTTTTCTAAAATAGCTCTCACACCTGCCGCCACACAGCTCAAGGATGTGATAGTCAAAGCTCCCGACATATACGCAAAAGGTGACACACTTGTATTTAACGTTGAAAAATTCGCCAATGCGAAGGACAATGCCATTATTGACGTGATAAAACGTCTCCCGGGCATAAAAGTCGAAGAGGACGGCACTATAAAATATCAGGGAAAGCCTATCAACAAATTCTATCTTGACGGCAACGATTTTCTCGGCGGGCAGTATGGGCTTGCCACCGAAAACATCTCCCACAAGGATGTTAAGTCGGTGGAAGTGATGGAGAACCACCAGCCGGTAAAAGCCCTCGACGGCATAGAATTTCCCGAAGAGGCAGGTATAAACCTTAAGCTTAAGGAAGATGCCCGTAGCCGATGGGTAGGCGTAGGTGAAGTCGCCGCAGGTGTCACGCCATTGCTGCTCGACGGCTCGCTCTTCACCATGCGCATAGCCCCTAAAGCACAAAGTATGTTCACCCTCAAAGCCGACAACACCGGCTGGAACCCCGCCACACAGATCAGGGAGCACACGTATGACGATATGTTCTCAAACGGCTATGCCGAATCGCTGTGGGGCGAGTATATCTCCGCCGATGCTGTAAACGCGCCGTTGTCGGAGAAACGCACCCGTGACAATCTCTCATGGCTCGCCAACGCCATAACCGCATGGCGTGTTGTAGACACCTCAATGCGGCTGAAACTCAACTATATGGGCGACCGTCTCGACTATACATCGGGCATGACCACCGACTATTTCAGCCAGTCAATCCCCGACTTTATCCAACGCAATGACCTGCGCACGCAATCGCACGAGCTGTCAGCCCAGCTTAACGCCGAGGTCAACAAGCGTGAGTATTTCTTGAAAAACAAATTGAATCTACTCGCCGATTGGGAGAGGTCACACTCAGCCATCACCGGCACTTACGATCTCAGCCAGTCGGTCAACCGACGTGCGTTGTCAGCCACAAACGACCTAAAGCTTGTGAAGCGTAACGACACCCGACTGTTCACCCTCTCATCACGCAACTCCTTCAGCCACAACCCCGACCGGCTGAGGGTCAATGCCGAAAATGAAGCGTTGCAACGCATAGGCATCACTGACTTCCGGAGCACCACCGAGACACGCTTCGCCCGTCTGTCACGCTTCTGGAAATATCATCTGTCGGCTGGCGCAGACCTCAACTATCATCATCTTAACACCCGGCTGAACGGAATGGCTGAATTTGACAATTCCAATCGCTATAATGCGTTCATCTCCAAGCTATACGCCACACCTAAAGTGGAGTATGAGCGCAACGGATGGCGGGCATCTTTCTCGTTCCCTCTGAAATGGGAACATTACACTCTGCGAGGGGAGCATGATTTCATCAATCTTCTCCCGTGGTTATATCTGCGCCGACAGGTCACTGCCAAGTCCGACATATCGGCTTCTGTAAGCTATTCGCTTATGCCCGAGGCTCCCCATACCTATATCGACGCCCCGATTCTGAACGATTACCGCAATCTGTTCATCGCCGAAAGCTCTGGCAAATACCCTCAGACCACCTCGGCAAACATCTCCTACCGCTTCCGTAATCCGCTTAATGCGTTGTTTGTCAACGCATCAGCCTCATACAGTCATTCACGCTCTCCTCTTACCTCCAATCAGCTATTTATCAACGACTTTATCATCTCTACATTTGCCTGTCACAAATCCACAAGCGATGCATGGTCAGCAAAAGGTGGAATAAGCAAGGGGTTGGGACACGGACGCATGGTCATCGGCATTGACGCATCTGTAGCCAACACTTCTGCCGAATCTATGCGTGACAACAACATGATACCTTACCGCCAACTCACCGCTACCGTCCAACCATATTTTAAAGGCTCGTTACTGAAATGGCTTTCAATGAATTACGAGACAAAGGGCGGCTATTCACGCCTGAAAATAGACCGGAGCGGCAATACAAGCTACCAAACATTGACTCAAAACCTTGCGCTCTCGCTAATGCCAAACGATTTCATCCAGTTTACTGCCGGAGCGGAGCATTACCTCACTCATTTTCCCAAGGGCGACTCCGACAAAAGCAGTAGCACCGCCAACTTAGTCCTGCTCGATCTTTCTGCCGTGTGGCATCCTGCCAATAAGATACGTATTTCGCTAACTGCCAACAACATCCTCGACCGTCGGCACTACCGGTATGTCACCTACGGCACTTTGTCTCGTTCGGAGCACATCTTCTCCATCCGTCCCCGCACCATCCTCGCCTCCCTCCAATTCCGCTTCTGACCATCCTCCTATTGCCATTACCGATACTACACCCTTAAGGGTATAAATCCTCTTTGATTTAATTATTTTATACCCTATATAGTATAAAATCATATTATTTATTAATTTTGCACCCAAAAGGGTATATTATCATGACTCAATTAGCAAAATATGTAAAGGAGATGCGTAAGCAGTATGGACTTACACAAGTTGACCTCTCCCAAAAATCCGGAGTTGGATTACGCTTTGTGCGTGAACTTGAACAGGGAAAGGAAACCCTCCGCCTTGATAAAGTAAATCAAGTACTTGCTCTATTCGGAGCCGCAATGCAACCCGGTAAAATCGCTGCCTTATGAAACAAGCAAAAGTATACGTTAGCAATACATTCGCCGGAATATTGACAGAGGATGATATGGGTTATGAATTCCAATATGATTCAGAATATATCAAATCCGACAAATCGGAAGTGGTTAGCTTGACCTTGCCATTAACCGATAAACCTTATCGTGATAAGGTTCTGTTTTCGTTCTTTGATGGACTGATCCCGGAAGGCTGGCTGCTCAACATAGCCGAGCAAAGCTGGAAAATATCAGCACGAGATAGATTCTCACTGTTGCTTGCCTGTTGCAAAGACTGTATAGGAAACGTTAGTATCACACCTATGGAGGATAAGGAGATTTGAGATGAATAAATGCCTGTATTGCTATAAACCATTGGCTGTCGGAGAGGTAGATTACCACAAAGGATGTGCCCGTAAAATATTCGAAACTGCGACTATCCCCTCATTACCATACACACGTGACAATATCAAGGAACTGGCACAAGAGATTGTCACTGCAAGCACAACTGTGACCGGGGTTCAGGCAAAGTTATCGCTCGACATTACACGTGGAGGAAACGGAGAACCGCAACGCTTCACCATAGTCGGACTTTGGGGCAGATTCATTCTCAAACCTCAAACCGATAGCTTTGCTAATCTACCTGAAAATGAAGACCTGACAATGCACATGGCAGAAGCCGTCGGCATAAAAACAGTGCCACATTCACTTATTCGTTTCTCCAATGGAGAACTGTGCTATATAACACGTAGAGTTGACCGAACAAAAAAAGGCGAAAAGATAGCCATGGAAGATATGTGTCAGTTATCTGAACGTCTTACTGAAGATAAGTATAAAGGTTCATACGAGCGTATTTCTAAACTGATTCGTAAGTATTCTTCTGCTCCACTTCTTGATGTGGTCAACTTTTGGGAAGTAGTTTTATTTTCTTGGATAACAGGCAATTCGGACATGCATTTGAAAAATTTTTCGCTGTATCGACCCACTGATAGTTATATGCTGACGCCGGCATACGACCTGTTATCAACAGCCATAGTCATGCCGGAAGATGACGAAGAACTTGCTCTTACGCTTAACGGGAAGAAAAAGCGAATCAAACGCGAGGATTTCGAGAAAGCTATGTCGGAAAGCGGTATGGATGAAAAATCAATATCTAATCTCTTTAAACGATTCTCAAAAGCAATTCCCAAATGGCATAGCCTTATCGATGAGTCCTTTCTGTCAGAAGAACTGAAAATCGAATATCATCGTAAAATTGAAGAAATGTCAAACAAATTGAATTTTTCGCACCTTTTGGGATGAATGGGGTATTATCTTTGCAGTGTGATTATTAAACAACCTCTTAATTTCCATGCGCTATGAAAAACTGTGATAACAAAGCTCCCAAAAAGTCAGCAAAAATTCGTCGTCCCATCTCCGACAAGGCATACCGTGATTTCAAAAACAGACTGGAAGTGACACTCCTATCCCATCTCTGCAATGAAACCGCCTACATGGAAGCCGTCAACCTGCTTGACAGTTACATCGACGGAACAGCCATTGACCCGATAAAGTGTGAATCATCACAGGAAGCGGTGATAGCGTTCCATATCATACGCCCTGAAATCGACAAAGCCATGAAGCGCTCATCGGACGCCCGCCGCCGGGCTATGCTACGCCGTGAAGCCGCCTTAACAGACATTGCCGAAACCAAGCCCCAAGACACTCCGGAAAATAAGACTATTACTCCCGAGAAGGATCGGATGACAGCCGACGAGGCAATATATCGCACAAAACAGAGCGGAGCGAACACCCTGAGCCGCCGCCAACGGCGTGAATTAGACCGCCAGCTCTCCCGTAACCGCCGTAAGAATCTCAACAGTCATTTACAGACATTCCCCACATTTCGATAGTCACGAAACATGGGGAATGTCAATAACTCAAATTGACGAGTTCGTCAATCAACAATATGCTTTTTCAATTCATTGTACGGCATTTCACCGCTGTCGCGCCATACCTCCTTACCATCCTTATAGACGATAAAAGTAGGGTAGCTTTTCACTCCGAACTTATCCATAAGTTCGGTATGGTCGTCGCCTTCTATCTGAAAGATTTCAGCCTTGCCGTCAAGGTCATCTCTCAGTTCCGCGATAACGGGCATCATCCTTTGGCAATGAGGGCACCATGTGGCATAAAACTCAATCAATACCGGGAGCGAACCCTCAAGAGCCTTCTGCAGTTCGTTCATATCCATACGCCATAATTATTTGCCGGGTTCTTCCTGAATACGCAATTTATCTTCAAGCACCTCAAGCTGCTGAAGACCTGAGGCACGCCATTGAGGCTCACCGTTCTTGAATATGATCAATGTCGGCACTGAACGGACCTGATACTTGGCTGACAGTTCCGGGTTGCGGTCAACGTCAATCTTGACTATGGTAGCCGCATCGCCGACCTTATTTTTCAACTGCTCAAGGATGGGTGACTGCATTTTGCAAGGGCCACACCATGTAGCGAAGAAATCCACCAAGGTAGGTTTCCCACTATTGATTATTTCATTAAAATCATTCATAATTCCTTAGATTTATTGAGATTGTGTTTATGATCAAAATATCACTTCTTCGTGATTTTATAACATAGACACACTCTCAAAAGTTCAAAAGTTCAAAGGAGTATCCCTGCCGCTACCTCATCGGCGGCATCCTGACCCTTCAGCGCCTCAACTATTGAAAGTGCGAACGGGAAAACTGACGATGGACCGTTGGCTGTGATGACATCACGGTCAACCACCACACGCTGATGCTTTGTGTAGGCACCACCGGCGCTCAGACCTTCCTCGAAACCGGGATAGCATGTGGCGTCATATCCGTCAACGATGCCGAGCGGAGCAAGCACCACTGCCGGAGCGGCGCATATAGCGGCAATCTTACCTCCGCGCTCATGCTGGGCTGTGAGCAGTTCACACACTTGCGCATTAGCAGCCAGATTGGAGGCTCCGGGCATACCGCCGGGGAGGATAAGCATTTCAGCGTCCGACATATCTTCCTGCCCCAACACCTTGTCGGCAGCCACCTCTATGTCATGCGCTCCTTTGACAGCCACAGTTTCATTTATTGACACCATTTCCACTTTCACGCCCGCTCTGCGAAGCAAATCCACAGTTGCCAAAGCTTCAGTTTCCTCAAAACCGTCTGCTAAAAAAAGGTAAGTCTTTTTCATAATTCAGTTATTTTATATGAGTTTTTATGTTTATATGTGAGATACATCCGCAAATTTAACATTAAGTATCGATTTCTTTTACTAATTTTGGGGAAATTTTCATCACATGCCCCATATTTTTAAACATATCGCATACCTATTAGTTCTTTTCGTCACATTAAGTTGCTCGCGACCGACACATTTCCGCTCGGCTGAAGGCGCTGTCTGGAACACCACTTACCACATCACATACCAGTCGGAGACCGAGCTTGACGACTCCATCCGCTCAGTGATGAAACAGGTTGAGATGTCACTCTCACCTTTCAACGCAAATTCACTCATATCACGCATTAACAAAGGTGAGGAAGCTGTGGCTGACACACTTCTGCGCCGCATATTCTTCGCATCGCAGGAGGTAAACCGGAACAGCCTCGGAGCTTTCGACCCCACTGTAGCTCCACTCATAAACCTGTGGGGATTCGGGTACAAGAAGACCGGGATAGAACCCACACAAGCCACTATAGACAGTATAAAAGCTCTGGTGGGGATATCCGAATGTGCCCTGCTCCCCTCCGGAGAGATTCGGAAAAAGAATCAGGCAACGGAATTCAATTTCTCAGCCATCACCAAGGGATACGGCTGCGACCTTATCGGTGAGATGTTTAAGCGCAACGGCTGTGAGAATTTCATGGTTGAAATAGGCGGGGAGATCGCCTTGAACGGCACAAATCCGAGAAACAAGAATTGGCGCATAATGATCGACGCCCCTATTGACAACGACACAGCCGTGGTGCATGAGCGCATGGCGGTGATAGAGCCGGGCAATGGCGGCGTAGCAACGTCAGGCAATTACAGAAACTATCGTCAGACCGCCGAAGGGAAAGTCTGGCACACAATAAGCCCTACCACGGGACGTCCCGCACAGACCGACCTGCTGTCGGCTACCGTGATAGCGCCAAACGCCATGCTTGCCGACGCATACGCCACCTCATGTATGGCTATGACCTGCGGGGAGGCTATGGATATGCTGTCGAAAATCAATGGTGTGGAAGCGTTGCTTGTCACAGCCGACACAATTGCCGCCACTCCGGGATTTCCGCCTATAATGAGATAGAAAATTTACGTCATTTATATTCTAATTATTGTCCTTCACATAAGGACACTTAACATTATCAATTATTTACCATGAGAAAAGTACTGATTGCGATAGCAACGTTACTGTCAGGATTCATACCTGCAGCAGCCGCTGAAAAATCAGCTCAGGAGGTCGATCTGAAGTGGATAGGAACGACCCCGACAGTAAGCACACCGAGTAGTTTTGGAGTACCTTTTGACAAGGGCGCCGTAAAACCCGGCAATGAATTTATAATGACCTCGGCAGACGGTCAGACTCTGCCACACGATTTTTGGGTATTGGCTTACTGGCCCGACGGATCGGTGAAATGGGGCGGCTTCTCGGCTGTAATCCCTGCCGGAAACGATAAAGTGACCATCCTCCCCAAGGATGCCCCTAAGAAACGTAAAAAAAGTAAAACCGCTGCTCCCCAAGGATATGTAACCGAGACGGCTGACCAGTATATCGTGAACACCGGGGAGATCAAGGCATACATACCTCGCCAAGGGTCCTATCTCGTGGACAGTATAGTCAAAGGGGATGTGAAAAACAGCGGTGCGGTAAAACTCGTCGCTGAAACCGAACTCGAATCCAAGCCGGAAGGGGATGTCGTGCGCTCGGAACGCCGGCATTTTGAAAGCCGACTTGACAGCGTGAAGATTGAGCAAGCGGGAGCGGTGCGCACTGTGGTGAAATTAATGGGTCGCCACACTTCCGATACCCGTGCGTGGCTTCCGTTCACCGTACGACTTTATTTTGCCAAAGGGAGCGATCAGATACGCATGGTTCACACCATAGTATATGACGGCGACCAGAACACCGACATGATAAGTGCTCTCGGCGTTCAGGTAGATGTACCCTTGCGTGAGCAGCCATACAACCGCCATGTGGCATTTGCAACGGCTGACGGCGGTGTGTGGAGCGAACCTATCCAGCCTTTGGTGGGACGACGGTTGCTCAAACTCAATGTTGACACCATGAATGTGCAGGAGGCTCAAATGCAGAGCGTACGCCTGCCCTCACCCGAACATTATGATGAATTGGGGCAGGAACTTCTGCGTGACTGGGCAAAATGGGACGGCTATCGCCTGTCTCAGCTTAACGCCGACGGCTACAATGTGCGCAAACGTGCTACTGACCATTCGCCATGGATTGGCACATTCTCAGGCGACAGAGCTGCCGGAGCCGGATACATAGGCGATTCAACAGGCGGCATACTTATGAGTGTCAGCGACTTCTGGCAATCATACCCCTCAACTCTCGAAATATCCGGAGCGAGAACCGATGATGCCAAGTTTACCGCATGGCTCTGGAGTCCCGAAGCGGAACCGATGGATCTGCGCCATTATGACGATGTGGCACACGGGCTCAACGCAAGCTATGAGGATGTGCAGGAAGGTATGAGCACCCCCTACGGTATCGCCCGCACAAGCGAGCTTACCATAATGCCATACATCTATCACGGGAAAGCCGGATTTGCTGAAGAGGCTATGGTGCTTGCATCTGAACCTCAACTAATGTGCACACCCGAGTACCTGCATGACCGCAGGGCATTCGGAGTGTGGAGCCTACCCTCTCACGCCACACCTTTCCGTGACAAGATAGAATCACGTCTTGACGAAATCATCGACTACTACTCACACGCCGTGGAGGACCACAAGTGGTACGGCTACTGGAATTATGGCGACTTCATGCACGCCTACGACCCGGTGCGCCACGAATGGCGATATGACGTGGGCGGTTTCGCTTGGGACAACACCGAACTTGCATCAAATATGTGGCTATGGTACTCATTCCTGCGCACAGGTCGCCCCGACATCTGGAAAATGGCAAAGGCGATGAGCCGTCACACTGCCGAGGTGGATGTTTACCATATCGGCGACAATGCCGGACTCGGAAGCCGCCATAATGTAAGCCACTGGGGATGCGGTGCCAAGGAAGCCCGTATAAGCCAAGCGGCTTGGAACCGTTTCCTCTACTATCTCACATGCGATGAACGCTCAGGCGACTTAATGACCGAAGTCAAGGATGCCGATCAGAAGCTCTATACCCTTGACCCGATGCGACTCGCCCAACCTCGTTCGAAATACCCATGCACCGCTCCCGCCCGTCTGCGTGTTGGACCCGACTGGGTAGCATACGCTGGAAACTGGATGACCCAATGGGAGCGCACAGGCGACACTGCCTACCGTGACAAGATAGTTGCCGGGATGAAGAGCATCGCCGCTCTGCCAAACGGTATATTCACCGGTCCGACAGTGCTTGGGTTCGACCCTGCCACAGGAGTGGTGTCTTACGAAGGTGATCCGGAGATGATGAACACCAACCACCTGCTCTCTCTGATGGGCGGATTCGAAATCATACATGAGCTGAACGAGATGCTCCCCATACCTGAATGGATTGACGTTTGGAAATATTACACCGCTAACTTCCATCGTGTGAGCCGTGATGTGACCAACCGCAAATTCCCGATACCTCGCCTTGCGGCTTACGGTGCGGCATGGAGCGGTTCGGAAGATCTCAAAAATGAAGCTTGGAGCTATATGCTTAGAGGGACAAAGGAGATGAAACCGACCACCACTCTGACTATCAAGCGTCCGGAGGTGCCGGCTGACCGTCTTGAAATACCCACAATGTCAACCAACGGAGCTGCCACATGGAGCCTTGATGCCATCTATATGCTTGAGGTGATACCTGACGTTGACGAGACAGCTGTCTCCAACTTTAAACCTGCACGTAAGAAATCAAACACTAACCATAAATAAGTTTATATGACACTAAGACTTTTCCATTTATATAAATATGTGTTGACCGGATGTGCGATATTCATTGCCACATCATGTTCGTCGAACAAGTCAAGCGAGAATAATCAGGCTGACGCTGCCATCGAGACCGAAAAGTATGTTTCAGGTCTTGACAGTGCGAACTTTGCCAAGTACTGGATGGTGGAATCGGAATCGCCCGACTACAAAGTGTCGTTCCAAGGTGACACTGTGGAGATTCTCTCGCCAAAAGGTCTGACACTCTGGCGCAAGGAGGCATTCACTGCCCCCGTCACTATAGAGTATGACGCCTGTGTGGTTGACGAATCGGCAGATGACCGTCTCAGCGACCTCAACTGCTTCTGGATGGCATCTGACCCCCATGTGGAGGGTGGTGATATTGCCACACGCCTGAATGAGCGTCAAGGTGTGTTCCTGAATTGCTATGCGATGCAGCTTTACTATATGGGATATGGGGGCAACCATAACTCCACCACCCGTTTCCGCCGTTATGACGGCAACGAGGAGGGTATCACAGATGCGGAGAAGCGCCCGGCAATCTTAGTGGAGTACACCGACAGCGCACATCTGTTGCAGCCCAATCACTGGTATCACATCAAGCTTGAGAATGTGGCTGACACCGTGCGCTACTATATCGACGGTGAGAAGTTGGTTGATTTCGTGGATCCGCAGCCATTGGATAAGGGATATTTCGGCTTCCGCACTACCCTTTCACGCACCCGTCTCACCAATTTCAAGGCAGACAAATAGAACTTATTTAACCTTTTTATAAGAAGTTTTAATCTGTTCATAGGTAGAAAAACATAAAAATTCAGCTTTTTAACATTCTTAATTAACATTGTTAAAAGGCTGAATTTCTATGTCTAAGAGTCAATTTTATGTTAAAGAGCATATTTTTGCAACACAAATTCAACAATTATATTTAACTTTGCAGCGGATTTAAATGTTTTAAGTATGAATCGACGCTGAAGAGTCGGCGTCACAACAAAAGATTATTTTAGGTTTAATTTAATTATCACAACTATGACCAGGATGTTTAAAGTATTTCGAGCAGAGGTCAACAGTTTCTTCCACACCATCGGTGAAAACGATGCATTCCGCACCACAGGCGATTGCAGTATTCGTGATCACTCCGTGGATTTCAAGTAACTATCGACTCAAGCTCAATTCCGAGAACGGAATGACTAAACACACCCCGAATGCCGGAGGGCAGAGGGAATTTAAAGCGAACAAATGTTTAACTTTTAAAATGTTCACATTATGAAAGTCAAGAAAATGTTCAAGAAAGTACTTGTGTGGTACTGCGAATCAGCTGCTATGTTGTATGGGGAACATCCCCACGAATAATCACCTTTGCGTGATTGGCATAAGCGGAACCAAATTATAATCATCCGCTTGTCTTACAACAAGCACCGGGACATAGAACATGTATGGCATCAAAGTTCATACTTCGTCCCATTTTTTAGAGAATAAATACTCCAGTATATAATTTTAGAGAATCGTGAATCAACCTTCACGATTTTTTTGTGCCTGTACGGGAATGATCCGCAATGGATTCCCAACTAAATTTCAATAGAATATTATCGAAATCAAATAAATATAGTTATCTTTGCGTTTAAATAGTAGATTGACAGTTAAGATAACCGTAAGACATGAATAATCATCCTTTTATACAGTCCTTGGAAGTAAGTAACCTGAGTCTTTTCGATAACCTTAAAGTATCGTTCACTCCGGGTATTAATATAATAATCGGACCTAACGCATCAGGTAAAACTACTATATTGCGTGCCATCACATATTGCTTCAATAGCCAACCATTGCATAACTATAAATTTCAAAAAGACACTTCATTCGGGATTATCGTCAATGAGGGTGACGGCTCATGTTTCATGGCGGGATTCAATGGACTAAAAGAGACAAATGAGACTTATCATGGCAATAAGACTGTGATGGGTAACAGGTATCCTGAACCTTCCTATTTGCCACTCGCAGGTGAAGTACCATACAATCTACTTGCCATCGGAGCACACCGTTTCTTTGATTACTCCGAAGTGAAATTTATAAAGAAAGAGGAGGAAAGAAGCAAAGCGAAACAGGATTATGACACTCACAATCCTGAGTATATCGACAAGCCAGAACTCCCCTCGATAAAGCAATGGATGGTAAACCGTTATTTCCAAATAGATAAGGATTGGGCTGAAACTGAAAGGAAAAACTGGGACAGCATTGTGAAAAATCTTTCACGTTTAGCGCCTAACGAGAATGAATTTCATCTAAAGGAGATCGGTCGTGACCTTGAGCCCAAATTTGAGCTTGACGGGAAAATCTGCTATTTGGAGGAACTATCAAGCGGTTTCAAATCAGTGCTTTCGATAGTATTTTCCATAGTGCAATGGATTGAACTTGTGAATGAGGATGAGAAACGTCTTATTACGAATGCGGAAGGAACAGTGTTGATCGATGAGATTGACTCACATCTTCATCCTTCATGGCAGACAAAAATAATGCCTGTGCTTAAGGATATTTTCCCATACCTTCAGTTTATCGTAACCACACATTCGCCACTTGTGATGTCTACCATAAAGAATGATTCTGAAAATTCAATACAGAGCATTGTGTACAAGGATGGTGAGGGCTACCGCTGCGAGAAGATCCGCACTTATGGCAATGACGCCACAAGCATTATAACCGGAACACTTGGTGCCAAACCGCGCGACAATAAGTCGGACGACGAATTTTCTTTATTGTATCGTTTGATCGATGAGGATAATTATACCGAAGCCGAGAAAAAGCTGTCGGAACTGAAAGAGATTTATGGGGATTTACCGGAACTGATTCAGGCTGAGTCTATGTTAACCCTTTTGAACTCGGAAGAATGATAACCATACGGAAACAACGTGAACCTAAAAGTCTGACGCAATTCCGGGCAAGCGGAGGCAAAAAGTTCGATGACCTTGACTCTGTGACAAAAAATGAACTTCGGGCGTCATTGCTTAAAGAGCAGGGATATATCTGCGCTTACTGTATGAAGAGGATCGGACGGGACAGGAACGAGAAGGGCTACTGCGACGATGTGACAATTGAACATGTCGTTCCAAGAGCCTACACTAAAACCATCCCGGAAATGGAAATGATGGAGATTGATTATAGTAATCTCGTGGCTGTATGCACCGGTAATTCAAACGGCATGACACACTGCGACACGAGCAAGGAGGATAACCTAATCTCTTTTAATCCCTGCAATTCCGCCGTAGAAGCATCAATCAAATATGGACTTAAGGACGGCACTATAAGTTCATCGAACGAGTCATGGGACGATGATCTGAACAGCCAATCTAAACTGAATCTCAATCATCCGACCCTGAAAACAAACCGAAAAGCAGCTCTAAAAGGTCTTATTAGGGTTTTGGATAAAAAGAAATGGTCACGCACACAGTTGGAACGAAGAATTGACCAACTTGATAATAATCAGCCTAAAGCTGAATATGTCGGCATTTTAAAATATTTCATAAACAAAAAACTTTCATCCCTCAGATAAATAGCCTTAAATAAGTCATAGCTCAAATTTTGGAGAACTCGATAATTATTTGCAGAATTGATGTAAACATCCGATTCTCCAAAATAAGTTTTGCCATTATCGGCATTTACCATGTTGACGGTGTTGGCATATCCGACTCATCGTTATCACACGCTGACATGATGAAACATACATCAAACAAAATGATTATATGTGATTTGTTCATATTCTTTTAGTAAATTTGGTTATTGAGTTGAATATTTCGAGACTTTGGGAACACTATGGTATCATTTCCCACCATTTGTCTTCCGGCATTTCCTCTATTTTGAACTTACCCCATTTTTCAGAAACTTTATATGACTCGCTGCATCCGAACGGGACGTACAGCGTGCATCCATCCGGTTTAGGACCTAAGACATACCCGGCATTTCCCGGCACTTCCCACACCGGAGGTTCTTCCGTAAGGCTGAATAGTTTGTCAACATAGAAACTCAGAGCTGTTGTAGCAACAGTCTTCAATGATTCCGGAAGAACAAAACAGTCAAGACGTCCTATATTGGAGAACGCAGACTCTCCAATTATTTGAAAGTGTGGCAGTTCTATATCTTGTGAGATATAAGGAAATTCTATATTAGTCAAGGATGTACAAGAACTGAACGCATGGCTGCCAATCTCAATGCAAGTGGAAGGAATATTGATTTTTATAAGAGAAATGCAATGGTTGAAAGCACTCGGATTTATAGCTTTGATGTTTTCAGGTAAAACGACTTCTGTGAGATACTTATTGGATGTAAAAACTCCAGAAGGAACTTCATCAGAGAATACGTTTGGCAGATACTCGCTCTTCACATCGCATATACCACAGTTGCCATATTTGCTCTTTTCACCATCCGCAAATCCACTTTGCTCTAAATCAACAGTATATTGAGGTTTTTCTCCATACCCCTGATAGCCGTGAGATTCAAGAATACGATTGAGGTAATATGCGTCATTTGCGTTTATGGTTCCGACAATCGTGATATTTCGGATTTTTCCAAAGTTTGACTGATCTGTTCCAATCATATAGCCGAGACTTCCGGCATAAGGAAGCTCGAAAGTTTCAGTTTTCGTAAAAGTCCGTGGCATCTGCCAAATTCCGATCTCTTTTTCATCACCGTTACTGAAACGCAGTGTCAGGAGCTTTACACGTCCCATACCCGTGTTTTGAGGTATTTCCAACTGTAAGGAATAGCCATTCCCAAATCCGGTATCATAGAGTTCTAATAGATTGACCTCTCCAAACTGGTCTCCGGTTATTCTTACTATTTCGCAAGGTGCATTTGTAGTGAAATCTATATCGAATTTCTTGCCTTCAGACGGAATTTCGATACATTCCTTTATTCCAGTCATATTGGCTGATACGACTTTATGATTTATAATACGTTCAAGACGATAAGCAAACGATGATCCGTCGGCAGGTGGATTGAACAATGTTGTGCGAATCACACTTAGTTCATATTCCACACCTTTCTCATACTGGAAATTCTCGATTGTGCCAAACATCATAGGTTCCCACGAGCCATCCAGTGAATACTTTACTTGCATACACTCTATTAGAGCCTCATGATTATCAGTTACTGTGGTCTGAGCAGAAACCCATAAGTGGATAAGTTCAGACGTGTCTTTAGGTTCGTCATTGCTGCAAGCCGACATGAAAAACCATGCAGCTATTGAGATTAGTATAAATATTTTGTTCATATTCTTTTCTTATTGCTGTTTAATGATTTGTATATTTCAATAATTAGAGCTTTGTCCGGGCTGTTGATTGTGAAGCTACCGCTTTCTATGCGGCAGTTGACGGTCGGAGCCATTATTACCGAGTCATTGAACACAAAACCTATCCTTTTACCGATTCTGTTTTCCGTCGCATCAGCCCATTTTTGCACTTTGTCAACTTTCAGTTTGCCTTCAATCACAGCTATGTCAGGACAAGAGAGGGTATCGAGAGTAACGACATCAAAGTCTTGCACCGTAACAATCGCTTTACCCTCAATCCTGTTTTCAGGAACATCCGCCACCGGATACCAGCCGTTAATCCAATGAATTGACGAACATCCATAGAAAAGGACAAGAAATATGAAAATAGTCGTTATCAATTTCATTATACATTCTTCTTTCGAGTCAGGATAATTAAGCTGTGGTTTGGAAGATATGCTTCCATTTCTATTATATCATGAGAATGCTTTAACACTCTATAATTACCATTAAAAGCTCCCTTTAAATTGAATACGCTTCCTTCAAACCATTGAACTGATTTAAACTTTTTATAAAATGTTAAACTCTGGCTGAAAATTACCATGTTTTCAATCTTTGAAGCTCTTTCTTAATCCTGCTTAGGTGTATGTGGTGGGGTGTTGGTTGGAGTCGATGCGGGATTGGATGAAGTCGTTGAGGTCTGTTTCTTTGGGTAGTTTGAAACGTGCCCTGAGGCGATAGCGGGCTGTGGCGACACTTTCGCGCGATATGCCGAGAGCAAGAGAAATTTCATCGTTAGTTTTGTGGAGCGCTATCAACATGCAAAGCAATTCATTGCCTGATGTCAGTTCGGGGTAGTCTTTGCGCAATCCCTTGATAAACAGCGGATGTAGCTCTATGAAATTTTTACGGAAACGCATCTCGTCATCCTTTTCCAAAAGCACCTGAGTCAGGAACATATCAGGAGCCTCGGCTGTAGCGGCGTTATCGCTCATACGCAAATTAAGCTTTTCGATATGGGCGTTGAGAGCTATACGCTCGGCTATCAGGTTGTTGATATTTTCTTCCTTTAAACGCAATAAACGTTTGTGCTGGCTACTCCTGTACAACGCAGCCAACACAATGGTTATCACTATGATAACCGCTAATATCACGAGAAAGATGTAACGCTGTTGCGTCACTGCCAACTCAGTATCAAGCAACTTGTTGGCAGCCTTAAGTTCGGAGGTGCGATATTGGAAGTCCTTACCGAGCAGGATGTTGTCACGAAGGCGATTCTGAATGGTGTCATGCAGAGCCGAAGTCTCAGGATAAATATCAATCAGTTTTTTATTGCCGGTTTCGGCATAAGATTGCGCAAGCAGCCCCAAAGCCCATTCAAGGCTCTCCAAATCCTCCTTCTCCCTAAACATCTTCACACCCTTCTCCATCAAGGGTATCCCTTTTGAGGGATTTCCAAGAAGCACATACCCACGCCCTATAAGCAGGATGTTAGTGGCATCGTTATGTTTATACTCCCCAAGGCTCTTTTCGAGCGCACTGACAGCGGGACGAATAGAATCAGGTTCATATTGAGGATTTTCTATGAAAAACCATTCTTTAGCATCACCATTCAATACGACTGAGATATTGCGTATAAAAGGATCGGGCACAGACAGGCTCGTCGCAATGCTGTTGCGGAGACACATCAATTGCGAATCGGGGATGTTTTTATGTTCATATATTATTCCCCGCATACGCCACAGGTCTGGGAGATAGCTTGAATTTTTCTCAGTGGCAATAGTAAGAGCCTCGTCGCTTTTCCGCAACGCTTCATCATACAATCCGAATCTCACATATATATTTGCGAGATTTCCTAAAAATTTGACAGCAGCATTGACATCTATACTGTCCGGCTCCATAACCATAAGCGAATCGCCGGCTTCCTGCAGATACCGCAAGCCGGCAGCATAGTTTCCGGCACGGCATTGAAAATGCCCCATCTGCGAAAGCACATCAAAACCGGACTCGCTGATCCGACCCTTACGCATGGCATCAACAGCCTTTTCCTGCATGGCTATGACCTCCGAGATAGGGGCAGTGCCATTCATAGCACGAGCCTCCCGATGGGGGGAGATGGCACCGGGCTGAGATTTGGGTATCTCACGCCGTGCGCAGCCGGAGATAACCAGCAGAAGTAAAATGGTTATGATGTAAGTTCTCATAGCTCATAATATGATTTGCATGGCAAAGGTAAATAAAATCCCTGAGTTTTATATATCTCCCATTAAATAATTATCGCTTTTCACGTCAAGCCGTGTTATGTAATAACTACACGTAAGCCAGCAAGTTATATCATTGTCTATTGAATTGTCTATTGAATTTTTATACAACTTTTGACCAATAACATTAACTTTGTCACAACAAAAATCCAAAAGGGATAACGATATACAGCCTTAACTAAAACCGTTTGACTTTAACCTTATTTTGTCCGGCTCGGCATGGCATGTCATAAAGTCCGAGATTATTAACGGGCAAACTGAACTGATTTAGACTTTTTGTTAAAGTTTAAATCAGTTTTTTAATTTGAGGCGTTCTCGTCAGATGAACTGATGTGGTCGTCGAACGAGTTGATGTAGTCATCGAAGGAGGCTCCGTTAAGGAGCAGAAGCTCGAAGTCGGCACGGCTTATTATGACGGGACGCACTGATGTGCCGAATGTGAAATCAGCATCCTGCGCAAGCTGGCGGCGATACTGCATCGCTTCGTCACTATTCTCAAATCCTTTGACGAGAAGTATGCCGAGATTGCCGAAATTCATCATCTCAAGGTCAAAATCACGCACCACATACGTGGAGAAATTGTGTCGTGCCGTCTCATAAAGCAGCTGATTCTGCGGAATCTGAGACAGGTCGAAGAGCAAAGCCACATAATGAGCGCCCTCGGGATTAAAATTAAAGAGAATCTCTTCAACACCATCAGCCATGACTGTGGAATCGGTAGTCAGACGAGTCTCCCACACCATACTGCGAAGATTTTCGCCCCCGCTGTGGAGCTTGCGCCCCTGCGACATACCTTTCAGATAGGCTGATGCCATGGGGGTAAATTCCGTATCGGGGTATCGCTCAAGCAGTTCCGTAAGCGTATTTCTGAATTCATCCGGCTTGTCGTCGGTAACGAAAGCGAGCGCATGAAGAAACATGAACTTAGGGATGAGTGGCGAAAGCGGATAATCGGCTTTCATCCGTCTGTAAGCATCATGCACCTCAGGGTTACGGTTGGCGAGATAGGCTTCGTACGTCTGTCGGTAGATGGAATCCTGCCTTGCTTCCATATCACGCAGATTGTCAAGATAATGCGGGTCGCTCATAGCCTCTCCCAGCTTAGAATCGGGGAATTCGGCAAGCAGACGGGATCGCCACTCCCCTGCCTTATCGTAACGCACCGAACGCATATTCATAAGATACTCATTGTAATATATATCGAGACGATACACATTATCAGGATATTCCTTCATAAGGCGCATCCACTCAGCATCGGCGGCTTTATAATCCTCCAACTTATCTTTAAGGATAAGACCTGAGTTATACAGTCCGTCCTGAACCACCTCACGGGCAATGTTTTTCTCAATATCGGTTGACGGAATCTGTTTGAGATAATATTCCGGATAGTGCGGATCGCTCTGCTTGGCTGCAAGACGGATATTTTCCGGCTCATCGCCATCATCCCCATATCCTTGACCCACAGGCAGATCATCGTCAGCGGTATCATCACCGGCAGTGTCAAAGTCGCTCATGCTGAAACTATGTTTGTCGTGGCGGCGCCAGTCATCTTCAAGTTTTCGTGCGCCCCAACGACGTTGAAACTCAGCTCGTCCGGCATTACGGGCGGCAGGGTTATAGAAATACCATGATTTGTCAGTGTTAAGGGTGAAATTATTGGGGGCGGCAGCATTAACGCTCCGAAGATTCTCACCAAGAGAGATTTGATTAGCGAGGTATTCCTCACGTCGCGCAGTCTCCGCCTCCTCTTTTTCACGCTTCTTGAGATCAGATATTATCTTCGATATAATATCCATGCGCTCCCGCTCCGGCATATCAGCCAAGCGCAACAGCGAATCGTTGAGCGTGACATTTTGCGAATATACTGAGAGTTCATCCAACAGATCTGACCTACGCTTAAGCGATTTGTAATCAGGATATGACTCGGATATCAGGGAGATAGCTTCGGCATAGCATGGCTGAGCGAGATCGTAACGACGACGGTCGAAATAGAGGTTGCCAAGCGCTATCTGCGCCACAGCTTTGTCAGTCTCACCACGGGTGGAGTTTTCCACCGCAAGGCGATAATTTTCAATAGCTTTAAGCGTGTCTCTGCGAGAAAGATACAGATTGCCAATCGCATAATATATCCTGTCGAGATATTCCTTATCACGTCCGTAGCGAGCCATTCGCCTAAGAGCTTTAACTTCAGGTTTTATATCCTTGCCGGTGTAGACCTCGCTTTGGCGTATTCTCGCATTGAATTTTGTGCGGTAGGAAACAGCATTGCCACTTCCGGCATTGCCAAACGCTTCGAAAGCCTGCTTTTTATCCCCCTGAGCGGCATATAGCTGTCCGAGGAGGAAATACAATCGGGATTTCTGAGCACCTTTGGCATATCCGGCAGCCTCACGCAGCATCGGTATAGCTTTGGGATAATCATTTGAACGTATGTAGAAATCGGCATACGTGAAGCTGTAGAGTTCACGCAGAATCGGCGAAACGAGCATGGAGGGTTTGACACGTGTCAGGATAGTTTCAGCTTCAAACAGCCAGTCCATGGCACAATAACACCTTGCTTGCCATAGTTTTGCTTCAAGCACAATGTCGGGGAGCCACGTGAAATGCTTTACCACGTAATAAAATGTGGAAGCCGCACCAAGAAAGTCGCCGTTCATATACTGGCTTCGCCCCATCATCATCCACGCATTGTGGATGAAGGGGTTATACTCGCCACGCTTCATCCATTTCTGATATTCCTGATCTCTTGAATGTCCGGGTTTTCGGCGAGGGGGCTTCTTTATGCTGTGGAGCTGGATGGCTTTCTGCGCTTTCTCTATGGAGCGGTCGAACGAACCTGAAGGTTGGGGGAAACCGGGACGCAAATATGCTTCGGCGGGATGCATCAACAGTAGCCGGTTGTAGTCATCCTCATAATTCTGCTCCATCTCCTTAAGCGTTTCCTTGTAATGCTCGTCGCCGTTGAAATAGACATTGTAACGGGTTATGAACGCCTGATAATTTCGTGAAGCAGCCGTGTTTTTGCGTGTGGAGCATGAGGTCAGACCTCCTATAAGAGCTAAGACCATCCCCAAAGCGCCTACCATTCGGGCACTGAGTCCAAATATCCGGAATCCACGCATCATTAAGTAATTAACGCACCATCCCCTAAAAAATTGCCAAAGCCGGAAGGTAATTTTACTACATCATAGGCTACACCAAACACTTTTTATTCCTTACATTTACCTCAAAGAAAATACTTAATTTCGGCAATAAATCAAGTTTATTGCCGAAATTAAGGGATAAGTATCTAAGTTTGGGAGAACTTTTTTAATGATTTTGAAAATAGCGGACTTAATTATATCCAAACTGAAATCGATGAACCGGTTTTATAAAAAAGGTTAAATCAGTTCATAAAAACATTCATAATTAAGCCAATATGTTGAATTTTATGGTTAACTTTGGCACCGGAGCATTGACTTTGCAGCAAACATCAAAACTACCTTGACATTGACAACTCACGTTTTGAACTAAAATCTGCCACATAGTCATAAATATATTTGGCGTATGAAAAAGATATTTATTTACATTATTTCACTACTATTTTCCACTCATATTTGCTCAAATGCAGAGGATATCGTTATTAAATCACCGAATTATTTCTCAGAACCTATTCGTGAAGGACATGCGCTATTCCCTGACAGCCTCGTTTTATCAACGGAAGCTGAAGAGATAGAAATACCGAATATAGGAATGTTCGGGAGGTTGGGCGAATATGGCAAATTCCCCAATCTGAGAAAAGTGACCTTCGGCGATGTTGACTATATCCCCGGAGGGGTACTTAGCGGGATGCCTAATCTTGAAGAAGTAGTGTTTAACGGGATGATCGGACACTTCGATTGCACTCTCATCTCCAACTGCCCCAAACTAAAGACAATAACATTCAAAGGTCCGATTTCAAGCACAGGAGGTCCCGGATTTCTATATAATCTGCCAAATCTTAAAAATGTCGTTTTTGAAAGCGTGGTGGTTGATTTGGGAGTTGAACTCTCTCCACGCCATTTATGTCCCAAACTAACCGGGATTACCAATAACGGAGCCTTCCTTAAGGTTTATAATGACAGTGTGACCCATGCTGCCACCATAGAGCAGTTGAAATCAGATCCCCGACTGGTTGCCGATATGGAACGTCTCGCACAATGGCAATCGGAAGTATTACGTGCAAAAAATTCGGATTGGATGCGCAAGTGGCAATATCAAGCTGCAAAAACCCTTCAACCTATTTTAGCAAAAATCGGCAGCCCTGAGGGTGACAGTTTGAAAAAATCGATGGAATATGCTTGGAATTTGGGTGATGATGTCAAGAATGAGCTTGAAATTCTTAAGGAATCGCCATCGTATAACACACCGGATACGACATTGAACCTCCAATTTAAATATGCAGCTCCCTCCGACAGCCTACTAACATTGTCACGCAAACGTTTCAACCTCGACAGCATAGCCGGCAATGGAGACGACATAAGCAGAATTAAGAACCTGCTATATTGGGTACATAACAACATCACTCATGACGGCAGCAACGGTCTGGCTCCGGGAGCACGGAATTTAAGAAACACATACGACAGCTCCCGCCGTGACAGCTGCGGATACAACTGCAGGGCACTCGCTATATGCCTTACAGAGGCGTTGCTTGCCGAAGGTATCCCTGCAAGATATATCACCTGTTTGCCAAAAGCTTGGGATAAGGACAATGACTGCCATGTTATATGTGTAGCTTGGAGTGAATCGTTAGGTAAATGGGTATGGGTAGATCCGACATTCGCAGCCTTTGTGACTGATGAAAACGGATTGATGCTTCATCCGGGAGAAGTCCGTTACAGATTGCAACATGACCTACCCGTGGTACTAAACAAGGATGCCAATTGGAATAATAAATGGGCTGAAACGCAAGATGAATATTTAGGTTACTATATGGCTAAAAATCTATATATGCTGCAGTCAAACACTTTCAATCAGGCAGAACCTGAAGGGGAGAGCACCCATAAGCAGGGGAGCCATGTCACTCTTGCTCCGCAAGGTATGAAGTACCCCTATTCGGATTATAATATCACCGACGAGCAATGGTTCTGGCAAGCTCCCGGCAAGTGATGAATTTTGATTAAGTATTAAGCATAATCGCCACTGAAAGCAAATTGCTTTCAGTGGCGATTTATTTATGTATCCAACAAATGATTTCGCTGATCCGAAAGTTTCCAATATAGTATGTCAAACCGACCTGACAACGAGATTGGTTAGCGGTGGAGGAAGTTTTGGAGGGGGTATATAAAAAAATCGTCCGCTGCTCCTTACCTCAAGGAGCAACAGGACTAAAGCCAAAAGGCAAATTTTGATTCGATAGTTACTGAAAATAAAAACTATTTCATTTCCAATAATGTAGAGATTATATCATACTTACACTACACCATCGCATCCTCTCATGCCGTCTCACGAAGACAAAATTAGATGAAGTTGCCTTTTTATTCCTTAGCCCATAATGTGATTTAATGCGTAAAATTTTATCAGCCCAAGGATTTGCAACATTGGTGTCTATTTTCGATGCAAAGTTAACAACTATTTCCCAATGCTCAAAGTTTTTAACACTGTGATTAATATTTTTTTAATATTTGCTCATGAACAATTTCCAAGCATGGCATTTGATTTGTAGAAGCGGATAATCAATCCTTAAAATAGTATCAAACCATAAAAAATAAAAAGTTTAAATCAGTTCATTCAATAATTTTTGTAATTTTGTAAAATAAATAATTTTCTTCATGAAGAATATCATACTTTTCGATCCGGTGAAGGTGCGCACCAATATGCTACCCCTCACCTATACACGTCCGGTGGCATTGCTGCGCCATGGCATCACTACCATTTCAGAAAAATGGCAGCGAGCCATCCCCGGCGCATACTCATATAGCACTCAGGATTATCTCTCAATCAAGTATCCGATGATTGAAGCGTCAGACGGTGACAATCTTTTCATCGCAGGTAATATCCATCCGGACGCACAGCTCGTGGAGGCAATATTGGATTTGCAGCCCGGGGAGTCACTCATCCACAACGGGAAGACAATTGCCCGCCGAGGCAACGGCGAACCGAATTCACAAAAAGAATACACCGCAGAGCCGTTTGCCATCAATCATGTGTATGACATCTTCATGCTTAACGACGAAGCACTGCGCCGTGATTTCGCAGCTCTCACAGCCGGGAAAAAATCACAGCCCCTGAGCGACACAAACAGGTTAATCGGCGACCCGTCACAACTCTTCATCGAAGAGGGAGCCACAGTGGAAGGTGCTATCCTTAATGTGAAAAAAGGTCCGATCTACATAGGGCGTGACGCAGAAATCATGGAAGGAGCCTGCCTGAGAGGTCCTATCGCATTATGCGAACACGCAGTGGTCAACATGGGCGGAAAGATATATGGAGCCACAACACTCGGTCCGTACTGCAAAGTGGGCGGAGAGCTTAACAATGTGGTAATGACAGGATATTCCAACAAAGCCCACGACGGCTTCTTGGGTAACGCAGTGATAGGCGAATGGTGCAACCTCGGAGCCGGATGCACAGCTTCGAACCTCAAAAACACCTACGCACCCATCAAACTGTGGAGCATAGCAGAGGGGAGATTCGTGAAAACCGGTCTGCAATTCTGCGGACTCATAATGGGCGACCACTCCAAAGCAGGTATCAACACAATGTTTAATACCGCCACAATAGTGGGAGTCGGAGTCAACTTCTATAGCGCAGGCTTCCCGCGCACATTCATACAATCGTTCACCGAAGGTTCAACCCTCGGCATGAGAGATGTGAACATGAATAGCTTCTTCGACACCGCCTCACGCATGATGGCTCGCCGACATGTGGAACTTACCCCTATCGACAAGGAGATATTCATCCACATCCACGAAGATGTAACCGAGAAATGATTTAACACCAAACTACATACCTCACCGACATGCCAAACGTATCAGAACGCGGCACATTGATGCCTGCCTCACCTATCAGGAGACTGACACCCCTTGCCAACGACGCCAAATCAAGGGGAATCAAAGTATATCACCTGAACATCGGACAGCCTGACGTGCCAACTCCTCAGGAAGGGCTCGACGCATTGAAGAACATCGACCGGACAGTGCTTGAATACAGTCCGTCAGCCGGGTTGCTGTCACTGCGCAAGAAACTCAAGGAGTACTATCACCGCTTCAACATCGATGTGGATGTTGACGACATCATAGTCACTGCCGGAGGTTCGGAAGCGGTACTATTCGCATTCATGGCATGTCTTGACCCCGGCGACGAGATAATAGTTCCGGAACCTGCCTACGCCAACTACATGGCATTTGCAATCTCTGCCGGAGCTAAGATCGTGACCGTTCCATCGAACATTGACGAGGGTTTCGCACTCCCGTCGGTCGAGAAGTTCGAGGAGCTTATCACCCCTCGCACCAAGGGTATACTTATCTGCAACCCCAACAATCCCACCGGCTATCTCTACACCATGAAAGAGATGCTGCAAATCAGGGATTTGGTAAAGAAATATGACCTCTTTCTATTCTCGGACGAGGTTTACCGTGAATTCTGCTACACCGGCGCACCTTATATATCCGCATTCCATCTGCCCGGCATAGAGGAACAGGTTGTGCTTGTTGACTCAGTGTCAAAACGATACAACGAATGTGGCATACGTATCGGTGCCCTCATCACAAAGCATCCGCAGCTTAAGACCAATGTGATGAAATTCTGTCAGGCACGTCTTAGCCCCCCATTGCTCGGACAGATTGTGGCAGAAGCATCCATCGACACATCGCCGGAATATATGCTTGCCACATACAACGAATATGTGGAACGCCGTAAATTTCTTATCGACCAGCTCAACAAGATACCCGGCTGCTACACCCCGATACCTATGGGAGCGTTCTACACAGTGGTGAAACTGCCTGTGGACGACGCCGACAAATTCTGCCAGTGGTGTCTGAAGGAATTCAACCTTGACGGAGAGACCATCTTCATGGCTCCGGCTGCAGGATTCTACACCACCCCCGGCATGGGAATCGACGAAGTGCGCATGGCGTATGTGCTCAATAAGCAGGAACTTGCCAAAGCGATGAAAGTGCTTGCAGCCGCCCTTAAGGAATACCCCGGACGCACCATCTGACCCCATCGCCAAGGGTAATCGTATCTGAATATCACCGAACAAAAAGAATGAACCGTAAAGAATTTGAGATAATGGCACCTGTCGGGTGCTACGAATCACTTCACGCAGCCATCGAAGCAGGGGCTGACGCTATATATTTTGGCGTGGAAGGACTGAACATGCGTTCCCGCTCATCAGTCAATTTCACCCTTGACGACCTTCGCAACATCGCCTCAATCTGCGATAACGTCGGGGTTAAGAGCTATCTCACTGTCAACACCATCATCTACGACAACGAGATAGAGAAATGCCATGCCATAATTGACGCTGTGAAAGAGAGCGGCATATCCGCAATCATAGCCAGCGACATAGCCGCCATCACCTACGCACGAAGCATAGGCGTGGAGGTGCATATCTCCACGCAGCTCAATGTGACTAACATTGAGGCTGTGAAATTCTTTTCGCAATTCGCCGACGTTATGGTGCTCGCCCGTGAGCTGAACCTTGACCAAGTTAAAGAGATACATGACGCTATAGAGCGTGAGAATATCTGCGGTCCTAAAGGTGAGAAGATACGTATTGAAATGTTCTGCCACGGAGCTTTGTGCATGGCTGTGTCAGGAAAATGCTACCTGAGTCTGCATGAGATGAATTCAAGCGCAAACCGAGGGGCATGTACTCAGATATGCCGCCGTGGGTACACTGTGACCGACCGTGAGACAGGTGATCAGCTCGACATAGAGAACAAATACATTATGTCGCCCAAAGATCTTAAAACCATCCACTTCCTCAACAAGATGATTGACGCCGGAGTGAGGGTGTTTAAGATCGAAGGGAGGGCACGAGGGCCGGAGTATGTTAAAATCACCGTTCAAGCCTATTCCGAAGCTATCGATGCCATCTGCAGAGGTGAATTTACCGATGAAAAGATAGCTGCTTGGGACACTGAGCTTGGCAAGATATTCAACCGCGGATTCTGGAACGGGTATTATCTCGGACAGCGTTTGGGAGAATGGTCGTCGAAATACGGCTCGTCTGCCACACGTGTCAAAAAGTATATCGCCAAAGGTGTTCGCTACTTCCCCAAACTCGGCGTGGGAGAATTCGTCATGGAGAGCGGCGAGCTGCATGTGGGTGACGAGGTTATAATCACCGGCACCGATACAGGAGCTATCATCATGAAGGTGGATGAACTCAGGTTGGAATATGACCCCGTGGAAATGGTGAAGAAAGGTGAAAACTTCTCCATGAAAGTGCCACGGAAAATTCGACCGTCAGACAGGTTATACCTCTGGGAATCGACTGAAAAATAAGAACATAAAATTGTAACAAATAGCATTAAATAACATGAAAAAACTTATCACATTAGTATTGACTCTATGTCTTGGATTTGGAGCGTATGCTGCAGATGATTTGAAGTTATGGTATGACCGCCCGGCAGACTATTGGGTGGAAGCATTGCCATTAGGCAACGGACATCTTGGCGCCATGGTCTATGGCGGTGTCGCACAGGACACTATACAGATAAACGAGGACACATTCTGGTCAGGCAGTCCGTATAACAACTATAATCCCAATGCTAAAAAGCACCTTGCCGAAATCAGGGGACATATAAACAACGGGAATTACGAGGCGGCTCAACGCCTCTCGATGGCAAACATCACGGCTGACAAAAACATAACCGCCCACGGCATGACTTATGAGTCAATCGGCAATCTTATCCTCGACTTCCCCACCGACGGTAAGCAGGTTTCAGATTACCGCCGTGAACTCGACCTCAGCAATGCCGTTGCCAAAGTAACCTATAGCGTCAATGGGGTGGTATACACCCGCGAGATATTCACATCCCTGGCAGATGACCTGATAATCATAAAAATTTCAGCGTCAAAACCCGGCATGGTTACTTTTAAGACTTCATTTACAGGTCCGCTGAAAAAGACCCGCACACTTGCCGAAACCACTGTAGTGAAAGGATCGGACAACATGCTGCGTGTGTATTGCACCCATGCAAAGGAGGCAGAGGAGAATATTCCAAACAAACTCCATGCCACCGCATTCGTAAAAGTAGTGGCTGACGGGGGCAAAGAGAAGTCTGATGCCGCCACAAACTCCATATCGGTCACAGATGCCAATTCTGCGATAATCTATATCTCGGCTGCCACTAATTTCAAGAACTATAAAGATATAAGCGATGACAGCGATGCTAAGGCGATGGCTGCGCTTAACAAGTTCAGCAAGGAATATGCCAAAGCAAAAGCAGACCATTCAGCAAAATACGCCGAGCAGTTCAACCGTGTGTCTCTCGACCTCGGTTCCAATAAGGAGCAGGAAAAGAAGCCAACCGACATACGCATAAAAGAGTTCTCCACAACCTTTGACCCCTCTCTCGCATCGATGTATTTCCAGTTCGGCAGATACCTTCTTATAAGCAGTTCTCAACCGGGCACTCAGCCTGCCAATCTTCAGGGGATATGGAATCCTAACGCAGGGCAATACCCGGCATGGGACAGCAAGTATACCACCAACATCAATGTCGAAATGAATTATTGGCCTGCAGAGGTAACCAATCTCAGCGAATGTCATGACCCGTTCCTCCAATTGGTTAAGGATGTCAGTGTGACGGGGAGAGAATCGGCAAAGAATATGTATGACTGCCGAGGCTGGACACTCCACCACAACACAGACCTTTGGCGTTCTACCGGAGCTGTTGACAATGCATCGTGCAGCGTATGGCCCACCTGTGGCGCATGGTTCTGTTCACACCTTTGGGAACGCTACCTGTACACCGGCGATAAAAAATATCTCGCCGAGATTTATCCGGTGCTTAAGTCAGCGAGCGAATTCTATCAGGATTTCTTAGTGACAGACCCGAAGACAGGCTACAAGGTAGTTTCACCCTCAAATTCACCCGAAAACCATCCGGGATTAGGCTCATATATCAGCGACACAGGCAAAAAGATGAGTTTGGCGCTCTTCAGCGGTGTCACCATGGACAATCAGATGGTCTACGACCTTCTTACCAACACCATACTCGCCGCCCGGGCACTCGGCAAAGATGAAAAATTCGCAAAAGATCTTGAAGCACTTAAGGCACAGCTCCCCCCGATGCATGTAGGTAAATACGGACAGCTACAGGAATGGCTTGAGGACTGGGACAAGGAGAGAAGCAGCCACAGACATGTATCACATCTCTGGGGACTTTTCCCGGGGAACCAGATCTCACCCTACACCAATCCGCAGCTCTTCCAAGCAGCCAAAAAGTCACTTATCAGTAGAGGTGACGCAAGCCGTGGATGGTCAATGGGATGGAAGGTATGTCTATGGGCACGTCTGCTTGACGGCAACCACGCATATACTCTTATCACTAACCAATTGAAACTCAAAGACCCGAATGTCACCATCAAGGATCAGGACGGAGGCACATACGCCAACATGTTCGACGCACATCCGCCGTTCCAGATCGACGGCAATTTCGGTTGCACCGCAGGTATAGCCGAAATGCTTGTGCAAAGCCATGACGGAGCCATACATCTGCTCCCCGCCCTCCCCGACGTATGGAAAGAAGGGACTGTAAAGGGTCTAAAGACACGTGGCGGATTCGAAATCGTAGATATGAAATGGGACGGCAACACACTTGCGTCAGTCACCATAAAGTCAAACCTCGGTGGCAACCTGCGTCTACGCACCACAACACCCCTCAAAGCCGCTGACGGCTCCGAGCTAAAAGTAGCCGCAGGTGTGAATCCAAACCTGCTGAACCAAATCTACACCATCCCGGCACCTATCATCAAGGATGAATCTAAAATCCCGGCATTGACACTTCCGAAGGTATTGGAATATGACATCCCTACCACCGCAGAAGGCGTCTATACATTCACTCGCTAACGCATTTATAATCATCTCACAACCGAACTAATCATGAAACGTATATTCACAACACTACTCGCCTCAGCAATGGCGCTCTCCATGACAAACGTATTCGCCCAGACACCCACAAACCTTTGGGTGAACGGTGCGCCCAACGATAACGGACATGACAACGAAGCAACCATCGCAGTGTATCATCCTGCCGACTCTATAAACACAGGCATGGCAGTGGTAGTATGCCCCGGCGGTGGATACACCCACCTTGCAATGGATCACGAGGGGAAACAGGTGGCTCAGTGGCTTGCCGATAACGGCATAACAGGTGTGGTGCTTAAATACCGCCTGCCCCACGGCAACTACACAATCCCGGCAGATGATGCCAGAGAAGCTATACGCACCGTGCGCCGCAACGCCGAAAAATGGGGTGTCAACCCGTCGAAAGTAGGTATCGCCGGTTCATCGGCAGGAGGACATCTTGCCTCTACGGTCAGCACCCATATAACCGATGCAGAGTCGCGCCCCGACTTCAGCGTGCTCTTCTATCCCGTGGTGACTTCCGAAGCAGGTGTGACACATCAAGGCTCCATCAACAATCTGCTCGGCGACAAAGCCACAGACCCAGCATTGCTTGCAGAGTATGCCAACGAGCAGCATGTGGATGCTAACACTCCACCGGCAATACTCCTTCTGAGCGATGACGACAGAGCCGTGCTCCCGGAAAACTCAATCCGCTACTACCGTGCCCTGAAAGCCAATAAGATACCGGCATCCATGCATATATTCCCTATCGGGGGACATGGCTGGGGATTCCGACCTACCTTCAAATACCATGATCAGGTAAAAACGCTCCTTCTTGAGTGGCTTACCGCACAGAACAAGGCTCAAAAAGAAGGTCAAAAATAACAGTTGAGACCGCACATTTCCATTTTTCATTATTTTTTCGTAAATTTGCGACTAAACCAGTTCAAAAGCAAAAGGATAGGACAGATGGAAAACGAAGATATCTTTTCGGTTGAGCAAGAAGAGGAGTTCGACGCTGAGTCAACTGCCAAGGTTGAATATAGCGAGGACGACATCAAAACCCTCGACTGGAAAGAACACATACGTCGCCGTCCGGGTATGTATATCGGTAAATTAGGTGACGGCTCTAATTTCGACGATGGCATCTACGTACTCATAAAAGAGGTGCTCGACAATGCGATTGACGAGTACATGATGGGGTTCGGTAAACAGATAATGGTAAATGTCATTGACGGATGTGTCACTGTGCGAGACTTCGGCAGAGGGATACCCCTCGGCAAGGTGGTTGACGCATCATCAAAGATGAACACCGGAGGAAAATATGACTCAAAGGCTTTCAAAAAGTCGGTGGGTCTTAACGGTGTGGGCATCAAGGCGGTGAATGCGCTTTCTACCGAGTTCTACATCCAGAGTATCCGTGACGGGCAGAGCAAGAGTGTGCTTTACCGTTGCGGTAACATCGTCGAGGAAAGCCCCATCGAGCCGACTGAGGAGCCCAACGGCACATTAGTACGCTTCATCCCTGACGCAAGCATCTTCCGTGACTATCATTACAAGGATGAGTTCATAGTACCGCTGCTTAAGAACTACACTTTTCTAAACACAGGACTTGCCATTGTATTCAACGGCAAGCGATATGTGTCACGCAATGGTCTGCTTGACCTTCTGCGCGACAACATGACCACCGAACCGCTCTATCCACCCATCCATCTGAAAGGCGAAGATATAGAGATAGCCCTCACACATGCCAACCAGCACGGCGAGGAATACTACACATTTGTCAACGGACAGCACACCACTCAGGGAGGTACCCATCTGACCGCCTTCAAAGAGTCGGTGTCACGCACCATAAAGGATTATTTCGACCGCAATTTCGAATACTCCGACATACGCAACGGTATGATCGCAGCCGTATCCATTAAAGTGGAGGAACCGGTGTTTGAATCCCAGACAAAGACCAAGCTCGGCAGCCGTGACATGGGACCTGAGGGACCCACTGTGGCAAAGTTCGTGGGTGATTTCGTCAAGAACGAACTTGACAACTACCTGCACCGCAACCTTGACATAGCCGGAGTGATCCTGAAAAAGGTACAGGAGAGCGAGCGTGACCGCAAGGCTATGGCGGGTGTCACAAAACTTGCCCGTGAGAAAGCCAAGAAGGTAAATCTCCATAACAAAAAGCTCCTTGACTGCCGTGTGCATCTAAATGACGTGAAGGGGGACGAAGAAAAGAAACTCGCATCGTCGATATTCATAACCGAGGGTGACTCGGCAGCCGGCTCAATCACCAAAATACGAAATGTGGAGACACAGGCTGTGTTCTCATTGCGAGGCAAGCCCAAGAACTCTTACGGAGTGCCGGCAAAGATACTATACGAGAATGACGAATTTAACCTCCTCCAAGCTGCACTCAACATAGAGGAAGGCATTGACGGACTGCGCTATAACAATGTAATCATCGCTACCGATGCCGATGTTGACGGTATGCACATACGCCTGCTGCTGCTCACGTTCTTCCTCCAGTTCTTCCCTGATATGATAAAGAAGGGGCACCTGTATGTGTTGCAGACACCACTTTTCCGTGTCCGTAACCGCAAACTCACCAAGCGAGGTGGCGGAGGACGCAGCTCGGCTGCAGCCAATGAGGAGACATATTACTGCTATTCCGATGAAGAGCGCATAGCAGCCATCAACAAACTCGGAGACAATGCCGAAATCACCCGATTCAAAGGACTCGGGGAGATTTCGCCTGACGAGTTCCGAGGATTTATCGGCGCCGACATGCGTGTTGACCGTGTATCACTCCGCAAGGAGGACACCGTGGCTGAACTGCTTGAATTCTATATGGGTAAAAACACCATGGAGCGACAGAACTTCATCATTGAAAACCTTGTTATAGAAGATGACTCACAAATCAGCTGACAGAACGGCGCTGTTTGCCGGCTCGTTCGACCCCTACACCATAGGTCACCACTCATTAGTAGAGCGGGCGTTGCCGCTATTCGACAGGATAATCATAGCGATCGGTGAAAATTCAGGTAAATCTTCATCCTTGTCTGTAAACGAGCGCATTAACCGCATCTCTGAGCTGTATGCAGGGAACTCAAAGATAAAAGTGATCAGCTACAACGGACTCACAGTCGATACCTGCAAGGCGGAAGGGGCAAAATGGCTCTTAAGAGGTGTCAGGTCGGTAGCTGACTTCGAATATGAACGCAATCTTGCCGACATCAACCGCAAGATATCAGGAATAGAGACTGTCATACTCTTCACCCTACCGGAACATGCCTGCGTGTCCTCATCCATTGTGCGTGAGCTTGCTCACTACGGATATGACACGGAACCGTTCCTACCGTAACACATACGGACACACCCATCCATAGCTAAAAAACTAACTCGTGATAATGAAACGAATATTACTAACACTTACACTCGCATCACTCCTCTTCACCACAATATCCGCACAGTTCACTCCTGAGCGAAAGCTACGGCTTGCCGAGCAGCTTATAGAGAACTATTACGTGGACGACGTGGACACCGCAAAGGTGGTTCAGGAAGCCATAATAGGTATGTTGAAAACTCTCGACCCCCACTCCACCTATACCACACCAGAGGAAACCAAGGAGCTAACCGAGCCGTTAAACGGTAACTTCTCCGGGATCGGGATACGCTTCCAGATGGTAAAAGACACTCTCTATGTGATCGAATCGGTATCTGACGGTCCTTCAGAACGTCTTGGTATACAGGCGGGAGACCGCATAATCTCCTGTAACGACACCATCATTTCAGGTGTCGGGAAGAAGAACAATGACATCCTAAAGATACTCCGAGGTCCGAAGGGGACTGTCGCAAATCTCAAAGTGAAGCGCAATAATGTGCCTGAATTGCTTGAGTTCCGTGTCGTGCGCGATGATATACCCATCTACAGTGTTGACGGAGCCTTCATGGCAAACGATTCCGTAGGGTATATAAGCATCTCCCGTTTTGCCGAGAGCACGACCGACGAAGTGACTACGGCAATGAAAGACCTCCGCAAGCAGGGTATGCGCCATCTCATCATAAACCTCACCGACAATGGCGGAGGATACCTGAAACAAGCTATAGAGGTGGCAAATATCTTCCTTAAAAAGGGTGATATGATAGTGTACACCGACTCTAAGAAGAACGGCAAAAGCATATATGATGCCTCTACCAACGGGTTCTTCAACGGACGTGTGGTGGTCATGGTGAACCAGTTCTCCGCATCGGCAAGCGAAATCCTCTCAGGAGCTCTTCAGGACAACGACCGAGGGGTTATAGTAGGTCGCCGCACATTCGGCAAAGGACTTGTGCAACGCCCGTTCCCCTTCCCTGACGGCTCGATGATACGTTTGACCGTTTCACGCTATCACACACCGTCCGGCAGATGTATTCAAAAGCCATACGCCGACGGCGAGGATGAGGATTACCAGCTTGATATGCTCCACAGATATGAGTCGGGAGAGTTTAACAGCGCCGACAGCATCCATTTCGCTGACTCGCTTCTTTACCACACCATCCGCCTTAACCGCCCGGTTTATGGAGGTGGAGGCATAATGCCCGACAAGTTTGTGCCTATCGATACCACATATTACTCATCTTACTACCGTGATCTTGTGGCTCGCGGAGCAATGAATAACTACAGCGTGAATTATGTGGACAATAACCGGAAGGCGCTTATGGATGAATATCCCAATGCTGATACCTTCATATCAAATTTCATTGTCACTCCAGCCATCATGCAGGGACTTATAGATGAAGGTGAAAAGGAGGGTGTGAAATATAACGAGGAGGAGTTTATCCGTTCCAAGGCTTATCTTGAAGCGATACTGAAAGGGCTTATAGGACGTGACCTCTATGACCAGTCGGTATATTACCGTGTGGTTAATGCCCTTGACCCGATTTATAACGCAGCAGTGGAAATCATAACTACTCCTGCCGCCTATAACTCAATACTCCAGTCTCCGAAAGAATAATTTGCTTTAGCCCAAAACCAAGCAATCTTATTTAGCCCTACAATATGCCTCACAGGTAGCTGTGGGGCTTTTTTTATGCTTTTTTCGGCAGACGAGGGTATTATATATATATTGGTATAATATAATATTGTGGCGATTGTTGTTTAAATTTATTTAACGTTTTATTAAATACAATTTAACAATCGGGGGGGGTAATTTTTAGTATATGTTTAGAATTTTTCGTTTCTTTGCAGTGTGAAATTATAGCAAAATGCTTGAATATACTTAATATTTATAACATTTAGCTATTTTTATTGCATCAATAATAACTACTGATATTCATCCGAACTATAAATAGGTACGTTACAGAGGTAATGTAAACAACATTTGTTTAAGTTTATTTTAGTTAATGAAAATTATAGCGTTTTAGTATATGTTTAATTTTAATTAGTATGAGAAAGCTATTCTTGTTGCTATTGACAATCCTCGCCGTATCTATGAGCGCCGCTGCTCAGACGAGAACCGTAAGAGGTATTGTAATCTCAGGCGACGACAATGAACCAATCGTGGGAGCCTCAGTTATGGTAGTGGGTACCCAACTCGGATCGAGCACTGACGTAGAAGGTAAGTTTGTGATTAAAAACGTCCCCAGCGACGCAAAGTCACTACGTGTAAGTTACGTGGGCATGACCTCGCAGGATGTACCCATCACAAAGGGCGAAATCCGCATCGTGCTCGGTCTTAACTCCGAGCTGCTTGATGAAGTCGTGGTGACCGCACTCGGCATCTCACGTTCCGAGAAATCACTCGGTTACTCAGCCACACAGGTTGGCGCAGTGGAAATCGAACGCGCGCAGTCAACCAATGTCATGCAGGCGCTTCAGGGTAAAGTGGCAGGTCTTCAGATCCAGACCACTTCAAGCGACCCCGGTACTGCAAACAACGTGTCGATCCGTGGTCTCGGTTCAATCAACGGCAGTAACCAACCTCTTTATGTAGTTGACGGTGTGCCCCTGCAGACAGGTTCGTTCAGCGGTCAGGGACATGCAGTGTCAACCGGCGGTATCAGCAATATCTCGCCCGACGACATCGCATCGCTCACAGTGCTTAAGGGCGCTGCCGCAACTTCGCTTTACGGTAGCCGCGCCAGCAACGGTGTGATCATCATCACCACCAAAAACGGCGGCAAGGGTGACGGTAAGAACTACACCATCACCTACAGCGGGAATGTTGAAGCCTCTCGCATCTCACTCCTCCCCGAAATGCAGAACAAGTGGGGTCAGGGCTGGAACGGTAACCAGACCTACATTGAAAACGGCTCATGGGGTCCCGCTCTTGACGGCAGCCGTCAGGTATACGGTCCTATCTGGAACCACCAGCAGCTTATCCACACCTACGATGCCAAGAAGAACAACGTACGTGACTTCTTCGACACCGGCTGGTCACAAAAACACAACATTGCCCTCAGCGGTGTAAGCAAGGGTGAAGAGATGACCTACTATGTGTCATACAGCTACACTGATAACGATGGTATGATACCTACCGACCAAGATTCATATCGCCGTAACACCCTCGCCTTCCGCGGCAGCTATCAGCCCGAAAAATGGGTGAAAGTGTCAACAGCCATGAACCTTGCAACCTACAAGACAAAGACCGTAGGTTCTTATCAGGGAACATCAGTGATTGACGGTGTGTTTGAAATGCCCCGTGACATCTCTATCGTTGACATGAAGGATCTCAGCAGCCCGTTCAACACTCCGGAAGCCTACTTCACTCCTTATGGTATCACCAACCCGTATTGGGCACTTCACAACAACGAATACACCACCAACGGTAAGCAGGTATACGGCAAACTCCAGCTCGACCTTATGCCGATAAAGGGTCTGACACTCTCTTATCGCTTCGGTCTTGACTATGCCGACTACGACAATAAGATGGGTTACCCGCAGATCGCCCTTGACGATGCTCTCATCAACGAGGACTACGGCTATGCTCCCAGCAACATGAACCAAGCAGGTTATGTGTATACATACTACCGCCGTTCACACGAGCTTAACCATGACTTCCTCGCCGTGTATAACTCAAAATTCCTTGACAATCGTCTTGACCTCAGCCTCACCGCAGGTGTCAACATCAACGAACGCGCATACACCTACATGACCGGTGAAGCTGACGACCTCGCCATCAACACAGGCTACTGGCAGCTCGGCAACGGTTCAAACTGGACCTCACTCGCTGAAGGACAGATGAAACGCCGCATGGTGGGTCTCTTCGGATACGCATCGGTGGGATGGGATGATTTCATCTTCATGGATATCACCGGACGTAACGACTGGTCATCAACACTTCCTCTCAGCAAAAATTCATTCTTCTATCCCGGTATCACCCTTAGCGGTATCTTCACCCGCTTCATCGAGGACAAGAGCGTGCTTTCGTTCGGTAAGATCCGCCTCGCATACGGTAAGACCGGTAACGACGCAAGCCCCTACTACACTTCCACCAACTATGCTCAGGCATACACCAACGGCTACTACGGAAGTGACATCATCAAATTCCCGTTCCACGGCACCAACGCCTTCATGGCATCAGCTACCGCCGGCAGCCAGACACTGCGCCCGGAAATGACATCGGAATTTGAGGTCGGTACCAACCTTAATTTCTTCAACGGACGAATCGAATTTGACGCGACATATTACAACCGTATAACCGACGACCAAATCTTCACCCTCCCGATCGACCCCTCGACAGGTTTCAGCTATCAGGTGACCAACTTCGGTAAGGTTCGCAACCGCGGTGTGGAATTGATGCTCAATGTCACTCCTATCGACACCCGCAACTTCAACTGGACCATCGGATTCAACTTTGCAAAGAACGTCAACAAGGTTCTCTCAATGCCTGAATCGCTCGAAGGCGGCAAGGTCAACATCTACAACTTCAGCGCAGGTAACGACGCAGTATACATGTATGCAGAAGAGGGTATGCCTCTCGGAACCTATTACACTTATCTGCCTCAGTTCGTGACCGACAAGAGCAGCCCCTACTACGGCAACCCGATAGTTGACTCACACGGTCAGCCCGTACTTTCCGACGAAATCCAGTACACCGGCTACAACATGAACCACAAGTGGACCGGCGGTATCACCACAGCGTTCACAGCTTACGGTGTGACACTCAGCGCAGCTTTCGATATCCGTAAGGGTGGCAAGATGTTCTCACGTACCAAGAACCTCATGCAGTTCACAGGTAACGGTAAGGTGACCGAATATAACGAACGTCGTCCGTTCATCATCCCCAACTCAGTGGTTGACAATGGCGACGGAACCTACTCAGAGAACACTACTCCAATCTACCTCAGCGACAGCAGCTACCAGACCTATTTCAACGACTACGGTTGGGGCAATGGCGGTATGGCTTACCTTATCGACCGCTCATACTGCAAACTCCGCAACATCTCTCTCGCATGGAGCATCCCGAAGAAGTGGCTTAAGCCTATCGATCTCAAGGAAGTGGTAGTGACCGCTTACTGCAACAACGCTTTCATCTGGACCGCAAAGGACAACCGCTATGTTGACCCTGAATCAACAACTGTAACCAACTCAGGCGACCTCGCTTACGGATTCGGTGAACTCTACACCAACCCGTCGAGCCGCACATTCGGTCTTAATCTTAGAGGGTGTTTAATAATGAATGTTAATATTCGGGAGCCGATTTAGCAG
>ERZ777011.486-NODE-486-length-60906-cov-4.677902_pt1 | contig 60906 bp, 61 predicted proteins | sample MGYA00374964_ERZ777011 | MGnify/ENA primary metagenome ERZ777011 (study PRJEB29310, sample SAMD00008975) | mouse gut metagenome | study: EMG produced TPA metagenomics assembly of the Metagenome analysis of fecal microbiota from mouse which was promoted...
AATTCTTTTGAATTTTCAGGGTTGTCTTATTGTTTGATTATCATGGTTCGTTTGAACTGCCGCATTTAACGCGACAACAGTAATACATTATCACAACAGAATTCTCTTGTCAACATATTTCATGATTATTTTTCTTCTATTTCTCTTTTTCGCAAAATAGGCGAAAAATAATACGGAGAAGGAGGGATTTGAACCCTCGCGCCGCGTAAACGACCTACACCCTTAGCAGGGGCGCCTCTTCAGCCTCTTGAGTACTTCTCCATGTCTGAATTATAATAACAATATTCACTTGTGACGCCTAATTAGAATAACAAAATCCCCAGGTTTTGTCAACCATTTTTTTGATTCTTCCGGCAATTTTCCAGCAATCCTTTTTGTCTGTCATTTTTCAGCATATTTTTACAATATACAGACTCCTGCTTTCCCTTTTATCCCTGTCTCCACCCTCTCTGCATAGAACAGAACGTCAAATCTTTAAAGCCGCAACGCTATTTTCCGGTTATAGTAACCTTTTCCTCATCATAAATCAGATTCCCGATCTCTAAGGTACTGCAAAAGCTTATATCCAAAGCATCCAGTTCATTGTGACTACAATCCAGGACACTCAGCATCGTATTCTGACTTAAATCTAACTCCGTCAGTTTATTCTCCTTACAATCCAGACTCGTCAGGTCTGTGTTCATACTGACATCCAAACAGGTTAAACGGTTGGTGCCACAAGATAACGATTCCAATACCGGATTCTTACTTACATCCAATACAGATAACTGATTGCTAAAACAGATCAGACTTTCTAATTCTGCATTTTTACTCACATCCAGACTGGTTAATTCATTATCACAGCAATTTAAATCATGCAGCTTAAGATTCTTACTCACATCCAGATCCGTCAACTCATTTCCGGCGCACCACAGTATCGCTAATTTTTCATTCTGATCCACATTTAATACCGACAACTGATTTCCATTGCAATCCAGCCTTACTAATTCTACATTCTTACTTACATATAATTCTGTCAGTGCATTATAATCACATAGCAAATGGGTCAATGCCGGATTCCCGCCTACATCCAGATCCGTTAATTCATTACTGCTGCAGTTTACTGTCGTCAACTCCGTATTTTTACTGATATCCAGTCCGGTCAGTTCGTTACCCTCACAGTTCAAACGAACCAATGCTGTCAAGCCTTCCAGTGAAAGATTACCCTTCAACGTTTTTTCATAACGCCAGTTGATGGCCGTCAATCGCCCATTTTCATCCCAGGTATAATGCTCCGTATCATCCCAATCCGATGGTATGGTTCCTCCAATGGCAGTCTGTTCTTCCAGAATCCGCTCCAGCACAGCTACATCAGACGCATGTGTACCTTCTATACTGCCGGTTGCTGCTTCATTTCTGCAACCGGCCAACATAACAGGAAACAATAAAAGTAAAATCATCCGGATCGAAGCTCTGATCTTAATTTCAAAACAACTCATTATACGTCCCCTCTCTGATAATGCAGGATCATTCGTTACACAAAAATCATATAACGCCTGCGCTTCCTTGTAAATATAGTAAAATGAACGATAACAACGTAACGCTTTATTCCGTTGTTATTAAATCTGATGCCAGATCATTTCCCTGCCGTTTGATCGTAATATAGATAGAACCGCAGAGCAGGAGTATAGAACCGGCAATCCCCAATAGCACCATACCATACGGGAAATAGAATTTCACATGTTCCAGCACTAAAAGATCCAGCAGACGATACCCCCCGTAACTCACTGCTGTACCTGCCAGTATCGCGATCCCATCCGCGATCAGTACCTCCGCGACGCCCTCCAGAACCGCCATCCGTATGATCCCTCTCTTTGTTACACCGATCGCACGGATCTGAGCAAATTCATTACGACGAAGATACAGATTACTGGCCGTGGTATTTATGATATTTAATGCACATACAGTCAAAATAAATAATACAAGGATCAACGTCCCTGATAACCAGTTCCTTACAGCAGCCATCGTAGTCAGACAGTCAATATAAGATGATATCTCACAATCGGTTATGATCAGCATCTGTTCAACTCCATCTACCTTTACGCGAAATCTCACATATGCTTCCTCCTCCAGACGCATCATCATCTGTTCTAGCTGGTTCAAGTATACTGCACTCTTTTCAACATGATACATGATTCCGGTCGGCTGGGCCTTATTCGTACCAGTCAGTTCAAAATAATTCTCCAGAGGCATAAGTACCCTCAATCTTTCTCCGTAGAAATTTTGTGTCAGATTTACATCCTCTGATACGATTCCTTCAATCGTATAGGTTTTATAACAGCCCTCCTCCTCTAGCTGCCTCTCACATTCACGAATGATGCTTCTCCGATCCTTGTAGTATTCACTCACCAGCAACGTCCGTTCCGTTCCGGAAATACCGCTTTCCGGATCTTCCATTTCATTCACCTTCCGGTGAAGCTCTGCATCTAATTGTTTCAGGGAATCATCTATACGCCTGTGTAATTCCGCAATGTCTAAAAGCTCTATCGTATCCCCTACTCTGTAATTGGTGTACGGAACCTGTACCGGTTCTCTGTTTTCCAGTCCTGTCGCAATATCCGTATATGTGTTTTCCGTCCGGATCTGATTCACCAGGATGACCCCCTGAGGACTAACATCCAGTGTCCCTTCAACCAGCACGGACTGATAACGCTCCAACTCCCTTTGATCATATCCATAACATCCAACCTCCCGCAAAAATGTATATTTTCTGTCAGGATTATCATTTGTAAGATCCTCGTAGGCCGTTTTCCACCGGTTTCCCGTGGTCGTATTCAGAAATCCCTCGGTCATATGCTGATGCAATACCTCCGCAGATGACAAATAAGATTCTGCAGCATACACCTGTCTTACATCGGTGATTCCGTTCAGCTTTGATAATTCTGCCAGAATATCCACGGACGGAAGCCCTGCCTGCGCCATCTCCAGAGTTTTAGTCTCATCGTATTTGTTTACAGCATATAATTGAAAATACTTATACTCTGCAATCTGATCCCTGTTCCATTTCATTACGGATCGGACGATGGATGCAAGCATCATAAAGATCGTCATTCCAAATATGACAACTGCGATCGTCTGCCGGAACCTTCTCGGATTCCGCATAACATTTTTTAATGCATATTCTCCTTCTATCCCAAAAAGCTTTTGAAATAGAAACGAAAACCAGCCTGCTCTGTGCTTCACTCGTTTCGACACCGGAAGCTTGTATTTTCCACGGATCGCTTCCACCGGACTCATTTCTGTAACCAGTTTTACATTTTCACCCCTGAGAAAATATAAGTCCGACAAAAATACAAACATCAGGATAAGAAACGGAAGCGGGTGAAAACCGGCATTCATATCAACGATCTGTTCACGCTTCAAAACAGCGGTGATAATCAGACAGACAAGCGTACCCAGCACACTTCCGGCAACAATGCCGATTCCCTCAAGGATCAGGCCTTGAATAAATACAATATACTGTAACTGCTTCTTTGAACTGCCGATACATCTTAGATTTGCATAATCACAGATATTCTCTATCATGGAAAGCTGAAGAGATGTCCGGACGATGCCTACACCGAATACAGCAAAGATATAACAGACCAGTAAAACAGACAGAATGACTACCGGTGCATAACTTCCGTCATATCCCTGTAAATAAAGTGATGCCAGATAACGATTGTATTCTCCGCTGATACCATAGGTATCGGTAAGCTCCGCAAAGATTTTATTCATCCGATACGGATTGTTGGTGTTAATGTAAATAGCATTCTCATACAATCGTTTCTCCCGCTGATTACTCCAGTCATAATAGTTCCCTATATAGGCAGTTCTGACCCGGGAGTCGGCAAGAATTCCCTCTATCACTTCTTCGGTTTCTGCAAATAAGACAAACTCATAATCCTGCCTGCTGCGTTCCGATTCCCGTTCATGCAGAAGATAACTGTATGCCAGATTTAATCCGGCAAATAAAAGCATTACCGTAACCGTTACTCCAAGCACTGTAACGATTGTTCTCTGGCAGTTCTGTCGTATGTATTTCATTCCGAGCATCCAATAACTTTTCATATTGCACCTCTTTCTGCGCCGGATCAGCCCCTTCTTATATGCCTATTATATACCCCCTGTATTACATTATAATAACAAACTGTCTTACAGATTTGTAAGATATACCTAATTCATTGCACCGGTCATCATCCTGAACTTCTCCCTTGCCTTCCATATCCCGCACAGCGATTCAAAATTCCCGTCCGGCTCCAGCATCAGCTCTGCCAGTTCATCCAGCTCCTGATACTCCTCCTCCGACAATGTAAAGTCATGATCCTGAATATACACTGGAACATGATAAAATAATATCTCATCATTCATCAGACAGTGAAAATCAAACAACAGCCCCCGGATGGCCGCCTTTAATCCAATCGTAGGCGGATTCGATGCATAAAGAATCTGATCCTCTGTATATGCACCTCTCCGCAATCCAAGATAAGCCTCCGCTCCAAACAGGAACCGGTTCCGGGGCATATCATTCAGATCAAAATCAATCTCATGATCCGGACAATGCAGGTCAGCATCCACCAGAACCCAGCGTGCCTCTTCCTCTTTATAATATTCCGTGATCCAGTGGTCATAACAGATTCCGTTATATTTGATATAGGGTGCAAACCCGCTTCTGGCTCTTGCCGGATATCCCTTGGCCTTTAAGACAGCCGCAAGCAGGATCGCCTGTCCCCGGCAGGTTACATGAAGCTTGTCCTTTGCCTCCCGGTGAACGGAATAATCTCCATTCCTGCGTAACAGCTCTGACAGCATACTGATCGCTGTCGGAAATAATTCATCCTCAAACATCAGCTTTGTAGTCGGAACCTTTGTCATATCGCCCCAGAAGGTATCCTGCTTTCTCCGGATATCCGGGTCATTCAAAAAAACGACCGGATGGATGATCTGCATCCGCTGCAGGATACACAGCGCATCAACAGAATCCGGGAGCCTCTCCGCAAACTCCTTATAATATCCCAGGTCGGTATAACAGCTTGTTTGCCTGTAGTAACGCAATATCTGTTCCATATTTCTTTCTTCCTTTCCTTTTATGATGATTATCAACCAGACCAGTTTATCCCCTTCGCACAAAAAAAGACTGACTTTTCTCTGATCAGATAAGTCAGTCCTCAATCGACACCAGAAACTCTGTTTTATTATCATGGTAATATTCCAGCTCCGGCAGATCTCTCAAATTATATTTACAGCTTGGAAGAAATTGAAAATAAAACTGCTGTATCCTGGCCTGAATATCCTCTGCCTCATCAGTCGGAATCGAAAATGCCAGCCACTTTGATCCGGGAATCCGGTACTCCTGCAGTCCTTCTGCATAATTTTTCCACAGCACCCAGTATTCACAATCTCCATGCTCAAACCGATCCGCATAGACTGTCATTCCATAATCAACATTCCCGTGAAAACGGTATTGCTGCTGCATTCTCTCGAAGAAATCCGGAACCTCCTGCCGGATTGCCTCACAGCTCGTCTGAAAACCAATCCCGTAGAGAACCAGCTCCCCCAGTTCCAGAATCCGGTACTCTATCGCATCCGGTATTATTGTATTCTCCTGAAAGGTCAGTCTGGGAAAGTTCTTCAACTGCTTTGGATCCCTCCTGACCTCCCCGGGCTTCATGCCGTGAAACCGTTCAAATGCTCTGGAAAAGGAGGTCGCATTGTTATATCCGTACTTTATAGCAACGTCTATTACCTTATCCGTACCGGAATATAAATCATAGCCTGCATCGGATAACCTTCTGCTCCGGATATAATCCGACAGAGACATATCACACAGCAGCGAGAACAGACTCTTCATGGTATACTCATTTACACCCAGGATATTGGCCAATACATGATAATCGATCCGATCCGTCAGATGCTCCTCAATATAGCCTGTCATTTCATTCAATGCATGATATACATTCATCGCCAGTCTCTTCCTGACATTAATCTGCTGCCTCCTTCAGATATAACTGATAGAAGTTCTCCGGTTCCTCCGGCTTTCCATACAGATAACCCTGAATGAAGTCCAGATCCATCTCTGCTACAACATTCATCTCATCATCTTCCTCAACGCCCTCTAAACAGACCTTAATCCCCGCCTTGTGGCATAACTCGACCACAACACGGATAAAGGAAGAATCAAAGCTGTTCTCCTTAATATTCCGGACGAATATCTTATCAATCTTCACAATATCCGCCGGCGCCTCCTTCAACAGTCCGAGGGAGGAATAACCGGTTCCAAAATCATCCATGGCAACCTTCATACCCAGGGTACGCACGGAATCAAATACCTGCATCAACAGATCCTTATCGGAGATAAATTTGCTTTCTGTGATCTCAACAATAATATTCTGATAGCTGATCTCGGCACTTTCCACACAATCCTTCATGAAATCCACAAACTGCGGATCAAAGAGCTGCAGATAAGACACATTGATACTCATGCTGAATTGCGGATAAATGCATACCCAGTGCTTACACATCTCAACTGCCTGACGGAACACCCATTTACCAACCGTCTGTATCATATCCGTTTTCTCTAACAACGGAATGAACTCTACCGGCGATACCTTACCGTATTTCTCACATTCCCATCGGAGTAATGCTTCCGCACCCTTCAGGATTTTGGTATCCGCATATACCTGCGGCTGGAAATTCAGTTCAAAGTTCTCAAAATCATTTTCAATGGAATCCCGGAGCAGTTCGATCAACTCCAATTCCCGCTCTTTGTATTGTAAGAATTCCGGACGGAATTTGATCAGACTGTTCTTTCCCTGACGCTTTACCACACTGATCCCGATCTTCAGGGATTTCAGGAAGTCTTCATAAACCACTCCCGTCTCATATTCATGATAAATGCCGGAAAATGTACAATAATACCGCTTTCCGTACAATTCCTTCTGGGTTCTGTAATGATTGGCAATCCGGTCAAATAAACCTCTGGCCTCCTGCTCCTGCGGATTTGTGATCAGAATACCGAATTCATCTCCGTCCAGGCGAAATACAGATGCATTGCTGTCGATCCGGCTCTGAATATAGGTTCCGATCTCCCGCAATACACTGTCTCCAAAGGACTGATTATATAATTCATTGATCCGGTGGAAATCATCAATATTTAATAACAGCACACCAAATGGAATGTCGTCCTCCATTTTCTTTTTCACATTTTCACGAAACGCATATTTATTTAACAGGCCCGTAATATGATCCAACTGGTTTTCTTTTCCTAAGTTCCGGATTACTCCGGCCAGTAAAACCGGCGTACCCGTTTCATCAAACCGTATATTAATACGGCTCTCCAGCCAGATCCATTTCTGGTACCGGTTCTTCGCCCGATATTGCAGACAGAAGGTTTGTGCTTTATTATCAAACATGCTGATCAATGTATTTTTATATTTCTCTCTGTCTTCAATATGGATCCGTCTGATCCAGTCCTCAAAGAAATTTTCTGCATAATCCTTTGGCAGATCGAATTCCTCGATAAACTCATCCGGCAGACTTACCTCATAATGACAGGTCGGATGCTTGCAAACAAATACATATCCCTCTATTGTATTACACATCGCCTGATAAAAATTCTCAGCCTCTAACATTGTCATATTCATTTACACATAACCTCCTTTCCTGTTTATTCCAGCCCGTGTGAAATCCGATAATCCCGCACGGCAGTCTCATACATATTGTTTCCCTCCGAATCTGCTACCACGATAACCGGAAGGTTCTCAACCTCCAGCCGGCGGATCGCTTCCGTGCCTAAATCTTCATAAGCAATTACCTCTGCCCGTTTAATACACCTGGATAATAATGCGCCTGCGCCGCCTACTGCTGCAAAGTATACACAGGTATGTTTCTGCATTGCCTGTAACACAGCCTCCGAACGTTTTCCTTTTCCGATCATCCCGCATAACCCGTGCTCCATTAGCAAAGGTGCATATTTATCCATACGGGAACTGGTGGTCGGCCCGGCCGAACCGATTACCTGATCTTCCCTGGCCGGTGTCGGCCCCAGATAATAGATGATATTATTCTCGAGAGAAAATGGCGGCTCGTTGCCTTCCAGCATTCCCTCGTACATGCGCTTGTGTGCCGCATCCCTGGCCGTATATATTGTTCCTGTAATATACACATAATCCCCGGCATAAAGCTCTTTTACTATTTCCTTTGTTATTGGTGCCTGAATGTGTCGTTCCATAAATCAGCCTCTTGTTTCTTCTCTTTTGTTCTATGATCTATAGCACTCGTTTTACATGCCGGTTTACATGACAGCATATATTTACTGCCAACGGCATACCTGCGATGTGGGTTGGATAAGTTTCGATATTAACTGCAAGTACCGTTGTCCTGCCGCCCAGTCCGCCCGGCCCTATTCCCAGCCGGTTCAGCTCTTCCAGTAATGTCTCCTCCAGCTCTCTTATATGAGAAAGCGGAGAACCCTCGTTTATATTTCTTGTCAATGCCTGCTTTGCCAGCATTGCACACTTTTCAAAATCACCGCCTAATCCTACGCCGACAACCATCGGAGGACAGGCATTCGGTCCTGCATCCTTTACCGCCTGGATCACCGCCGCCTTCACACCCTCTGCTCCGTCTGCAGGCTTAAGCATGAATACCCGGCTCATGTTCTCACTGCCAAAGCCCTTCGGAGCAAGAAGAAGCTCCACATTCTCACCGGGAACAATATCATAATGGATAATAGCAGGTGTGTTATCTCCTGTATTCACCCGCAACAGAGGATCCTTTACCACTGATTTTCGAAGATAACCCTCCTGATATCCCTGACGCACACCTGCATGGATCGCATCCGACAGATTGATCCCGTCAATATGAACATCCTGTCCCAGCCGGACGAATACGATTGCCATTCCCGTATCCTGACAGATCGGTATCTTTTCTTCGCCGGCAATTTCTAAATTCTCACACAACTGTCCAAGAATCTGTTTTCCGATTCTGCTGTCCTCTGCCTGTTCCGCCTGTCTGACTGCCTGTTCCATATCCGGTGACAGTCTCAGGTTGGCCTCCACGCACATTTCCTTTATATTCTCAATGATCGTATCTGTATGTATGGTTCTCATAAATGCAGCAAAGCTCCTTCATCAATCCCCAAACAACTGCTCTTCATCTGTGGGTTCTTCCTTGAGGTTCGTATGTTTTTTTCTATTCTGTATAAAAGCTGACAGCTTAAACAGGAGCCAGACAATAAAAAGAATTACAAGCAACGCACCGATACCGGCAAGCACATACAGCATAACACCGCTTAAGGTATCCGCCTGATCGGATAAATGCATAAAATCTTTAAAATCCATACTACACCTCCTCATAATTAAATGTTTCCCTCAAAGCCCGTGGCTTCGCATTGTTCTACACCGCTATATTTACGCTTATGCGTTCATTGTATCACGTTCAGGAATCTTCTACAATTGATTTAATTCACAATATTGTCACATTTTATGTAAAAATGTGACAAAAAGGAGCGGAAAAAACCGCTCCTTTCCTTCAAATTTCATAATGATCTATCCTTACTCGGTCGGATTCTCTTCTGACCCTTCTACAAGTTCCTCCGGATTTTCTTCTGAAATTTCTTCAACGATTCCTTCTTCCTGTTCTTCCTGCAACTGTGATTCCAGCTTCCGGATATCCTCCTCCGGATCACTGTCCCGAACCTTGGCTACACTGGCAACCGTAATATTATTCTCTGTATCCATATTGATCAGTTTTACACCAGATGTAACACGGCTCAGCTGGGAAATATCCTTACATTGCAGACGGATGACAATTCCTTCTGTAGAGATCAACATAATTTCATTTTCCTCGTTGACAGCCTTCACACCGACTACATTTCCGGTCTTATCATTGATCTTATAGCACTTCACTCCCTTGCCGCCCCGGTTCTGCGGTGTGAATTCGTCCATGGAGGTCCGTTTACCCATACCATTCTCTGAAACGATCAACAGGTCTTCTCCCTGCGTATCCAGCTGCATACCGATCACCTCGTCACCGGCACCCAGATTCATACCCTTCACACCCATAGAGGTCCGTCCGGTACTTCTGGCATCTGTCTCCTGGAAGCGGATACACATACCCAGCTTGCTGACCAGCAGAATCTCCTTCCGGTTATTGGTTGATTTTACCTCGATCAATTCATCCTCATCCCGAAGGGTGATCGCTGCCAGACCGTTCTTTCGGATATTCTGGAAATCCGTGATCGGAGTCTTCTTTACCATGCCCTTCTTCGTTGCCATGAATAAATATCTGCCCTTCTTAAATTCACGGATCGGAATAACGGCTGTGATCTTCTCCTCCGGCAGCATCTGTAAGAGGTTCACAATGGCAGTTCCCCTTGCAGTCCGCCCGGATTCCGGAATCTCATATGCCTTCAGACGATATACCCGCCCCATATTCGTAAAGAACATGATAAAGTGATGGGTCGTGGTCATAATCAGCTCTTCAATGAAATCATCTTCAATGGTCTGCATTCCCTTGATTCCCTTACCACCGCGATTCTGAGACCGGAAATTATCTACCGTCATACGCTTGATATAACCAAGCTTCGTCATGGCGATCACAGTATTTTCCCGCTTGATCAGTTCCTCATCCGTAATCTCGTCTTCGTCCGGGCCGATTGCGGTTCTTCTGTCATCGCCATATTTGGTGGAAATGATCAGCAATTCCTCTTTGATAACGCCTAACAGCTTCTTCTCATCCGCCAGAATTGCCTTTAACTCCGCGATCCGTTCAATTAACTCCCGGTATTCATTCTCAATCTTATCCCGTTCCAGACCGGTCAGAGCCCGCAGACGCATATCCACGATCGCCTGAGCCTGTACATCTGATAAGCTGAACTCCTCTATTAATTTTTCTTTCGCTTCCGCCACGTTTTTCGAACTGCGGATGATCTGGATCACACGGTCGATATGATCCAGTGCGATCAGCAGACCTTCTAAGATATGAGCCCGTTCCTCCGCTTTGTTCAGCTCGTATTTTGTTCTTCTGGTAACCACATCCTCCTGGTGCTTCAGGTAATAGGTGAGCATTTCCAGAAGGTTCAGGATCTTCGGTTCATTATTTACCAGTGCCAGCATGATAACACCAAACGTATCCTGCATCTGCGTGTGCTTATATAAATTCTTCAGAATAATATTGGCGTTGGCATCCTTTCGCAGCTCCATGACAACACGCATACCCTCTCTGGAGGATTCATCCCGAAGATCGGTAATGCCTTCAATCTTCTTATCCTTTACCAGCTCCGCAATCTTCTGGATCAGACGTGCTTTATTTACCATATATGGAAGCTCGGTCACGACGATCCTCTGCTTTCCATTTGACATCGGCTCGATATTGGAAACTGCACGAACCTTGATCTTTCCCCGTCCGGTACGATAGGCGGCATCAATCTCACCGGTTCCCAGTATCTGTGCACCCGTCGGGAAATCCGGCCCCTTTACGATCGAAAGGATTTCCTCCATATCCGTCTGACGATCCTCTAAGATCCGGTTATCAATGATCTTTACAACTGCATCGATCACCTCCCGCAGATTATGGGGCGGGATATTCGTCGCCATACCAACTGCAATACCGGAGGTACCATTAACCAGAAGATTCGGATAACGGCTTGGAAGTACCGTCGGCTCCTTCTCTGTCTCATCGAAGTTCGGTATGAAATCTACCGTATCCTTGTTGATATCTGCCAGCATTTCCATAGAAATCTTGGAAAGTCTTGCTTCCGTATAACGCATTGCTGCAGCACCATCGCCATCCACGGAACCAAAGTTTCCATGTCCGTCCACCAGCATATAACGGGTATTCCATTCCTGCGCCAGCTTGACCATCGCTTCATAAATGGAACTGTCGCCATGCGGATGATACTTACCCATGGTATCACCGACAATACGGGCGCATTTCCGATGAGGCTTATCCGGCCCGTTATTCAACTCTATCATTGAGTATAAGATTCTTCTCTGTACCGGCTTTAATCCATCCCGCACATCCGGTAAGGCTCTGGCGGCAATAACACTCATGGCATAATCAATATAATTACGCTCCATGGTCTTTTGCAGGTCTATCTCATGTACTTTATCAAAGATTGTACTATCGTCCATGCTACTTCCTCCTAAATATCCAGATTCTTAACGAATTTTGCATTTGCTTCAATGAACTCCCGGCGTGGTTCTACCTTATCACCCATCAAGGTATTAAAGGTAATATCAATCTCGGACTCATTCTCTTCATCAATGGCTACCCGTAACAAAATCCGCTGATCCGGATCCATGGTGGTTTCCCAGAGCTGTTCTGCATCCATTTCTCCAAGACCCTTATACCGCTGGATCTTATTATTGGTATCTCTTCCAACCTCTTTTAATATATTATCCAGCTCTTCATCGCTGTAGGCATACCATACCTTACGATTCTTCTCCAGCTTAAAGAGTGGCGGCTGTGCCAGATAGACATGTCCCTGGCGGATCAGCTCCGGCATGAAACGATAGAAGAAGGTCAGCAGCAGGGTTGCAATATGGGCGCCGTCTACATCGGCATCGGTCATAATGATGATCTTGCCATAACGAAGCTTGGATATATCAAAATTATCATGAATACCGGTACCAAATGCAGTGATCATTGCCTTGATCTCCTCATTGACCAGTATCTTATCAATCCTTGCCTTTTCCACATTCAGGATTTTGCCCCGGAGCGGCAGAATAGCCTGGGTTGCCCGGTCTCTGGCCGTCTTTGCAGAACCGCCGGCGGAATCACCCTCGACGATATAGATCTCACATTTTTCCGGATTCTTATCCGAACAGTCTGCCAGCTTACCCGGCAGAGACATGTTATCCGCCAGATTGCTTTTCCGTGCTACATCCCTTGCCTTTCTCGCTGCGATTCTTGCCCGCTGTGCTAACACGGCCTTATTGATGATAATCTTTGCAACTGCAGGATTCTGCTCCAGGAAATATGTCAGCTGTTCCGTAACGATGGCCTCAACTGCGCTTCTTGCCTCAGAATTACCCAGCTTCTGCTTGGTCTGGCCTTCAAACTGCGGATCCTCAATCTTGATACTGATGATCGCAGTCAGACCTTCCCGCAGATCGTCACCGGATAGATTATCCTCCTTCTCCTTCAGCATCTTGTTATTTCTTGCATAATCATTGAATACCTTGGTGATCGCACTCCGGAATCCGGTCAGATGCATGCCGCCCTCCGGGGTATTGATATTATTAACAAAGCTGTATGTAGACTCGTTAAAGGAATCATTATGCTGCAGGGCAACCTCCACTAAGATATTGTCCTTGCTTCCCTCACAGTAAATGACTTTATTATACAACGGATCCTTATGACGATTGATATATTCTACGAATTCTTTAATACCGCCCTCATAATGAAAAGTACGTTCCTTCACCGGCTCTTCCCGGGCATCATTTAAATTAATCTTTAATGCTTTTGTCAGGAATGCGGTTTCCCGCAGACGAACCTTCAAGGTATCAAAATTATAAACAGTGGTATCAAAGATTTCTGCATCCGGCTTAAAGGTAACCTTGGTACCGGTATGCTTTGAGGTACCAACCTCCTTCAGCTTATAAACTACCTTGCCTCTCTCATATCTCTGTTTGTATACTTTTCCATCCCGGCTGATTTCCACCTCCAGCCATTCTGAAAGAGCATTTACCACGGATGCACCTACACCATGAAGACCACCGGATACCTTGTATCCCCCGCCGCCGAATTTACCTCCGGCATGAAGGATCGTAAACACTACTTCAACTGCCGGAATTCCGGCTTTTTCATGAATGCCTACCGGAATCCCCCGGCCATTATCAACAACGGTTATGGAATTATCCTCGTTAATTGTAACATCAATGACAGAACAGAAGCCTGCAAGTGCTTCATCTACGGAGTTATCTACGATCTCATATACCAGATGATGCAGACCACGTTCGGATGTACTTCCGATATACATACCGGGTCTCTTTCGAACTGCTTCCAATCCTTCCAGAATCTGAATCTGTTCTGCTCCATAATCATTTGCCATTTCATATCCTCCTACTTAATTATCCCGGACATTGTTACCTTCGGGATAAACATGTCCTTTTACAACCTTATATATTTTATTTATATTCATCCGCTCCCTGATAAAAGCATCATATCCCGTACAGGTAATGATGGTCTGTATATTATCAATCGAGTGTAATAAATAATCTCTGCGGTTCTCATCCAACTCTGACATTACGTCATCCAGTAATAATACCGGAGTATCATGAATCCGCTGTTTTACGATTTCAATTTCCGCCAGCTTCAGGGAAAGTGCTGCTGTCCGCTGTTGTCCCTGGGAACCGAACCTTCGTACCTCCACATCATTAATATAGAATCCCATATCGTCTCTGTGTGGTCCGTATTGCGTGGACTGATACCTTATATCCTGTTCCTGCTTCTGGATCAAGGTATCCGCATAAGCTTTTTCCTTTATATTTTCCTCATATCGAAGCTCTAACCGTTCCTTCCCTCCGGTCAGATTACAATGAATCTTTTTTAATATTTCATTCAACTGTCCGATAAATGATCTTCTGGATTGAATCACTTCAGAACCATACTGAACCAACTGCTGATTCCATACCTCCAGGGTATCCGCTAATTGGGGCTGAAAAGAAATCTGTTTTAATAGATTATTTCTCTGATTCAACACTTTATTATAATTTGTATAATTATATAAATACAGCTTATCCAACTGACAAAGCTCCAGATCAAGAAATCGTCTCCGTTCCGCCGGACCGTTTTTAATAATGCTCAGATCCTCCGGTGAAAAAAATATAACATTTACAACTCCGAATAATTCTCCGCTTTTTCGGATCGGCAACTGATCAATGGCAATTCCCTTTGTCTTATTTTTTCGCAGGTGCATATCAATTCTGTGCAGAACTTCTGATTTCATGATCTGCATTCTGATATGAGCCTCCTCCTGATCAAACTGGATGATTTCCCTGTCTTTACTCCCCCGATGGGATTTTGTTGTGGCGGATATATAAATTGCTTCTAAAATATTTGTTTTTCCCTGCGCATTATCGCCATAAAGGATTGTTGTACCGGAATCAAAGCAGATATTCAAATTTTCATAATTACGATAATTTTTCAATTCCAAGGAATGAATATACATGTTATTTTCCTGCTATTGTTCAATCCGGATAGACTGGTTCAGAAATGTAACAACATCTCCGTCATACAATTTCCGGCCTCTTCTGGTATCTATTTCACCATTGACCGTAACCTCACCATTCTGAATAACTTCCTTGGCAGTAACACCGGAATCCACCAGTCCTACCGCCTTTAATGCCTGTCCCAGCTTGATGAATTCATCTCTCAGTTTAATGACTTCCATATCTGCTCTCCTTATATGCTGACCGTACTGATATTAACCGGAAGCACAACATAACGATAGCATTCCTTTTCATCCTTGATATAACAAGGTGCTTTCTGATTAATAAAATAGATACTGATCTCCTCATCATCAATGACACGAAGTGCATCCATCAACAGCTTCGGATTAAAACCAATGATCAGATCCTTGCCTTCCTTCCGGATATCCAGATCCTCGTTCATGGAACCCATGGCAGAATCTATTTTCAGGTGCATACTGTCATTGCCTATATTAATGATGATCGGCTTTTTATCCGATTCCCGGATCAGAAGAGAAGCCCGGTCTATACAATCCAGAAATTCTTTTTTATTAATATTGATCTTTGTCTCATAATCATTTGTAAGCATCTGATTGATCTTATAATATTCCCCTTCCAGAAGACGGGATACGACTTTTGTCTTATTAAATTCAAATAATATATGTTTATCTGTAAAATAGATATCTACATAATCATCCACACCGCCATCCAGGATTTTACTTACGTCGTTCAAAGTTTTTCCCGGTACTACGACTTTGATCATTTCATGCTGTTCTTTTAAAGCTACATTGCGGATGGAAATCCGATGCCCGTCCAGAGATACGATCCTCAGATTATCATTCTCTATTTCGAATAATTCACCGCTCATTAATTTTGTACTTTCATTTTCAACTGTGGAAAATATGGTCTGCCTTATAAATTCTTTTACTGTAAATTGGGAAAGACTGATTCCTTTACTCCGTTCTACCTCCGGAAGCAGTGAAAAATCATCTCCTGATTTACCGGAAATAGTGAATTTTGATTTTTCACAACGAATTGCTGCCTGATGATTTTCATTTGTTTCCAGTGTAATCTCACTATCTGGAAGTTTTCTTATGATCTCAAAAAACAATTTAGCATCCAATGCGATCTTTCCGCCTTCAATGATCGTTCCATCTACATAGGTTTCAATTCCCAGCTCCATATCCGTTGCAGTTAGTTTTATCTCCTGATCAGCTTCAATTAAAATACATTCCAGAATGGGAAGTGTAGTCTTATTTGATACTGCTTTCATTACTACATTAACAGCAGATAATAACAATGATTTTGAACAAGCGATTTTCATAATGTGTAAAACTCCTTTCCCCCGGCCGGGGTTAAAATTAATATATTAATATTTAAATGTATTTAGACGTATTATTCGTAGGGGCTGTGGATATGTTGATAACCCTTCTTATAGCTTGAAAAAGATGAATATGGCAACAGGGATAAGAATGTTGATTCCTTTCTGATAATCTGTGAAAATATTCATGTTATTCACAAAGGATATGTATGGATATCATCCGGCTTCAGAAAGAGGATTTTCTGATCCTGCGATTATACACATCTATTCACAGCCTGTTCACTGTTTATCCACATCCTGTTGTGTTCAGGAAGGGATAATTTTCTTTTTGATCGTCGCAATCGTAGCCGCTAAGTTTTCATTTGTTTTCATATTTTTTTTGATCTTCTCGATCGCATGCATGACAGTAGAATGATCCTTTTTGAAATATTCGCCAATGGATTCCAGTGGTTTTTCTGTCAGGATCCGGCACATATACATAGCAATCTGCCTTGCATTGGCAATATCCGCACTTCTTCTGGAGGATAAGATATCTTCCTTGGAAATGCCAAGATGTTCACTAACAACATCTGTGATCAGAGAAGGAGTGATTTCTCTGTTTTTATCCTTGGATATCAGATCCTTCAAGGTTTCTTCTGCAAAAGAAACCGTAACCGGCTTGTTATCCAGCTTGGAAAAGATACTGATTTTATTCAGGGCTCCTTCTAATTCCCGGATATTGGAAACAATATGAGTCGCAATATACTGAATGACATCATCCGGAATATTAATGTTATCCTGTTCTGCACGTTTTCTCAGGATTGCCATCCTGGTCTCATAATCCGGAGACTGAATGTCAACAGGCAGGCCCCATTCCAGACGGGATTTGATCCTATCTTCCAGATTCTCAATCTCCTTTGGCGCTTTATCAGAGGAGATCACAATCTGTTTTCCTGCTTCATGCAGCACATTAAAGGTATGAAAGAATTCCTGCTGAGTGGATTCCTTTCCTATTATAAACTGAATATCATCCAGGAGCAGCAAATCTATATTCCGGTATTTGTTCCGGAATTCTTCTGTTTTATTTCTTTTTAATGCCTCAATTAATTCATTCGTAAATATTTCACTGGTCACATAAAGGACTCTTGCTTTTTTATTGTGCTGCAACACATAATGTCCCACGGAATGCATTAAATGTGTCTTGCCAAGTCCGACTCCGCCATAAAGAAATAATGGATTAAATGCCTGTGCCGGAGCCTCTGCCACTGCTACGCAGGCAGCATGCGCATGCCGGTTGTTATCTCCGACTACAAAGGTATCAAAGGTATATCTAGGATTCAGATTACTTGCTTCCATATTGTATTCCATATAATGATCGGAAACAACAGGCTGAGTATTCTCCTTTTTTATATCATCGGGAGAAGAAATTAATTGAATATCAAAGTCTTCGTTCATAACAATCTGAATGGATGCTTTTAGAAACATATCATACATCTTTGTTTTCAGAAATTCGATTCCCCGCTGACCCAGAGTGTCATCTGCCAGCAGATAGATGGTATTATCAATGATATCATATACTTTTAACGGACGGATCCAGGTATTGATCGTAATTGGTGCAACTCCATGCTCAAGCTGGATCGAATATAGAATTTTTTCCCAGTTTTCTTCAATCTTTTCTTTCATAAAGGAAAATTCCTCTCCTGTCATAATTCATCCTGCTTTCATCACAGAAAAATGCGGGCAAAAGAACCCATATATAATATATAACAAATTTCGGTTTTTCGCAAGAAAAAGGACTGGATTTTTTAAAAACCGTTTAACATAATGTGTTGCAAATAATTATGTAAAATTATGTAATTCACAATCAGATGAGTTGATTTTACAGCAGATTTTGATTTATTAATGAGAATATCCACAGCTTAAAATCAAGTTATCCACAGGTTTTGCACAAATTGTGAATAACATTATGTTAATTGAAAAATAATCTTTACGGAAAAATACTTCTATATTTAAATTACTTCTTGACTGTTGACCTGGATTTCCATATAATAAACTAGGTGTTTTTTCATAAGCCATAAATAAGTAGTTAAATAATAGATTTAACGAATGGAAAAAGGAGGTGTATCAAAATGAAGATGACATATCAGCCAAAGAAGAAACCACATGCAAGAGTTCATGGTTTTAGAAAAAGAATGAGTACTGCGAATGGCAGAAAAGTAATCGCTGCAAGAAGAGCAAAAGGTAGAAAGCATTTAACGGTATAGGTCGCAGTCATGTGACCTTTCTTTATGTTCGCGTAACAGTGAGCCAGGCGAAAATACAACGTATTTTCGCTAAGAAGCAGACAAACACATAATGTTCAAGCTGGCTTGAACATTTGTGTGAAGACTGATTCGAATGAAAATGCAGGCATTTTCATTTGGCGAACGTCGTGAAATCGAGCAACAAAGGTTGCGAGATGCAGCTAGGCGAACGTCGTGAAATTGAGCAACACAAGTTGCGGGATGCGAGATATGAAACATTATATTTCTTTGAAAAACAGGAAAGAGTTTGGAGACGTATATCAGTGCGGCAGATCCTTTGCCAATAAATATCTGGTGATGTACGTTCTGGAGAAGAATGATAAAAGGAATCGATTTGGAATGTCTGTGAGTAAGAAGGTAGGGAACAGTGTGATCCGTCATCGTGTAACAAGACTGATCCGGGAAGCCTATCGTCTGCATCAGACAGAAATAAAGACCGGGTATGATATTGTGGTGGTTGCCCGGGTGAATGTGAAGGATTGTAACTATTGGGAAGTGGAACGTGCATTTATGCATGTATGCAGGCTTCATCATTTGTTGAATAAAGAAGATGATTAATATATGAAGAAACTTTTTTTGAAATTGATTCGTTTTTATCAGGTTTATTTGTCACCCTTAAAGGGTCATGGAACTTGTAAATTTTATCCGACCTGTTCCCAGTATGCTATGGAAGCGATTGAAAAATATGGCGTTGGAAAAGGCACTTTGTTAGCAGTCTGGCGGATACTTCGGTGTAACCCGTTCTCCAGGGGTGGGTACGACCCGGTTCCATAATTGAAGGAGGTTAATATGGTTTTTTTAACTGCACAAGGCGGTTTTTTAGGCCCCTTTTGTTGGTTGTTAGGAAAGATTCTGGATTTGATCTATGAAGGACTGGCAGCAGTTGGGATTAATAATCTGGCACTTTGTATCATTATATTTACGTTAGTTGTTAAGCTGATCCTTCTGCCGTTAACGTTGAAACAGCAGAGAGGATCGAAGATCAATCAGTATATACAGCCGGAGCTTCAGAAGATTCAGAAAAAGTATAAGAATAAGACGGATCAGGATTCCATGCTGAAGCAGCAGCAGGAGACCCAGGCAGTGTACCGGAAATATGGTACAAGCATGACCAATGGCTGTCTGACATCCTTTATTCAGTTACCGATCATTTATGCATTATACCGGGTTATTTATAATATACCGGCATATGTGCCTGCGATCAAGGATCTGTATACACCGATCGCACAGCAGATATTAAAGGTGAAGGATTATGTGCCAACATTGTCTACTTTTGTTACGGATAATAAGATCGGTACAGCTTCCAGAGCGATCAAAACATTATCAAATCTGGATGCAAATGCAGTTACGGATAATAATATTATTGATATAATTTCACAGTTCAGTATGACACAGTGGGAGTCGTTTGGTAAATTATTTTCCGATAATACGGATCTGATCCATGCAATTTCCGTAAATGTTCCGCAGATTAATGATCTGAACCGGTTCATTCTGGGAATAAATATTTCAGAGGCACCGGGCTGGAAGCTCAGCTGGGCATTGATCATTCCTATCACATCGGCGGTATTTCAGTTCTTAAGCACAAAGACAATGCAGATGCCACAGGCGGAAGCCAGTGATCCGGCAACTGCACAATCTGCGAAGATGATGAAGTCGATGACTTATACCATGCCGATCATGTCACTGATCATCTGTGTATCCTTACCGGCAGGTATCGGCCTTTACTGGTCCATCAGTGCATTGATCACACTGTTGATCCAGCTGGCGATCAATGTCTATTATGATAAGTTTGCCGATATGGACAAGATCCTGGAAAAGCAGATGGAGCGGGCTAAAAAGAAAAACAAGAAGAATAAGAAATCCCTTATGGAACGTATGTTAGATGCTGCGGGAAATGCAGAGGCAACAGGCAGTTCATCCAATAGTGTTGCAGGTACCAGCTTGAAGAGTTATAACAGTACAGCAGACAATAATACTTCTACAACCTATCGGAAAGGAAGCATTGCTTCCAAGGCAAATATTATGCAGCAGTATAATACCAGTCAGAAGAGTAAGGAGGAGTAAGGATGGAATTTATTGAATTCAAGGGAAAGACTGTAGATGATGCAATTACGGAGGCTACCATTCAGTTTGGCATTACCAGTGATGAGCTGATTTATGAAGTTGTAGATAAAGGCAGTACCGGAATCCTGGGCTTTATCAATACGAAGCCTGCCATTATCCGGGCAAAGAAAAAAGATTCCTTTGAGGATATCATTCAGGAATTCCTGGAACAGCTTTTTAATGTAATGGAGATTGAGGCTGTGGTTGATATCACCTATGACGAGGAAAATAAGACCATGGATATTAATCTGACCGGGCCGGAGATGGGTGTATTGATCGGCAAGCGGGGGCAGACACTGGATGCATTGCAGAAGATCGTACAGTCCGTGGCGAACAAGCACAGCGAGGATTTCATCCGTGTGAAGCTGGATACCGAGAATTATCGTGCAAGAAGAAGAGATACGCTGGAGAACCTTGCAAAGAATCTTGCATATAAGGTAAAGCGCACAAAGAAGCAGGTCGTATTAGAGCCAATGAATCCATATGAAAGACGGATCATTCATTCTGCGCTTCAGGGCGACAAATATGTAGGTACCAGAAGCGAAGGAGAGGAACCATTCAGACGGGTGGTTATTTATTACAATCGTGCAAGATAGGGAAAGCATTCGTTTCGTATAATTGTTAGTAGCAGACCGGAGAATATACAGATGTTCCCGTCTGCTACTAATTGTTCTTACAGATATTATTTTAAGGAGGGTATATGTTTCAGAAGGATACCATTGCAGCAATCGCAACAGGATCAGTAAATGCGGGAATCGGCATTATCCGGATCAGCGGAACGGAGGCGATCGCAGTTGCAGACCGCATTTTCCGTGCAAAGAAGCAGGGAAAAACAGTAGAACAGCTGCCGGGTTATTCTGCTTTATTTGGAAATGTCTGTGATGGTGACTGTGTACTGGATGAGGCTGTCTGTCTTGTTATGCGGGCACCGAATTCCTATACTACGGAAGATGTGGTAGAACTTCAATGTCATGGCGGCCGGATTATGCTGCAGCGGATTCTGGATCTGGTTCTTCGCAGCGGTGCAAGACCGGCGGAACCGGGTGAGTTCACAAAGCGTGCATTTCTGGGTGGAAGGATCGATGCTGCGCAGGCGGAATCAGTGATGGACATGATCTATGCCAGAAATGAATTAGCAGCCCGTTCTTCAGCAGCACAGCTTCGGGGAACACTTTCCTTACGGATAAGAGAACTGCGGGAGATGATACTGGAGCATGTAGCCTATATTGAGTCCGCACTGGATGATCCGGAGAACTATAGTCTGGAGGGTTATGGGGATGTGCTGCGGCCGCAGATTGAGGAAACGCTTGTACAGGTAGACCGGCTGCTGGCAACTGCGGAGGAAGGAAAGCTGATCCGGGAGGGAATCCGGACAGTCATATTGGGAAAACCCAATGCAGGTAAATCTTCTCTATTGAATCAGCTTCTGGGAGAAGAGCGTGCGATCGTTACGGAGATCGCAGGAACGACCCGGGATACTCTGGAGGAGGATGTCCAGATCCAGGGGATTCCATTACGGATCATTGATACTGCCGGAATCCGGGATACAGTGGATACTGTGGAAAAGATTGGTGTGGATAAAGCGAAAAACAGTGTAACGGATGCGGATCTGGTGTTGTATGTAGTGGATGGGGCCAGACCTCTGGATATGGATGATACAAGGATCATGGAGCTTCTGGAAGGCCGGCGGGTCATTACGGTCATTAATAAGATCGATGTGGAACAGACGGTGGATAAAATGTGGATAACGGAACGGATAAAGGCTCCTGTTGTGGAATTATCAGCCAGGACCGGAGAAGGGATGGAGGAATTGCGCAAGTGCCTGACAGATATGTTCTTTCACGGAACGCTGTCTATGAATGATGAAGTATATATTACCAATCTGCGGCATAAGCAGGCACTGCAGGAGGCCGCTGACAGTCTCCGGCAGGTACTGACAGGTCTGGAGCAACAGATCCCGGAGGATTTTCTGACCATTGATCTGATGGCGGCATATGAGCAGTTTGGTTATATTCTGGGAGAAACTCTGAATGATGATCTGGCCAATGAAATATTCAGTAAATTCTGTATGGGAAAATAGGAAGGATGCGAAAGAGGTATGCCACAAATAGAAGAAACCTATGATGTAGTTGTTGTAGGAGCCGGCCATGCAGGCTGTGAGGCGGCTTTGGCAGCAGCCAGAATGGGATTGGAGACCATTCTCTTTACCGTCAGCATGGACAGCGTGGCGATGATGCCCTGTAATCCAAATGTAGGCGGAAGCTCGAAGGGCCATCTGGTCCGGGAGATTGACGCTCTGGGCGGAGAGATGGGCAAGAATATTGACAAGACCTATATCCAGTCAAAGATGTTGAATGAATCCAAAGGGCCGGCAGTTCATTCTCTCCGGGCCCAGGCGGATAAGGCAGAATATTCCCGCGCCATGCGTATGACGCTGGAGCAGACGGATCATCTTACCCTCCGGCAGGCGGAGGTTTCAGAGCTTCTTGCAGAAGGAAAGCAGATCACAGGAGTTCGAACCTGTTCCGGTGGTACCTATCATGCAGGTGCCGTTATTCTGTGTACCGGCGTATATCTGAAGGCACGCTGTATCTTTGGAGAGGTCAGCTATCCGACCGGCCCCAATGGATTGCAGGCAGCGAATCATCTGACGGATTCTCTGGTACAACTGGGAATCCCGGTACGCCGGTTTAAAACCGGTACGCCGGCGCGGATTGATAAGCGGAGCATTGATTTCAGTAAGATGACAGAGCAGAAGGGAGATGCCCGTGTGGTTCCATTCTCCTTTACCAATACGGAGGAGGATATCAAACGGGAACAGGTTTCCTGCTGGCTGACCTATACCAATGAAACGACCCATGCGGTCATCCGGGAAAATATCAGTCGTTCTCCGCTATTTTCCGGCGCGATCGAGGGAACCGGCCCTCGTTACTGCCCGTCGATCGAGGATAAGGTTATGAAGTTTCCGGAGAAGGACCGGCATCAGGTATTCATTGAACCGGAGGGAGAGTATACCAATGAGATGTATGTGGGCGGGATGTCCAGTTCTCTTCCGGAGGATGTGCAGTATGCCATGTATCGGAGTGTACCGGGTCTGGAGCATGCGAAGATCGTGCGGAATGCCTATGCTATTGAATATGACTGTATTGATGCAACCCGCTTGAAGCCTTCCCTGGAATTCAGGGAGTATGATGGATTATTTGCCGGTGGTCAGATCAATGGAAGCTCCGGTTACGAGGAAGCAGCCGCCCAGGGCTTTATGGCAGGTGTAAATGCAGCACGGAAGCTACAGGGAAAGGAGCCATTGATCCTGGATCGTTCTCAGGCATATATTGGTGTTCTGATCGATGACCTGGTGACGAAGGAAACCTTTGAACCTTACCGGATGATGACCTCCCGTGCAGAGTACCGTCTGCTTCTTCGGCAGGATAATGCGGATCTTCGGTTAACGGATATCGGCTATGAAATCGGCCTGATCGAAGAAGAACGTTATCAGAACTTCTGCAGGAAGCGGACAGCGATCGAGAATGAGATAAAGCGGCTGGAGTCTGTTGTAACAGGTGCGAATAAGCAGATGCAGGAGTTTTTAGAGCAGGCAGGAAGCACACCGTTAAAGACAGCGGCAACCCTGGCCGAACTGATCCGGAGACCGGAACTGGATTATGAAAAGCTTGCGGCAATCGATCCGGAGCGTCAGTCCCTTCCGGCGGATGTGGTTGAACAGATTAATATCAATCTAAAATATGAGGGTTATATTAAGCGGCAGCAGCAGCAGGTAGAGCATTTTAAGAAACTGGAGAAGCGGTTGATCCCGGCGGAGATCGACTATGACGATGTCAGTAATCTAAGAAAGGAAGCAAGACAGAAATTAAAGGCGGTACGCCCTGCCTCTGTGGGGCAGGCATCCCGGATATCCGGTGTGTCGCCGGCAGATATTTCGGTATTGCTGATCTATTTGGGGAAATAGTATGGAAGCATTAAGAAGGAAAGCAGAACAACTGAAAATCAATCTCAATGACAGACAGCTTCAGCAGTTTCAGACCTATTATGAAATGCTGACAGAGAAAAATAAGGTCATGAATCTGACTGCCATTACGGAATATGAGGCGGTCATTGACAAGCATTTTGTTGATAGTATCATGCTTGGCAGTATCCATGATATTTCCGGAGCGTGTTCTGTGATCGATGTGGGAACCGGAGCCGGATTTCCGGGTATCCCGCTTAAGATCGCCTTTCCCGGATTGCAGGTGACATTACTGGATTCTCTGAATAAACGGGTGAATTTTTTAAACGAGGTAATGGATGCGCTTGCATTGACCGGAATAGAAGCGATTCATTCCAGAGCAGAGGATGCGGGGCGAAATCCCCGGTATCGGGAACAGTATGATCTGTGCGTTTCCAGAGCGGTGGCAAATCTATCGACCTTAAGTGAATATTGCCTGCCTTTTGTAAAGAGGGGGGGATATTTTATCTCCTATAAGTCTTCTGAGATTCAGGAGGAGCTGGAGCAGGCCGAAAAGGCGGTAACAGTATTGGGCGGCAGTATGGAGACCCCGATATCCCTGGAACTTCCGGATACCGGGGTTATCAGACAATTTATCCGGATCCGGAAGAAAAAAAATACACCCAAGGAGTATCCCAGAAAAGCAGGAACTGCTTCAAGATCACCCCTTGTGTGAATTTCGTTTCTCTCTTCGTTTTTCCCGAAGTTCAAGCTGTCGTTTATAGACATCTTCGACTTCGGGTTTACTGATCGGCATTACTTTTTTGATCGCAAAGATCTTGCCGTTATTAGATGTCTTTATTTTAATGATCCCCTTTTGATATCCATGATAAAAGCATTTTCCAACGCCTACGAAGGAATGCTGATTATAGGAAAACCATTTGATTTTTTTAGGAATCTTTCTTCTGCATTTATAACAGCGGAAGGTAATGATTTCCTTATCCTCCATGATGTCGGCCCGGTCTTCAAATCCGCGGGTAATATGCTCAGAATAGGTCCGGTGAAAGGAAAAGATTTCGCTTTGCTTATCCTTCGGTTCATGATAATAGTCATATGTATATTGATCGTTCAGGTGCTTTTTCGATAAGAGCTGAAAGATCCGGGCAGTGTAGCGTGCATCGTTGATCGCAGAATGAAAGGCTTCGTCTTTTGGCAGATTCATGGCGGTTACTGCCCGTTCCAGTCTGCAGGAACCCAGGTCATGATAATAATCAGCAAAGATGGACTGGATATCATAATATTTGAAAGGTTCCGTAAATTTATTCATATAGTAGTAGTCCATATTTTTCTGTAGCTGAACCAGATCCGTGGTACCCCAGGTGCCAAAAGTATAATCGTTCCCGCACCAGCTCATGAATTCACGACATACCATATCGAAGGGACGTCCGCTCTTTAAATAGGATTCGTCATAATTTAGCATCTGACGGACATGCTTATGAAGATGCTTGTAAATTCTGGGTTTTACGATGCTGCTGTACTCATCAACGATTTCAAAGGATTCATTTAGTTTTATCGCCCCGATTTCAATAATCTCAAAGGGGATCCTTGGATTCTCGAATTCCGGTCCCCGGGGACACTGATTCCATTCCAAGTCAATAATGATATAATTCATACCTGTTCTCATTCCCTGCGTGGTTAAGAAGGCATTCGCGTAATCTTGGAATTACTGCGTTCCCCTTCCAGTGACCTGTGAATGTTAAGTAAGGTCTCATTGGTTTCTGATGCAGCAAGCTTGTTATCGCCGGATAGCTGCAGTACCTGCTTGGTAATGCGGTCATTGCTGTTCACAACGCGTACCATGTTTTCCTGATTCTTTTTCATGATAAGCTTGGTGCAAAGCTTCTGTTGCTCGATCAGTTCATCGTTCAGACGAATATTGTCCGCTTTTAATTCCTCTACGGTGGAAATCAGGGATTCCAGCTTCTGATTCAGGGAAATCTCTTCCCGTTTTGCAACAGAATAGAGTCCTTTTTCCACCTTCGTCAATTCATTCTGCTTATCCAGGGAACGATTGGCGATCTCATCTACCTTGCGGATGATACTGTCTGCTAAAAAGTAAGTATCTGTTACAACGATCAATCCAAAAGCAACGATTAATCCGATCCGTCCCGGCATGGTTGCAATAAGATAGATCATGGTCATTAATGCTGCCATCATGGCAACGGAGCTGATCAGCAGATTGGTTTTCAGTTTCTGTTTCATTTGATAGTCTCTCCTTTTTCCGTATGTTGGTTAAGATGCTGGAAAGTACATCTATAATCATAAATCACTTACCTATAAGATAACATATTTTAACTCGAATTACAAGATGGAAGGCGCGTCAACACGGTTGTCATCTCAGGATATGACTTATCCGGTAAGATTTTCATCGCCCCATTGCTTCATATGTTCAAAAACAGGGAGAAAGCTTTTTCCTAAGTCCGTTAGATTGTATTCCACATGGGGAGGTACTTCTTTGTAATCATAACGGGTAATAAAGCCGTCGGCTTCCAGTTCCCGAAGCTGCTTTGTCAGGCTTGATTCCGTAATATCGCCGATCTGTCTGCGAAGCTCTCCGAAGCGATGGATGTCCTGAAAAGCAATATAATAAATAATTTCGATCTTCCATTTGCCGCCCAGAATTTTTTGTATGGTAGAAACGGTCTTGCAGCGTTCAACAGCCTGTGTACTTTTTTTCATTGTGTTCACCCCTTTCTGAAAATTATAGCACAGGCGTCTTAAAAATCAATGTACAGTTATCTGGTGGGTACTATAAAAAAGTACAGTACTTGTAAAATCATTGTACACAAGTATAATTAGCGTAAATTACGGGAAAGGAGAGATATTTATGCACTACACAGGAACCATCTGGCGGCCGCCATATGAAGCAGGATCGCTTCTGTTAGAAGTAACTGCAGGCTGTACGCATCATTCATGCAGGTTTTGTACCTTGTATAACGATTTGCCTTTTAAATTCAGAATGTCTCCGCTTGAAGATATTGAGAGTGATCTGCAGGAGGTAAAAAGTGCAGTCAGAGTCTGGGGCAGCAGGCGTATGAACCGGGTGTTTCTGACAGGAGCAAATCCATTTGTTTTGTCCTGTGACAGATTGACGGCGATCGCAGAGCGAATTCACATGGAACTTCCGTCCGTAGAGTCGATCGGTTCATTTGCAAGGATTACAGATGTTACGATCAAGACGGATGGAGAGCTTGCAAAATTACATGCAATGGGATATGACGGTCTGACCATCGGAATTGAAACAGGAGATGATGAAGCATTGCGGTTCATGAACAAGGGATATACATCGTTCGACATTATAGAACAGTGCCGGCGATTGGATGCCGCAGGAATTCATTACCGTTTCTTTTATCTGGCAGGTATTTCCGGAGCAGGTCGTGGAGAGGTCGGAGCAAAACGGACTGCTGAGTTATGCAACCGGATTCACCCTGCACTCATTGGAGCCAATATGCTTACGATTTATCCTGAATCTGAGCTTTATGCTGAAATACAGCGCGGGAACTGGCAGGAGGAGGATGAACTTGAAAAATACAAAGAGATACGGACACTTATTAAACATTTGCAGATACCAACCGTATTTGCGGCAATGGGGGCATCTAATGCATATCAGTTTTATGGGCAGCTGCCAAAGGACAGAAAGAAACTGCTGGCATTTTTGGATGAGATCATAGAGAATGCCAGCGAAAAAGAGTTGCAGCAGTATAGAAAAAGTGTCCATCATCTGTGAAGGAAGGAGGAGGGATCATGGCTCTATAATACGACCCGGCTGAGAGACAACCGTACAGTTATCCGGAATATCGGTGGTAACAACAGCACCGGCCCCGATTTTGACGTTATTTCCAATGGTGATATCTCCAATGATGACAGCACCGGCCCCGATCAGAACGTTATCACCGATAACCGGAGCCTTGCGGTTTACTTCCCCGATCGTAACATTCTGATACATCCAGCAGTCTTTGCCAATGACTGCATATCGGGAAATAAAGATACCATGCAGACCATGGGGCAGAGAAAGCGTTTCGTCAATGACCGCATCCGGCCCGATGTACCCTCCGTGCCGGTGGGCGCTGCGGCTCAGGAAGAAGGTCAGGATATCATGGATCAATCCGGATCCTATTTTCTTCTGCAGCTTATATAAATGCCAGAAATGGCGCAGGTTATCTCCTCTTGAATAATCAATAATTTGTCTGCGAATGCTCATATTATACTCCTCTGTAGTAATTTATTCTGCTTCTGATCCTGCTTTTTCACATGTGTCGTTATTTCTGTTACCGGTAAACTGTATCCAAAGCTTTTTTTGTTTCAGCAGCGTTGCAGATAATAAATAGATCGCGTATCCGATCATACCGCCCAGCGTATTGAGCATCAGATCGTCAATATCTGCAGATCTGCCGATAAAATATTGCATAAACTCAATCATAAATGAGAACAGGGCCATGAAAACTGTGGTTTTCCAAAGCTTACGCGTATAGGGAACGGCAGCAGGTAATATAAATCCTAATGGTATAAACATGACAATATTTGCAAAGGACTGTGTTACCTGCTTTCTGGCTCCCATGGTCCAGGACTCTGTCAGAAAATGAAAGGGGATAATGTTATAGGAACGATTCGTGGCAAGAAGGCCCTCCCCCAGTGCAACCCGGTCTATGACAGAGCCGCAGACTGTTGCGGCAAGGATGACCAGCACACAGACGCCAAGCAGAAAGAATGCGGTCTGTCTTGGAATCGAAACCCGTTTTCGTAATAATATGCAAAACGGCAGATAAAGGATTGCCAGTCCCAGCATCCCAATGAATCCGATAAAAACGTATCCGAGTATTTCCTGAATAAACAGCATAATGGGTTCTCCTGCTTTGTTTTAATGTATATGCTTTAGTATAGCAGATGCCGAAATGCTTTTCATGTCGTTCCTATGTAGATTTTCTTACTTTTTTTATAATATTTTGCAGACATCAATCCATTTTATAAAGCCGGAATATTCTTCTAATTCCTGAAGTGAAAGCTCGATCGCACTATTGGAACTTCCACACGCAGGGAACACGGTATCAAAGCGTTTCAATGATATGTCTAAATAAACTTCCACACCTTCATTTACTGCAAAGGGGCAGATGCCTCCGACAGCATGACCGGTCAAAGGCTCTGCTTCATCAAAAGATAACATTTTTGCTTTTGTTCCGAACTGGGCTTTATACTTTGCATTATCAATTCTGGCATCGCCCGCAGTGACGATCAGTACTACCGTTTCTCCTGTGTGGAACGACAGTGTTTTCGCAATACGACTTTCTTCACAATGCAAAGCCTTAGCAGCAAGAGGGACCGTTGCACTTGAAATCTCAAATTCCTGTATCCTTTCGTCAAGCCCCTTTGTTTTGAAATATTCTCTTACTTTTTCAATAGACATATAACTTCCTCCTCATCATAAGCTGTCCAACCCCTTTGGATATTTTTCAGTATAGCACAAATTTATCTATTTCAATAATTAACTCTAAATATCATAATAACAATTAAACATAAAACTTTTTCGATTCATTTCTCCGTTTCCAGTTCCAGCCTTTGCAGGATGTCTTTGATAATGCCTGCATCTTGAATTAGATTGATTCCAAAACACTTTTTTCCTGCATCTTTCAAAGACGCTCCTACATGATAGGCTATCGCTTGGTCAAGAATCAAAAACCTGTCATGAAATACTTTGGTGTATTTTATTTTCAAGGTCGGATACTGTGCATTGAAATTCTTAACATCGGCTTTTGTCAGCTTCGTCTGTTTGTTTCTGATACTCTAGCTGCCGCAATTCAACTGTGCTGATACGCTCAAAGAGAAGAGAATTGTTAGCGATAAAACGCCTCATCTCTACAAAAGACTTCATTATATTAATGCTTACTTGTATAGCCACATCACTTCTTAAAATGGCAGAAAGCATAGCTATACCTTGTTCTGTAAAAACATAAGGTAAATATCTCCGACCGCCTTTTTTCCCATCTTCCATTTCACTATTGTTTGAGGTCGCAAATTGCGACCTCAAAGATTCTAATTCTTTATCAGTCAACTGAAAACGAAATTCGTTTGGAAATCGAACAATATTTCTTTTTACAGCTTCATTAAGCCTTTTAGTTTCTACTTGATACAGCATCGCTAAATCGCTATCTATCATAACCTGCTGGTTACGAATAACATATATCATGCTTTTTATATCGGGTTCTGCTACTGCAATGTTTATTTCTTGAATATCACCATTTGCCTTTATCAGAGATGTTTGTTCTTTATCCGTCATCTTTATCGTCCTTTCTATTTTGAATTGCCAGATTGGTACCTCAAATCTATGAGTAACTTGGAATCACAATTTGTGACTTCAGGTTCTGTTACTTCATATATTCTTAAACTCGAAATTCCAAATCGGATTAGCAGGCTATATATACTATGTTTTTCGAAAATTGGCAGAATCGCCATTTTGATTAGCAGACTTGGTTATTATAATGAAAACACCGGGAACTCTGGAACTCCAGTATTCCCGGCATCTTTACAGCGTCGCTAAGAGGATTTGAACCTCCGGCCTACCGCTTAGGAGGCGGTCGCTCTATCCAACTGAGCTATAGCGACAGACAATTACTTAATTATTTTATGCAATTATTCGTCTCCCGTCAAGAGGATATTGTATAAATTATGGCAGGTAGACATGCCCCTGCATCCATACGTTTGCTTTCAGTCTACGACCAATGGCAGGCTCTCCCAGCAGATCGGCTGCGTTCATCAGAACGTCAATAAAGATTTCATTTACCTCCACCAGAAGCAGGTACAGACGTTCCTTACTGACCGGATTGGAATAGGTATGAATATCGTGTATGCTTCCGATAATGGAGTATTGTTCACTGTTGATGCCATAAGGGATAAAGCAGGAATCTATAATACTGTATAAATCTTCAGTTTTTGCCCGGCGGGAAATGGTAGAGTAGAGGTCAATATCCTCCAGGGTCAGATTTTCAATGGCATCTGCATCCCCCTCCTTGGCGGCAGCGATTAAACGATTACGATTTTTTTGTCCATTTTCCTCTAATCGTATTTGTTCCTCGTCCTTATCAATGCCAAGAATAATCCTTCCTTCAGTAGAAAGAGCGCTATAGCTGACCAGATTCAGGGCTCTGCTATATTCGTTCGACCATTTATTTCTGACATATTCTGCGATGTTCTGAAGAAAGAAGATAAGGGGAACACCAATATTGGTATTCTCACTGACTCCTGCATAGCCTTCCTTATCTGTCTGCGGTTCAATTACGATGCTGTCCTCTAATTTTGTAGCACTACCGAGGGCATATGGAAAGTAATGTTCAAGAATGAAATTATGATCTTCATCGTATTCGCCGATAATGCTGATTCCATATGCGGCGTCATATTCCTTTTTCATCTGCACCAGGCTTGTCCCGTTACCGATTGTTGTAATTGAGCGTTCCGTCGGATGATGAATGATTTCATCTAATAAATGATTTAATTGTTTCAGGTTGCGAATCCTGCTGAATCCGATTGCTCGTAAATAATGATGCATATTAACCACCTCTTTAATTCTTGCGGTACTGTTTGATATCTTGTTGTATATGGTGAGGCAGAAAAAGGGAATATTCAACAATCTATTCTGCTAAAGGATCCTTCATATTAATTGCATTTTTTAGAGCTTTTTTCTCTTCCTCTGATAATGCAATATAGGACTCACCATTGATAATTTCCTTTACGTAAGTATAGCAGCCTTCTCTACTGTGCATACAGTTTAGAATAAATCCACTGTTTCTATCTGTTAATAGAGCAAGTGCAAAGCTAAGGGTTCCGCCCATTTCCTTGAATGCGTCATATTTTACCATACCAACCTTACTATAGGAGGAACGAAATTGTCGTTTTAGATTTTTGATTTCTGTTGCGTGCTGAGCGGCAATTTGCTGCATGATATCCAGCTCGCCAAATCGTTCATATATGATCTGCTCCAGTTCTTCTCCGTTTTTTCCTTTCATGAATTTTGTATAGCGGGTATTCAGTTTTTTTACCTGAACGGATAGTGCAACGACAAATGCAAGCAGTGCAATAACCAGAACAATAAGTGCTATAATGATATATCCAATGTCAATTCCTAAATTGCTGAAAAATGAATTCATTGTGACCTCCTGTTGTTCGTTATTTCTGAATTTCCTTTAATTTATCGACCAGTGCTTCCAGTTCTTCACTGGAGTAGTACTCGATTTCAATCTTTCCTTTTTCGTTGTTTTTGGCTTTAATGGATACCTTGCTGCCCAGGATTTCCTTCAGGCGTTCCTCGGTATCTGTGTACAGGTATTTGTATTCCAGTTCCTCCGGTTGTTTCTTTTGTTTTGGAGTAGAATTCATCTTTTTAACAAGAGCTTCCGTCTGACGTACACTCAGACTTTCATCAAATACCTTACAGGCAATCTCATATTGCAGCTCCGAATCCTCGATAGAAAGCAGGGTTCTTGCATGGCCGCTGCTTAATTTATCTTCAATGACCATTTGCTGAACCGGCTCACACAGCTTTAGCAGACGCATGGAATTCGTGATCGCAGTCCGGCTTTTAGAGACTCGCTCTGCCACCTCGTCCTGTTTCAGAGAAAATTCCTGGATAAGTCTCTGGTAGGCCTGCGCTTCTTCAATGGGATTCAGGTTCTCGCGTTGGATATTTTCAATCAAGGAGATTTCTACAATTTCCTGTTCTGTATAATCCCGTATGATAACAGGAACCTCTTTTAAGCCGGCCATTCGGGCAGCGCGCCAGCGACGCTCACCGGCAATGATCTCATAGTACCCATTTTTAGGAGTTACCACAATAGGCTGAATGATACCGAATTCCTTAATGGAATCTGAAAGTTCCTGTAAGGGATCTTCCTCAAAAAATTTTCTGGGCTGATTGGAGTTTGGTTCCAGTTCCGTAATTTTTAATGTTTTTTCAACTTCCTTAATAACTTCTTTTACGACTTCTTTGACTTCCCCGTTTGAGTTGTTTTTTTTCGTCAATTTTCCTGAGGAGGTACCTGTGGTTTCAGAATTAATATCTTGCTGCGGTTCGGTTGGAATCAGTGAAGCCAGTCCCCTGCCAAGCCCTCTTTTTTGTGCCATTGTTTTATCCTCCTATATTTGTGATTACTTCATCTGCCAGTAAACGGTAACTGTCTGCACCGGCAGAACGGGCATCATAGAGATTAATTGGTAACCCGTGACTTGGAGCCTCCGCAAGACGTACGTTTCTCGGAATAATGGTTTTATAAATATTTTGCTTCAGAGTATCCTTTACATTTTCAACAACCTGAAGAGATAGATTTGTTCTGGAATCATACATAGTAAATACGACACCTTCGATTGTAAGATGAGTATTCAGCTTCTTTTGAATCAGTTCTATTGTATATATTAGTTGTGATAATCCATCCAGAGCAAAAAATTCACATTGGATCGGAACCAGTACCGTATCTGCGGCAGTCATAGAGTTAACGGTTAACAATCCAAGAGCAGGTGGACAATCAATAATGATAAAGTCAAACTTATCCCGAATCTTGTCCAGGTTCTGTTTTAATATGTATTGCATATCGGGAACCCCTACGAATTCTACTTCCGCACCTGCCAGCAAACGATTGGACGGTATCAGATTCAAATCCGGAAAGACATTGATCAACATACATTCTCCAATATTGCATTCATCACACATGACATCATATATGGTGTATTTTATTTGATTTTTATCTACGCCTAATCCGGTTGTCATATTGCCCTGGGGATCCATATCGACGGCCAGAACCTTTAATCCTTTTTCTGCAATACATGATGCAAGATTGATAGCAGTAGTGGTCTTTCCAACCCCGCCCTTTTGATTCGCGATTGCAATTATTCTTCCCATATTACGCCTCCTGCGTTTTTTGTTGTCTCTTATCATTTTATAGTCCTATGATAGTATAACATCATTGTGTCAATCAATCCACTAGAAAATGTTTCACGTGAAACATTTTGTTTTTTTAATGGATAAAATTGGTAGAAAAGTGCTGGCTGGAATGTTTCACGTGAAACATTCTAATTAATAATACATGCACAGGTCATTTAAAATAAGGAAAAAAGGTATCTGTAGGGAAGAGTTGACTTTAGATAAAAGGAAGTATATACTTCTAATAAAAAGAAATAATTTGTACAAGGGAGGAAAGAAAAATGGGTTTTGTTTCTTTAGGGCTGGCTGTTGTAGGAATTGTAACAACGCTTGTACATTATGTGAATCATAGTATTACGTTGGGAATCATAACTGCAGTAGCGTTGATTGCTTCTGTTGTTACGGGACTCCTGGATATGAGAAAGCAGAGTGCAAACGGGGGCATTAATCATGAAACTGTAAATCCGGCAGTCCTCGGTCATGGTATTGCATTTGTGGTGCTATTGTTAGGCGGAATCATGTGTGTGATTGCCAATGTGAGAGCGTAGAAAATAAACAAAAGGCTGTCAAATATAGGACAGCCTTCTGTATTTTAAAAGGAGGAGACCGGATTGATTAGAGCTGTAACGACAGATTATTTATCTGATGCTGCAAAGATGATTCGGGAGGAGGTGTTCATGCGGGAACAGGGCTTCCGTCATGAATTTGATGAAATAGATGCAAAAGCTGTCTGCCTGGTGCTTTACGAGGAGAGTAAACCTATGGCGTGCGGTCGTTATTTTCCAGGTGAAGCGGATGGAGAATATGTAGCAGGAAGACTTGCTGTATTAAGAGAATATCGTGGGAGAAAACTTGGTCGCCGGCTGTTGGAGGAAATGGAAAAAAGGATTCTGGAAGCAGGGGGAAAGAGGATTATTCTGTCTGCACAGGTACAGGCAGAAGGATTTTATGAAAAACAGGGATATGTTAAAAGCGGTGCAGTTTATTACGATGAAGAATGTGAACATATTCATATGGAAAAGGAATTATGCAGAAATGGTCTGAAAATGGAGGAAGAAGATGGAGTTGCAAAAAGGTAGACCTGATGATATAGATGGTCGATTGGAACGGGAAATGCGGGTTTATGATCTGTTGGATCAACTGGGAATGGAATATGAACGAACAGATCATGAGGAAGCCAATACAATGGAAGCGTGTAATGAGATTGATCGGATATTAAATATTACAATCTGCAAGAATCTGTTTCTTTGCAACCGGCAGGAAACACAGTTTTATCTGTTGATGATGCCGGGGGAGAAGCCTTTTAAGACAAAGGATCTGTCGGCACAGATTCACAGTGCCAGGCTGTCGTTTGGAAAGCCCGAATATATGGAAGAGTTTCTTCATATTAAACCGGGGGCAGTTTCTATCATGGGATTAATGAATGATACGAAAAACCATGTACAACTGTTGATGGACCGGGAAATAATAGAAAGTGAAATGCTGGGTTGTCATCCCTGTGTCAGCACATCCAGTCTGAAGCTGCGGACAAAGGATGTTTTGGAAAAGTTTTTGCCGGCAGTTCATCATGAGGCAATGATTGTAGACCTGCCAGAAGTGAAATAGGAGGAGTATACATGGCATATGATATTATCCTGTTTGACCTGGACGGGACATTGACGGATCCGGGGATCGGTATCACGAATGCGGTTATATATGCATTAAAGCAGTATGATATTCAGGTAGAGAACCGGGAGGAGCTGTACCGGTTTATCGGGCCGCCACTGCTGGAATCCTTTCAGTCATTCTTTGGATTTGCAGAAGAAGATGCGGAGCAGGCGGTAATTTATTATCGGGACTATTATCGGGAGAAGGGAATCTTTGAGAATTATGTCTATCCGGGTATGGATATGTTGTTGGGCAGATTAAGGAGAGCAGGAAAGGCGCTTCTGGTAGCAACCTCAAAGCCGGAGGAGTTTGCGCTTCAGATTCTGGAGAATTTTAAACTGGCTGAGCATTTTACTGTGATCGCAGGCGCTTCCATGGATGGTTCCAGGATCAGAAAAGCGGATGTGATCGACTATGCATTAAAACAGTATGGTATGGATGAAAGGGAGCAGGTACTAATGGTAGGTGACCGGAAGCATGATATACTTGGAGCAAAAGAAATTGGAATTGCATCAGCGGGTGTATTATACGGGTATGGAAGCCGGGAGGAATTAGAAGCAGCCGGGGCAGATTATATCGTTTCGTGTGTTGATAACTTGTATCCGTTAATTGTAAAGGAATAGGTTGATATAATGAATAAGGAAAAGGAAGAAGGAAAAAAGGGTTTTGTCAATCTGAATTATCCGGTTTTATTGGTTCATGGCATGGGCTTTCGGGACCGAAAGCATCCGAACTACTGGGGACGTATTCCAGGGGAACTGGAACGGATGGGGTGTAAGGTATATTATGGAAATCAGGATGCAAACGGTTCCATTGAGACCAATGCCCGGATTCTGGAACGGCGGATCAGTGAGATTATAAAAGAAAGCGGTGCAGAGAAATTAAATGTGATCGCACATTCGAAGGGAGGGCTTGAAATCCGGTATGTGATTTCAACGCTGAAGGCCGGAGACCGGATTGCTTCCGTAACGACGATGAATACGCCTCATCATGGCTCTCGGACGGTAGATGCACTGCTAAGAGTGCCGGATGCTCTGATTCGAGGTGGCTGTAAATGTGTGGATCTGTGGATGCGTCTGTTAGGGGATCGGACTCCGGACACATATTCTGCCATTCAGATGTTCCGAACCACGGAGGCGGAACGATTTAATCAGGAGAATCCGGATGTGGAGGGAATTTATTATCAGAGCTATGCTTTTGTTATGAAGCATGCCTTTAGTGATATCTTTATGTGCTGGACCTATCCGGTGGTTTATTATTTTGAAGGGGACAATGATGGATTATTGCCACCCCGGGCAACGGAGTGGACGAATTTCAAAGGTGTGTTTCGGGGAAATTCAGGCAGAGGAATCTCTCATTGTGATGAGATTGACTTGCGAAGACATCGGTTAACCAGGAGGAAGGGAGACGGTCTGTCAGATATCATAGAGGTCTATGCGGATGCGGTGAAGGAGCTGGAACGACAAGGATTATAGAGAGTGAGTGGAAAGAAATAAGACCGGAAGAAAACGTAGAAAAATAGAGAAAGAGCAGGAGAAGATGAGATTAAAAAATGTATTATTAGTGGTCAGGGACATAGAGCGATCAAAGGTATTTTACCGGAATCTGTTTGGTCTGGAGGTGATCCGGGATTTTGGCAGTAATGTGATCCTGACAGAAGGACTGGTGCTGCAGGAACAGGAGGAGTGGGAGAAGGTTATGGAACGTCCGGTGGTTTCCGGTGGAAATGATGCAGAACTCTATTTTGAAGAGCACAATATAGGTGCCTTTATAAAAAGCTTGGAACAGAATGCCTCAATGATAGAGTATGTACATGAAATGGTAGAACGGGATCAGGGACAGCGGGTCATACGGATCTATGACCCGGATCAGCATGTGATCGAAATCGGCGAATCCATGGAAAGTGTTGTACGCAGATCCTGCGGGGAGACGTATGTATTCAAGCAGGCACGAGAAGAAGAGTTGTCAGATATTCTTACATTATATCGTGCAGCTATTGGTACGGCAGGCTGTACCTGGTCTCTGGATTATCCCAATGCAGATATTTTGAAGGATGATTTTCAACGGGGAAATTTATTCTGCATGAAGAATCAGGAGCAGGAGATATTGGGCGTAATATCCATTGATGTGGATGAAGCGGTGGCAGCCCTGCCCTGCTGGACAAGGGAACTAAGACCGGCAGCGGAACTGGCACGACTGACAGTAAAGGAGGCATATCAGAATCGGGGAATTGCCAGATTACTATTGAAAGCAGCCATGAAGGAGTTGATGCACCGTGGGTATCGAGGCGTTCATTTTCTTGTAAGTAAGACCAATGAGAAAGCAATTCGTTCTTATGGAAGGCTGGAATTCGAGGTCAGAGGAGATTGCAATCTGTATGACACGGACTGGTGGTGTTATGAGAAGGAATTTGATCATAACCAGATGGAGCGTGATGAGGATGCTGTATGATAAGGATATAAGGGAACATCTATTTGATTTTCTGGATGAGACCTATGGAAAGAACCGGATCATTGAGGAGAAGAAGATGGGGAAATCCAGGGCGGATGTTGTGATGATAACCCCAGCTGCGATCTATGGAATTGAGATTAAAAGCGATGCAGATACCTATGCGCGGCTGGAGCGTCAGGTTCGGGATTATAACCAGTTCTATGACTACAATTATGTTGTTGCAGGAACCCGGCATGCCATGCACATCGAGGAACACGTACCGGACTGGTGGGGGATCATTACGGTAGAACTGGAGGAAGGAAGACCGGATTTCTATATTATGAGAAAGCCGGGGAAAAATCCTAAAATGAAGTGGAAGAAGAAGCTGAGTCTGCTCTGGCGTCCGGAGCTGGCGCATATGCAGGAACTGAACCGGATGGCAAAATACAGACAGAAAAGCAAGGATTTTGTAATTGAGAAGCTGCTGGAGCAGGTGGCTGAGGAGGAACTGCAGGAACAGCTTTGTGAAGAATTGTTCCAGCGGGATTATAATACGATCGGGGATCAGATCGCAGAGTATAAGCATAAGAAACGATAGGGTTGTTTTTGCATGAGTGAAGGAGTATAATTTGACCGGATGTGTGACTGGAGAGAGGTGAACAGCGTGAAGGAGAAGGATGATTTACAGCCGGAGAAAGGTTACCTGGAATGTGAAAAATGGTGGATATTCGCATTGCTTATGATGGTTGGCGGATTCTACGGTGCATATACATATTCGATTCGCGGCGGCGTATTCTGTAATGCCCAGACAGCGAATTTTGTCCTGATGGCTATGGCGGCAGGACAGGGAAAATGGCAGCAGGCCTGCTATTATCTGATCCCGATGAGCGCTTATCTGCTGGGAGCCATTGTCTCGGAGGCAGTGCCGAAACCGATTAAGAGAAAGCATATCATTCGCTGGGATACGTTACTGATACTGATCGAGATCATTGCAGTGATTGCACTGGGCTTCCTCCCCGAGGATACGCCGTTTCAGGTTTCCCAGATAACGATTAATTTTATCTGTTCCATGCAGTACAATACCTTTCGACAGGCGCAGGGGGTTCCGATGGCGACCACCTTTTGTACCAATCATCTTCGGCAGACCGGAGTTGCGATCGTAAAGGCAGTGAAGACCCGAGGAGAGCCGGCACATATAAAGCGGCTTGGAGAACATGCGGGGATGCTGGCGGTATTCGTTCTGGGAGCAGTATTCTCTACCGTACTCTGCGGACGGTGGGCGGGCAGGGCAATCTGGGGAGCATTGCTTCCTCTGAGCATTGTGTTTGTTGACCTGCTGTATGCGGATCTGAAGAAAGAGCATGCATATATAGAACAGACACCGCACGGGCATTGAAGGAAGCATTTACATTACAACGAAAGCGGGATAAAATGATATAGAAAGGCGGTTGATAGTATGCAGATTTCAAGTCGATTTACACTGGCGATTCACATCTTTGCCTGTATAGACACGTTTCAAAGTGAATATAAAGTAACCAGCGACTTTCTTGCAGGCAGCACAAATGTTAATCCCGTTATTATCCGGAAGATCCTGGGGCAGTTAAAAGGTGCAGGATTAATTGAAGTGGCACGGGGAACCGGAGGCGCTACGGTTGCGAAACCGTTAAATGAGATTACTTTTTTAGATGTATATCAGGCTGTAGAATGTATTGAAAAGGGGGAATTGTTTCATTTTCATGAAAATCCCAATGCAGACTGCCCAGTAGGAAGAAATATTCATTATATTTTGGATGATAGACTTCTCCAGGTGCAAAAAGCGATGGAGGATGCGCTTGCATCGATTACATTGGCGGATTTGAAGAAGGATACAGAGAAGTATTTAGGGTGCGATTATCCCCAAAGGGACAATTTATAGAATAGCAGAAAGTCAGGGAATTATTAATCTTTCATAATTCCCTGTTTTTTAAAAAAAAATTGATGTAACTATTGACATTACAACAAATGTGTGCTAGTTTATTGTTACAGGATGTAACCAACACTGTTACAACAAAAAAACAGGTGTACTATTAAAAACAATGAAGAGTCTAAAGTTTTAAGAAAGGAAAGGTGATTGATTATGAAGATCGCAGTAGTTTGTGCAAATGGCAAGGCCGGAAAACTTATTACAAAGGAGGCAGTTGAAAGAGGGTTCGATGTAACAGCCTTTGTCAGAGGAGAAAATAAGTCGGCAGCTCCTAAGACAGTAACGAAGGATATTCTTGATATTAAGGCAGAAGACCTTGCTGGATTTGATGTGGTGGTAGATGCCTTTGGTGCATGGACGGAGGATTTGCTTCCGCTTCACAGTACCACACTGGAAACCTTGTGTAATGCCTTATCCGGCACAGATACCCGACTGCTGGTAGTAGGCGGTGCAGGAAGTCTTTATGTAAATCCGGAGCATACGGTCTGTGTTGCAGACGGTCCTGATTTTCCGGATGTGTTTAAGCCTTTAGCGGCGGCTATGGGAAGGGCTTTATCCGAGCTTAGGAACAGAACAGATGTAAAGTGGACCTATATCAGTCCTGCCGGAGATTTTCAGGCAGAGGGTGAGCGCAGCGGTCAGTATATTCTTGGCGGTGAAGAGCTGACCTTGAATGAAAAGGGCGAAAGCATTATCAGCTATGCGGATTATGCCATAGCACTGGTAGATGAAATTGAGAAAGGAAATCATATTCAAGAGAGGATTTCTGTTGTGAGAAAATAGATAATACTTATATTACCGGAAATAGCCGCTGTAAAAAGCGGCTGTTTCTGTCAGATATTCATTTTTTGATATTAATTATGACAGCAGAAGGAATATAGGGTTAAACCGTTCAAAATGTGTGATAAGTATGTTATAATCCATCTTGGAACCGTTAATGATAGTTGAGCGAAAGAGGAATGCATGTTAGGCAAAACAAGGGGTAAGAAATTGAATCAGTATGTGCCGGATTATGTGGTGTTTGACCTGGAGACAACCGGAGTAAATCCGAACCTGGATGCCATAATCGAAATATCAGGGATAAAGGTCCGGAATCAGCAGGTTACGGATACCTTCAGCCGGCTTGTGAATCCCGGCCGGCCGATCCCGTATTCTGCAACTGCGGTAAATGGCATTACGGATGAGATGGTATCAGAAGAGCCGGAGCTATCGGAGATACTGCCGGAATTCCTGGATTTTATCGGAGAAGATATTCTGGTGGGGCATAATATACATACCTTTGACATGTTGTTTTTATGGAATGCCGCGGGCCTGCTGTACAAAAAAACAATTTCCAATGATTATATTGATACGCTGACCCTGGCACGGTATTGCCTGCCCGGGTTATCTCATTATAAATTAGTTGATGTTGCTTCTTATTATCAGATCAGTACAGAGGGAGCGCACCGGGCATTGAATGACTGTATCATGAATCAACAGTGCTATGAACGACTGGGAGCAGAATATAAAGATATGCCGCAACAGCTATGCCCTATGTGCGGGGAACTGCTGGTGCGGCGCAATGGACGGTATGGTGCATTCTGGGGATGCAGCGGTTACCCGAACTGTAAATATACCCGGAACGCAGATTAGTGCTTGACCGGTATGCTACATCTGCTCCGGGCAGTTGATCCCCAGCAGACTCATGGCATCCCGGAGTGTTTTTCTGGTTACGGAAACCAGCTTTAAACGGGCATTCCGTATGGCTTCCTCCGGTACATTGATCCGGCAGCTGTTATAGAAGTGGTTGAAGGCCTGTGCTACTTCGACTGCAAACCGGGATATTAAGAATGGTTCATATTTCTCAGCAGCATCCAGAACTACCTTCGGAAATTTATTGATTGCCTTTAACAGTTCCATGGCATCCAGATCGGTCAGGATGGAATGATCAATGGAGGCTGTTTCATCGAATTCCGGTACTGCGCGGAGCAGGCTGGAGCATCTTGCATAGGTGTACTGGACATAAGGGCCGGTCTCACCTTCAAAGTTCAGTATCTTTTCCCATTTAAAGGAGACATCCTTGATTCGCTGATTGTAAAGGTCGTTGAATATGATAGCACCGACACCGACCATCTGTGCCACTTCATCCTTATTTGCAAGTTCCGGATTCTTTTCCTCAATGACTTCTTTTACCTTGGAGATTGCCTCTAGGAGGATATCTTCTGCGTAGATGATATTGCCGCTTCTGGTAGATAGCTTGGCACCCTCCAGGCTGACCAGGCCGTAAGGGATATGCACCAGCTGGCTGGCGGCCCAGTCATTGCCCAGCAGCTCGACTACTTTGAATACCTGTGCAAAATGAAGCTTCTGCTCCTGTCCGGTCACATACAGGCATTTGACAAACTGATAGGTTTCCTTGCGATAGTAGATTGCAGCCAGATCACGGGTGGCATAGATGGAGCCTCCATCTGCCTTCTTAATGATGCATGGGGCCATATCATAATCGGATAGATCAACGATATAGGCGCCATCACTTTCTTTTAGCAGGTTCGCCTGTTCCAGACGCTCGAATACAGCCGGGGTCTTATCCCGGTAAAAGCTCTCACCATTATAGGAATCGAAGTCTACACCCAGCAGCTTATAAACCCGCCGGTACTCGATCATACTGATATCCTTAAACCATTGCCAGATTGACAGGGCTTCCTCATCTCCCTGCTCCATCTTCACGAACCAGGCCCGGGCCTGGTCAATCAGTGTATCATCCTTCTCTGCTTCTGTATGGAAGCGTACATAAAGCTCCATCAGCTCTGCAATGCCGCGTTCCTCGACCGCTTCCTTCGATCCCCACGTCTTATAGGCAACGATCAGCTTGCCGAACTGGGTTCCCCAGTCGCCTAAGTGATTGATCCGGTGCACGGTATAACCCAGTTTGCTGTAGATCTTATATAGGGAATTTCCGATAATGGTAGTCCGGAGATGCCCTACATGGAAGTTCTTGGCAACATTTGGTGAGGAATAATCAATACAGATTGCCTGGCCTGCGCCCAGATCGGAACCGCCAAAATTCTCTGCACAGGCAGCATCCAGCATGGTTTTAACAAATAATTCCTTTTTTATATAAAAGTTGCAGTAAGCACCCTGTACCCTGATTTCTTCTATAAAGTCCAGCTTACCGGCTATCGTATTTTTTAAATCCTCTGCGATCTGATTCGGTGCCTTGTGCATGGTCTTGGCCAGACGGAAGCATGGAAACGCATAGTCACCCAGCTCCGGCTTCGGCGGTACTTCTAAAAGGGAAAGAATATCCTCCGGGGATAAGCCTTCTACGTTTTTTGATATGATTTCTGCTAATTGTTCTTTCATCGGTCAAAATCCTTTCCTGTATTGTAAGTTTGGTTGTTGTTATTTCCGGCTTCTGTCTGAGACGACTCCGGAGCCAGCAGCACCGGGAAGGAAAAGCGGACATTGGTACCGCTTATGAGGTCGCCGTCAATCTGCACCTTGCCGCCTAACAGGTAAATGATCTCATGGAGGCGGTGCAGGCCGCTGTACCACGGGCTTTGTGTCAGATAGTCAGAGCTGATGCCGACTCCGTTATCATTAATATAGACATCGATCATCCGGCTGTTGATATATATCTTTGCCAGTATCTTATTCGCATTGGAGTAGTAGAATATGTTATCCAGTACCTCCCGCAACATTTGTAACAGAGTAATGGTAATGATCGGCAGAACCTTCATATCATAATCCGTACAATCTACAGAAGCGTCAATGGTGCAGTCCGGATGCAGGGTACGATAACTTTGAACGCAGTCATCTATCGCCATCCAGACCGGACATTGCTGCTTTTGATCCTGATCCAGTTCCCGGATCAGAGAATCCGCTGCACTCAGTAATCGTTCATTGGAATCATGCAATTCCTGCAGGGTCAGTCTTGCCCGGGTCGGGTCGGACTGGATCAGCCATTTTAAAACCTCAAGCTTATTCTGATTATTTTCTATACCCTGACGGAGGGCGGTTCGGATCCGTTCTGCCGCCTGAGATTTATCATATTGATTCAGCATCAGGATCCGGCAGCCGTGAATGGCGCCATCTTCCTCCGGTTCTTCTGGAGAAGAGGGGATGTCCGGGCTGACTTCCACGGTCTCGTCCGCCTCCGGCTGGGGAAGCTTCTGATAAAGGGAGGACAGACACTGGTTTGAATGCTCTAATGCACGGATATGATTCCGGATCATGGAAAGCTCCGTATCCAGTTTATTGACCCGTTCTGTCAGGGCAGTCCTTACATCCTGCAATTCATCCAACTGTGCCTGGATGACCTGGCTTTTTCCCCTTGTTACAGAGCCGGAGGGTAACGGAGAAAAGATATTCTTGCGGGAGTCAGACTGGAAGGTATAGATATCCCGGGTTTTCTGAAGCTCCTCGATCTTAACGTCCAGTTCAAATAATTCTGACTTCAGATTCTGGATCTGTTCTGACTGTGTGATATAGGCAGAGCGAAAGTAATTCAGGATATCCCAGTTGGTGGTTCGAAGGGTATTCAGATGCTCATCAATGGACGGCCCTTCCTGTGTATCAGAGTCCACGTTGCTGGCGGAAGCTTCTTCGCTGGCCAGTGCATTTAATTCTTCTATGATATTGAACTGCCTTTCAGCCATATCTGCTGCCTCCTGTCGTGAAATCTGATCTGGAATCCCTGCTAAAAATGCAGGGCACTGGTCTTGCTGCGCCGCTTCAGGTAGCGGTAACGACGGTTCCTGATCCGAAATATAATAAATAAACTCAGACTGACCAGAATGATTGCAGAAACTGCAATGATCAGAGTATTATTTAGTCGTTTCTGGTGTTCCTCCGGGGAAATGCCCCAGCGCAGAACCTCGCCATTTACCGTCATATCATGATAGACGATATCCGACTCTCCAATAACAGAGCCATTGTAGGATACCGTTACTTTGCCGACAATGTTGTTTTCCAGCGTAGGATAATATGCGGTCTGCGTCGTCAGTGCGGCCGGATCCATATTTCTCGGAAGCAGGACGGTCAGATCGTTGTTTACGGAAAGGTTCAGTGTGTCGTGATCCAGTCCGTGATAGAAATTATTCAATATCAGGTCAGAGTGGTTGATGTTATTCGGGTTAAAGGTCTGTAACGGGTAGACATAAGTATAGTTATCAAAATAGTAATTATATAAGGCGGTCATATCCTGATAGCTGTTGGCAGCTCCTTCACAGTTCATGACAACGCAGATCAGTTCCATATCATTTTTCTTTGCATAGGTCACAGCCGTATTCCTTGCCTGATCGGTAAATCCGGTCTTTCCGCCTTCGATCGGTTCGTAATAGTATGGACTGGTCGGGAATATTGGCTTTAGCTGATGCCATAGATCCCGTGGTTCTTCGCAGATATTGGTCGGCGGGATCTGATAATAGATTGTTTCATCTATGGTGCGGAACAGAGGATTATTCATGGCAGCCCGCATAATGAGGGCCATGTCGTAGGCAGTCGTATAATGATCATCGTCATGCAGTCCGTGAGGATTGACAAAGTGAGTATCCTGGCAGCCAAGCTCGATAGCCTTTGCATTCATCATATTGGAAAATCCTTCCAGGGAACCGCCGACATGCTCGGCCATGCCCCAGGAGGCTTCATTGGCGGATTGCAGCAGTATGGCATAAAAACACTGTTCTGCCGTGATCTGCTCTCCGACATCTAAGGCGATGTGATTGCTGTCCCGCTCAATTCCCCAGATTGCGTCATTGGAAAAGGTGATAATATCGGTCATGTTGACATGTTCCAGCGCCACCAGACAGGTCATGACCTTGGTGATGCTGGCAGGATAGCAGCGGGTGCGTGCGTTTTTTTCATACAGAATGGTTCCTGTTTTTGCATCCATGACAATGGCGGAACCCGAAACAATGGCAGGCGCATTCAGATCACTGATATCAGCCGGTGCTTCTGTCGATGCAGGGTCTTCCGAAGGATCAGAAGAACTGCCGGTCTCGTCTGTGGCGTCAGTTCCCTCTGGCTGGACATCTGTAAAACGGACAGATACCGCCGCAGATTCCATGGGCCTGGCCAATACCGGAAGCGTACAGGAAGGGGAGACTGTTATATAAGATAATGTCATCATAAAGCTTAGGATGACAGCGGATAATTTACAACTGTTTTTATTCAAAATCTTCCTCCAGATGGTACTAACATACTTATTTAACATTTTATTATAGATGGATAAATTAGTCAATGAAAAACCCTCGGATACAGGCAGGAGAGGCGTTTATATTCATGCATCAAGTATCAAACGAAAAAATGATTTATATATTCATAAATATGTAAAGAAATATTAAGAAACATCCCTTGAAGTTTATAAAAAAATGTGATAGGGTGACTATGAAACAAATTTCTATATTATAGTAACTTGTGAAATTGTATTATAAATGCAGGAGGAGAACCATGAACAAAAAGAAAGTTGGAGTAATAATGGCGGTAATTGTCGTAATGGCAACGGCAATGGGAGGCTGCACCGGGGAGAGCAGTGCAGATAAAGTATACGTAGAATCCGTGGCATCCTTAGTATCTGGCAATTCCGGAGTACAGAACCGGTATTCCGGCGTGGTAGAGCCACAGGAGGTCTGGGAAGTAAATAAGAATGTTGAAAAATCCGTTAAAGAGATTTTTGTTGCAGAAGGCGATGAAGTAGAAGAGGGAACTCCGTTATTTGAGTATGATACGGATACCCTGAAGGGAGAGCTGGCACAGGCAGCGCTGGATCTGGAAGGGATGCGGAATGAGATTACGAATTATCAGGGCCAGATCAAACAGCTCAATGAAGAAAAAAGTACGGCACCGGAGGATGAAAAGTTCAATTATACGGTTCAGGTTCAAAGCCTGCAGAATAGTATTAAGCAGACAGAATACAATATTGAAAGCAAGAAAATAGAAATGGAAAAGAAGCAGGAGGCCATTGATAACGCAACAGTGACCAGTCAGATGGCAGGCGTTGTAAAAACGATCAATGAATCCGGCATGGATGAAATGGGAAATACTGCAGCATTTATCACGATCCTGGCTACCGGTGATTATCGGGTCAAGGGTCTGGTAAGCGAGCAGAGTGTATGGTCTATTCAGGAGGGACAGACCGTGATCATCCGTTCCCGGATCGATGAGGAGCAGACCTGGAGCGGGACCGTCAGCAGAGTGGATACGGAAAACCAGGAGACCAATAATAATAACGGCTATATCAGCAGTTCGGATTCCGGACAGTCTGCCAGCAAATATCCGTTTTATATTAATCTGGACTCTACGGACGGATTGATTCTCGGTCAGCATGTTTACATAGAAATGGATGAGGGACAAAGTACAGTAAAGGAAGGAATCTGGTTGTTCGAAGGATATATCGGAATGGATGAGGATGATCCGTATATCTGGGTTGCCAATAAGAGAAACCGGTTAGAAAAGCGAAAGGTAGAGCTCGGTGAGTATGATGAGGATCTGGGGGAATATGAGATTAAGTCCGGACTTTCTGAAGAGGACTATATTGCATATCCGATGCCGGGTCTGTATGAGGGTGTGACTACCGTGACAGATGCAGAGGAAGTGGATTATTCATCACCGTTGTATAATCAGGAAGGCAGTATGGAAGAAGGTATGCCTGATGAAGGCGGTATGATCGATGAAGGCGGCATGATCGATGAAGGCAATGTGATACCGGAGGGAAATGGTGGATTACACAGGTGAAGACGAAGGAGCCGAAGAACCAGTAGAAGAGCCGGAGGAATGAGCAGAATGATATTGAATTTACAAAGTATTTTTAAAGACTATCAGCAGGATAAGCTTGTGGTTCCGGTATTGAAGGACGTATCCCTCCAGGTGGAAGAAGGAGAATATGTAGCCATAATGGGGCCGTCCGGTTCCGGAAAGACAACGCTTATGAATATTATTGGATGTCTGGATCGGCCGACATCAGGAATCTATGAACTGGCTGGTGAGGATGTATTGCAATACAAGGACAAGGAGATGTCGGATCTGCGTCTCAGTAAAATCGGTTTTGTATTTCAGAGCTTTCATCTGATGCCAAGACAGTCGGCGCTGGAAAATGTAGCGCTGCCGTTAAGCTATGCCGGAGTTAAGAAGAAGGAGAGAAGGGAACGGGCGGCAGCAGCCCTGGAACGGGTCGGCCTGGGGGAGCGTGTGGATTTCAAACCGACACAGCTTTCCGGCGGACAGAAGCAGCGGGTTGCCATTGCAAGAGCCATGGTGAATAATCCGAAGATCCTGCTGGCAGACGAACCGACCGGAGCATTGGATTCCAAATCCGGAAAGCAGATCATGGAGCTGTTTGAACGTTTGAATGAAGAAGGGGTCACGATCGTAATGATCACCCACGACAGAAATATAGCCTTACATGCAAAACGGATCATTCATATCATTGATGGCGTGATCACAGAGGAAGGCGGAAAGGAGGAGACCGATGAGTAAGAAACGGATAATGATCATTATCATAGTTCTGGTTGTAGTCGTTGCATTGGCAACAGGCGGCTTCTTTATATTTCGCTGGTACCGTTCTGAAAATACCATGGCGGAGGTTCAACCGGTTTCTAATCTGAACTGGGGATACGGCGGCAATGAAATGAGCAGCTATGGGATGGTAACCAATGATTCGTCTCAGGATGTGTACTTTCTGGAAAATCAGACGATTGATGAAGTATTCGTAACGGAGGGACAGACGGTTTCCGCAGGGGATCCGTTGATCTCCTATGATATGACGATGTCAAATCTTCAGCTAGAGATGAAAGAACTGGATGTTAATACATACAGTACGAAGCTTGCGGCAGCGAAGAAGGAGCTGGAACGGTTAAAGAATACGACGCCAATCCCGGATACTCCGGCGACGGAAGCTCCGGTGACGCCGGTTACACCGGTTGAACCGGAGAAACCGCAGCTTCCGGAGAAGACAGGGGAAGCGTATAATTATATCTCATCGGCCTCCATACCGAATAAGGGTACCGGAACCATAGAGGATCCGTATGTATTTCTTTGTACATCGGAATGTTATGTGCTAGGGGAATACTTAAACAGCCTGTCCGCAGATGCAGCAAATCCGGTTTTTGTGATATTTGAGATCCACCAGGATAATACATTTGAGGGTGAACTGCTGACTGCATGGAACGTAAGCGGGATCAGTGGATTGCCACAGATGGCAGCGGATTCCAAGTGGGCAGTGAGTACCAAGTCTGAGATCATGGAACCATCGACGGATCCGGGAATCGATGATCCGCAGGATGTGGAACCGGCAGTGCCGGAAGAGCCGCAGGGATATACGGCACAGGAGCTGGCAAAGCAGATCACAGAGAAAGAGAAGGAGATACGGGATCTGAATCTGAGTAAGCGAAGAGCAGAGCTGGAATTGGAGCAGATGAAGAAGGTTTCTGAGAATGGAGTGGTAACAGCTACGATCAATGGAGTGGTCAAAAAGCTGGGTGATGTAGAAAATCCGCCGACAGATGGAAGTCCGTTTTTGACGGTCAGCGGTTCCGAAGGTCTCTATGTACGCGGTTCCATAAGTGAACTGATGCTGGATAAGGTGGAGGTAGGACAGACCGTATATGCGAATTCCTGGGAAAGCGGCATGGGCTTTGAAGCTACCATTACCGAGATTTCCACGTATCCGCAGGATAATAATTCATTCTGGGGAGAGGGAAATCCAAACGTATCCTACTATCCATATACGGCATACATTGAGAATACAGAAGGTCTGAAGAATGGGGAATATGTGGATCTTACCATGACGAGTAATGAAGATAATTCCAATAGTATTTTCCTGCAGAAGGCATATGTCCGGGAAGAGAATGGAAGATCCTATGTATTGAAGGCAGATGAAAATGACAGACTGGTGAAACAGTATGTGGTTACCGGAAAGTCACTCTGGGGGCAGTCGGTAGAGATTGTATCTGGACTTACATTGGAAGACCGGATTGCATTTCCATACGGTAAGGAAGCCGTAGAGGGTGCAAAGGTAAAGGATCCGTCCGGCGAAGGCTTTTATAAGTGATAAGGAGGAAACATTATGTTAGAGAATATAAGACTGTCCTTTCAGGGAATCTGGTCACATAAGATGCGTTCCTTTCTTACCATGCTGGGAATCATCATTGGTATTGCGGCAATCATTGCCATTGTATCCACAATTCAGGGAACGAACGAACAGATCAAGGAGAATCTGGTGGGCTCCGGAGAAAATACGGTAACTGTACAGCTTAATCAGGGTGATTATCCATATGAAATAGAATGGAATGGAGTACCGGATGGAGTACCGGTCATTTCAGAGGAGGTTAGACAGGAGATCCTGAATCTGAATCATGTGGAAAATGCTTCTTTGTTTACCCGCCGGGATGGATATGATGCAGTCTATCATCAGAATACCGGATTGTCAGGCGGAAAGATATTCGGTGTAGATCAGAATTATTTTTCTACCTGCAATTACAGGATAAAGTATGGAAGGAATTTCGCAGATTCTGATTATACGAATTTCCGAAAGGTCGTGATCCTGGACGATGATTCTGCAGAGACACTGTTCTCCGGGGAGAATCCGGTAGGGAAGACGATTGAGATCAAGCAGGAACCGTATGTGGTAATCGGGGTGGTGGAGAAATCCTCTCAGTTTGAACCGGTGATCAATTCCATCGATGATTACTATATGTATGCAGAAGACAGCAGCGGCTCCGTTTATGTACCGGATGTGACATGGCCGGTGATCTATGCTTATGATGAACCGCAGAATCTGGTCCTGAAGCTGGATAGTGCAGATAATATGACGGCAGCAGGAAAGGAAGCATCGGATATTCTGAATGTAGGACTTTCGGTACAGGATGAGACTATGAAATATAAGGCACAGAACCTGTTAGAGCAGGCAAAGGAGATTCAGGAGCTAAGTAAATCAACGAATACGATGCTGATCTGGATCGCCGGAATTTCCTTACTGGTAGGCGGTATCGGTGTTATGAATATCATGCTGGTATCTGTTACCGAACGTACCCAGGAGATTGGTCTGAAGAAGGCGATCGGAGCGAGAAAGGGAAAGATCCTGGGACAATTCCTGACAGAGGCTGCAGTATTGACCAGTCTTGGCGGTGTGGCCGGCGTGATCGTCGGTATCATCTTAGCGGAGGTGATATCCAAGCTGATGGTGACGAAGGTGGCGATCAGCATACCGGCGGCTGTGATCGCGGTACTCTTCTCTATGGTAATTGGAATCGTCTTCGGGCTGCTTCCGTCTTATAAGGCGGCGAACTTAAATCCGATTGATGCATTGCGGCATGAATAAAGCAATTAAGAATTATATTATTTGAAAATGAAAGGCCTCCTGCGCTATGTGTACAGGAGGTTTTTTGTTTTGTATATGCATTATCTTTATGATCTGTTTCCTAAATCAGAAAGCAGGTTGGCAGAAAATATAAAGAATGATATAATTTGACATGAGGAGGGACCCGGCGTAGCTGGGAGGAGTCCTGATGTCGGATAGAACTGAAGTAAAGTTGTAGTCCGTCAAGAGTCCTGATGTCGGAAAACAGGGAACGGGATATGAAAAAAGGAAGCAAGGCAGCTATTGTATGCTGTTCCAACGGGCAGCGCCATACCGGGAAGGCTGTGATAGATAAACTGAATAGTACCTTACTGGAGCTGGGACTGATCCCGGTCTTTGGCAGACATATTTACGAAGACGATTCTGTATTCAGCGGTTCCGGAAAGGAGCGGGCGGAAGATCTGATGGCGGCCTATCAGGATGATGATATAAAAGTTATCTTTGATATTTCAGGCGGAGATATCGCCAATGAGATCCTGCCTTATCTGGATTATGAATGCATCGCACAAAGCGATAAGCAGTTCTGGGGCTATAGTGATCTGACGACGGTTATCAATGCCATTTATACAAAGACGGGAAAACCGTCGGTATTGTATCAGGTTAAGAATCTGGTTGATGCAAACGGGAAACAGCAGGTACGGAACTTTTCAAATACGGTGTTTGAAAACGGGAATGATCTGTTTTCCTTCTCCTGTCATTTTGTACAGCGGGAGCAGATGCAGGGTGTCGTGACAGGCGGTAACATCCGTTGCCTGTTGAAGCTGGCCGGTACGGAATACTGGCCGGATATGAACGGGAAGCTGCTGTTGCTGGAGAGCCGGAGCGGGGAGGTTCCACAGATGGTGACATACCTCAGCCAGCTAAAGCAGATCGGAGTATTTAATAAGATTAGCGGTATTCTGTTAGGAACCTTTACCGGGATGAAGGAGAGGGGATGCACGCCGGATATCGTTGCACTGGTAAAACGGTATGCCGGAGAGGAACTGCCGATTGCAGTTACGGAGGAGATTGGTCATGGAACGGATTCGAAGGGAATCATCATCGGGAAGGAATTGCAGCTCCATGTGTTATAACCCGTTATATCTGTATACCAGGGAGGAATAAGGAATGAAAAAGTTATATTTATGTTTGATTACTTTGTTGTCTGCCCTATGTCTTGTAAGCTGTGAAGCTATAGACGATTCAAATACCGGAACATCTGAATTGAATGAAGCAGATGCGGAATCGTACTGGTTTTCTTCTGATCAGAAAGTACAAAGAGTGCATGTAGAGGCGTCTATCTCTGACGATCTGCCGGATGAAATGAATCTGCTTATAACACATGTTGCAGAATATACGAACGGAAATTTATATGAATTATGCTTAGACTATGACAAAGAGTTTTCATGCAGGGAATACGATGGATGGGATCGGCGTCGTTTAGGATATTTCTATGTAGAAGGAGATTCCATTTATCGGGTCAGAGTAATTGAGAAAGAGTTTGCGCCAGCCTTTGAGCAGACCGGCACCTCCGGCAGAACAGACGCAATTACGGAGGATGAGGATATTACTGCATGGAGTGAAGCGGATTTTAAAAGCAGGGGTGCTCTTGTCTGCCAGGACAGTTCAATGGAGGACAAGCTCGGGAAAGAGGAAACAGGTTTTCATGAGACCATAGAGATAGATGGTGACCGTTCTATATATAATGATTATTATAACAGAGTGGAAACGGATTTTTATGAATGCTTTACATGGGAAAAGGGAAAGGGTCTGGTGCGGTATTATTCCGGATATGGTGCAGAAAGCCTGCATTTAGAATTGACTGTGACGGATGACGATAGTAAGGAATAAGGATATGAGATTAAGAAATGTACGCGGTTCAAGAGAGACCATTGCCGTAAATGATTTTGTGATCAAAAACGAAACAGAATACCGGGGAACGTGGAAGAATGTCTTTGGCAATGACCATCCGGTTCATATTGAGATCGGTATGGGAAAGGGACAGTTTATTACGACTCTGGCGCAGCAGAATCCGGATATCAATTATATCGGGATTGAGAAGTATTCCAGTGTGCTGGTGCGTGCGCTTGAGAAGCAGGAGGAGTTAAGGCTTCCGAATCTGTATTTTATCCGCATGGAGGCGGAGTATGTAGCAGATGTATTTGCAAAGGGTGAGGTGGCCCGGATCTATCTGAATTTCTCAGATCCATGGCCGAAAGATCGTCATGCGAAGCGGAGGCTGACTTCAAAGGAATTCTTTACCCGTTATGATCAGATCCTGAAACCGGACGGTGTGGTGATCTTTAAGACGGATAATCGGGAGTTGTTTGATTTTTCTGTTCAGCAGGTGCCGGAAGCCGGCTGGAGACTGGTAAATGTGACCTATGATCTGCATCATAGCGAATATATAGAAGGAAATGTTATGACAGAGTATGAGATGAAATTTGCAGCAGAGGGTAAGCCGATTCACCGGCTGGTGGCAGAGCGGGGATAACGGACGATATGTGTAGCAGGGAGTGTGTAGATGATGGAACGTGTAATTGTTATCGGCAGTCCCGGTTCCGGAAAAAGCAGCTTTGCAAGAAAACTGCATACGGAGACGGGGATTCCGTTATATTATCTGGATATGCTTTGGCATAAGCCGGATCGGACAACGGTTCCGCAGGAGGAATTTGATGCCCGGTTGCAGGTGATACTGGATCAGGACAGATGGATCATGGATGGTAATTACCAGCGGACGCTTGAGAAACGTCTAACGGCATGTGATACGGTGTTTCTTATGGATATCCCGACAGAGATCTGCATAGCAGGCGTAGAGGCCAGGATTGGCAGGAAACGGGAGGATATGCCGTGGGTAGAGACTGAGTTTGACGAGGAGTTCAGACAGTATATCATGGAGTTTTCTCAGGCCCGGCTGCCACAGATCTATGCGCTTCTTGAAAAGCACCGGGATCGGAAAAATATTGTTATTTTTAAATCGAGAAAAGAAGCAGACAGGTATAATATATTAAGATCCGGGAATACTGCTAATTGTGGATGAATTCCTTCTGAATGTATAGCTGAGAGAGATGGAGAATGATGGAAATGCCGGATGAATGCTATGGAAATAAACGGAAGGATGGCTGAATATAACAGTTTTGAAAGAAAATTGAAAAAAATGCTTGCATTTTGAAAAACAGTGAGTTATAATCAATTTTGCGTTGTGGATGACAGCAATGCAGCAAAACAGAATAAGCGCTTCTAGCTCATTTGGTAGAGCACCTGACTCTTAATCAGGGTGTGCGGGGTTCGAGCCCCCGGAGGCGCACTTTAAAGTGTGTTTGGCTACAATAAGTTGTGGTCGAACGCATTTTTTTGTTGCGCAAAGCGTGTTTTATCTGGGAGTAGCGTATCGGTAAGGCAGTCGGAATAGTCTGGCCGGGGTTTCTGGGTGATTGACGATGGGCGGAGAAAGGAGTATATTAATTTAACAATATATGTTGCGGGATATATAATCAGAATAAAAAACAGGAGGAAAAAAATCATGCCTTTTCATTTTTTGATCATTAAGGAAACACCACTTTCCTTGTTCTTGTCGATTCTTGGCGCAATATGCGGAGGTATGGCGCTTATGACCGGAAGCGTGGCGTTCCATACGATGTCCGATCAAATGGATCTGGAGGGCTCTGTGGGTTGGTGGCTGGCCTGTCTTGGCTTTGGCGCCGCCGCAGTTCTGTTTTATTTTATTGCCGTTAAGAGTTCGAAAAAGGCAAGGGAGCACAGGCTGGAAACGGAGCGGGAGTATGCGCAGAAGGAATTTAAGCTTTCCAGCGAGAATAAAGAGGATAAATAAATGTCTGTTATGGCGAGAAGCGGATTTTAGATGAAAAAGGTCAAAATTGACCTATTATATTGTCATAAGAATCCCTATATTTATGATAAACCATTTGTTATAATTCAGAAAAATAAAGAACAGTAACAAATGGAAAGGAGAACGTAAATGGGATTTCATAAGGATTTTATGTGGGGAACTGCAACTGCGGCTTATCAGATTGAGGGTGCATGGAATGAGGACGGAAGAGGCCCAAGTGTCTGGGATGTATGCGGCAGAGATCGAAATGTAGTGTTGTTTAATGAGACCGGGGATGTGACCTGTGACCACTACCATAGATATAAGGAGGATGTAGCCCTGATGAAGGAGCTGGGGATGAAGTGTTACCGGTTCTCCATAAGCTGGAGCCGGATCCTGCCGGAGGGAACCGGAGCAGTGAATCAGAAGGGGCTGCAGTTCTATTCGGATCTGGTGGACGAGTTGAAGGCCAATGGAATTGAACCGCTGGTTTCTCTGTTCCACTGGGATTATCCGTATGCGTTATATCAGAAGGGCGGCTGGATGAATCCGGAGTCATCAGAATGGTTCCTGGAATATACAAAGGTAGTGGTGGATGCATTATCGGACCGGGTATCCTGCTGGATCACCATGAATGAACCGCAATGCTTTATCGGCTGCGGACATACGATAGGAAGCCATGCGCCATTTGTGAAGCTTGGCACCAGGGATCTGATCACGATGAGCCATAATGTGCTGTTATCTCATGGCAAGGCAGTCCGGTATATCCGGGAGCATGCAAAGACGAAGGCGGAGATTTCATTTGCCCCGATCGCACCGGTTTATATTCCGAAGGATGATTCGAAAGAGGCGATCGAAGAGGCAAGAGCAAAGACGTTCCATATGAACCGTGAACGGTTTGTCTTTAGTCTGACCTGGTGGAGTGATCCGGTCATCCTGGGAAAATATCCGGAGGAGGCATATGAATTGTTTGGCGAGGATATGCCGGTGTACAGTGAGGAGGAAATGAAGCTGATCAGTCAGCCTCTGGATTTCTATGGCATGAATGTGTATTATTCAGAGGCAGATCATGAAACGGAAGGATATCCGGAGAATATGTGGCAGGGACGCGGACGGACCGGCATGGGCTGGGTGGTATCCCCGGAGGTAATGTATTGGTCGCCGAAGTTTATCTATGAGCGGTACGGACTTCCGATCATGATCACAGAAAACGGTATGGCAGGCATGGACTGGATTCATATGGACGGTAAGGTTCATGATCCGTACCGGATTGATTTTTTGCATCGTTATCTTCTGGAATTCAAGCGGGCGGCAGAGGAAGGGATTCCGTTAAAGGGCTATATGCATTGGTCGCTCATGGATAATTTTGAATGGGCCTGTGGTTATAATATGCGGTTTGGTCTGATCTATGTAGACTATCAGTCCCAGCAGCGGATCATTAAGGACTCCGGCTACTGGTTCCGGGATGTGGTTCAGACGAACGGGGAAAATCTGTAAGCGCAGGTTTGGATGGCGGTTGCGTTCGGTTATATTTTTCTCTTTTTCTTAAAAAAGTTCGTGCAATTTAAAAGAAGTTGTGTTATAATAGCAAAAGTTGTTGGAGAACAAGCCAGCAACTTTTGTTTTCGGAATGTGGCTCAGCTTGGTAGAGCGCTTCGTTCGGGACGAAGAGGTCGCAGGTTCGAATCCTGTCATTCCGACGATAAGAAAACAGCGGATTTCCTTAGGGTTTTCAAGGAAATCCGCTGTTTTTGTGTTTGGTGAAATGAGGTGAAACTACTCCGGTGGCAGCTCTCCCAGAACCCCGGTGCGCTTCTCTTTGGAAAGACCGCCTGACATATGGGACTGTTCCGTATTGATAAACCTTGCCCGAAGAATGGAGTCCTCACCATAACGGCTGCGGATACTGTCAATCGCTGAATTTAGTTTAGACAGCTTTTCATTTCGTTCAGAGGAAAACAGGTTATATTGCTGACATTCTTCGCTGGTGACATGAGCGGTAGATACGCCGATCTGCCGGATCGGTTCCCGGTTCCAGACCTGTTGAAAGAGCCGGCAGGCAGTTTCATAGATCACTTCCGTTACATTGGTGGGAGTCAGCAGTCTTGTCTGGTGAGACTGGTGCTGAAAGTTATAATCCAGGATGGAAATGGAGACCACACTGATATATGCGTGGTCTGCCCGGATTCTGGCACCTACCGTTTCACATAAGGACAGCAGAAAGACCTTTGCTGTTTCCGGATCTGTCACATCGCAAGAGGTGGTAATAGAGTTCCCGTAACTTTTATTCGCCGCCTTGTGGTCTGTTACCAGCTCCACATCATAGCCGTTGGCATAATTCCAGATGGTTTCTCCATGTTTTTTGAAATGGTACCGCAGGGTACTCACATCACACCGGGCAATGTCTCCAATGGTGTGGATTCCCAGCTCATGAAGCCGTTTGCCGGTAGAACCACCTACGAAAAACAGGTCTTCTACCGGCAGCGGCCACATCTTGTCCGGGATTTCTTTTGGGAACAGGGTATGAACCAGATTCGGCTTTTTGAAGTCAGATGCCATCTTTGCCAGAAGCCGGTTACAGGATACGCCGATATTTACCGTGAATCCAAGATCAGAATGGATTTTATCCTTGAGATATTCTGCAAACACAACAGGAGAGCCATACAGCCGGGTGGTGCCGGTCATATCGCAGAAGGCTTCGTCAATGCTGTATTGCTCTACCACGGGAGCATATTCCCGGAGCAGTTCCATCAGGCGGCGGGAACAGGCTACATATAACCCATAGCTGGGCGGGGCAATGTAAAGCTCCGGACATTTCTTCCGGGCGCTGACCAGGGGTTCCCCGGTATGAATATGGAAGGCCTTTGCAGGAGTGGATTTGGCAAGGACGATACCATGCCTCTGTTCTTCGCTTCCTCCGATTACGGAAGGAATGGTACGCAGATCCAGGGCAGCAGGATCCTCCTCCAGTCGGTGTGCGGCCTCCCAGGAGAGAAATGCACTATTCACATCTACATGATAAATTACCGGTTCCGGCATAAGTAAATTCCTTTCATAAATCGCATATTATAATAATAACAATAAAATATTACCGGTTATATAGTATACGCGGTGCCACTCGGAAAGCTGCGCTTCCCTCGTTGAACGGGCTGTCGCCCTATCAAAATCGAAACCAACAGGCACGTCTGCAAGCAGCCCGCCTGTTAGTTCGCGATTTTGGCACCGCTTGTTACCTGCGTTCATTGTACCAGAAATTTTGCAAAAATCCAGCGGTGATGATTTACATTATATTTCAGATTGAATAAATGAATACTTCCCTCCATGTTGGCAGTACAGGTAAATATGATCTCGCGGGTTCCGGCGGACTTTGTTTCCTTTTGACAGAGGATTTCTGTAATAGGAACAGTAAGGATCCGGTGATCCTCAGCTTCATACCGGAAGCGTACAGGAGTCAGGTCGCCTATGGTAGACACAACACAGAATACCTGTATCGGAATATTAGATGTCTGCATAGAAGTCACCTCACTTTTTGTTTTATAGCATTATAATATCAGAACATATGTTCCCGGTAAACAGGAAAATGAAGGAATATGTAACAGTTAGGATGGCAAACCGGCAGAACCTGCAAAGTATGTTTGGCTTAGTTTTGTAGAAAGATGTTGAGATAATAAATGACATATAGTATAATGTATATATCTATTTTGGCAAAAATCAGTTCGTTATGTATAGTGTGAAAATAATTTTAGTGAAGGGAAGGGCATAAAATGGGTTTGCTAGAAGAAATGAAAACAATGGGGATAAGTGTAGATGAAGCATTGGTAGATCGCTTTATGGGAAACGCTTCGTTATATGAGAGAATGTTGAAAAAATTTCCGGCTATGATAAAGGATCTGACGGTACAGCCGGATTTTGACGGGAATGATTATACGGATATTATTGAAAAAGCGCATGCGATCAAGGGAGCAACCGGAAACTTATCCATAGATCCGTTATATAAGCCATATACGGAGATCGTAAATCTGTTACGGGAAGGAAAGCCGGAGGAGGCAAGAGAGATTCTTAAGAAGGTGCTGCCGGTTCAGGATGAAATTGTTCAATGTATTGAAAAGTATATGTAAACGTGTATTATAGTGTGATTGAATATGAGGAATGATTTGCCATGGAAATTGAAACAACCCAAAAAGAAACCATACTGATCGTAGATGATATTGAGATCAATCGTGCTGTTTTAACAGAAATATTTAAAGAGGACTATCAGACAATAGAAGCATGTAACGGAGTAGAAGCACTTGAAATAATCAATGGAGAGAATGATATTTCTGCAGTGCTTCTTGATTTGCTTATGCCGGAGCTGAATGGTCTGGGGGTTCTAAAGGCAATGAATGAGAGTGGTAAGATTGAGAGCATTCCGGTCTTTCTGATCACTGCGGCAGATAGTCGGGAGATGCTTCAGGAAGGATATGATCTGGGTGCGATTGATGTTATCACAAAACCATTTATGATGCATTTTCTAAAATGCAGAGTGAACAACGTGATCGAACTGTACCGTCATAGAAATAAACTGGAGAGTATCGTGGCGGAACAGGTAAAACGCCTGAATGAGATGAACCAGTCGATGGTAGAGACACTGGCGACTATTGTTGAATTCCGGGATTGTGAATCCGGAGAACATGTAAAGCGGATCAGCAGTCTGACCAGGGCATTGATGGCAGAGGTCAGTCAGATGTATCCGGAATATTCTATGCCGAAGAGTGAGATTGAAAAGGTTGCTATGTCTTCTGTATTACATGATGTAGGTAAGATTTCAATTCCGGATCAGATTTTGAATAAGCCGGGCAGACTGACCAATGAGGAATTTGAGATCATGAAGAGCCATGCCCGGGAGGGCGGCGAGATTATTT
>ERZ777011.489-NODE-489-length-60825-cov-4.316176_pt1 | contig 60825 bp, 45 predicted proteins | sample MGYA00374964_ERZ777011 | MGnify/ENA primary metagenome ERZ777011 (study PRJEB29310, sample SAMD00008975) | mouse gut metagenome | study: EMG produced TPA metagenomics assembly of the Metagenome analysis of fecal microbiota from mouse which was promoted...
AAAGGAAAAGATTTCATGAGAGCGTTGACAGCCCCCTTAGAAGAACTGGGAGCATTTTTGGAAATAAAGGAGAAATTACGCGGGGAGAGTGCTTCGGCGGCATTCACAGGCTGCGTGGACTCTCAGAAGCTGCATATGATATACGGATTGGGCGATGGTGTGAGGATAAAAGCCATCGTTACTTACAGTGACTTAAAAGCCAGGGAGATCTTTGAAGAATATAAATTTTATGACAGAAATGTCATGCTGTATCCCGCCAAGGATCTGATCTTCTTCCAGGCAGATATTCACGGCAATCAGCTGGTGAAGGAGCGGGTCAGGACCATGCGCCGCCTGATGGAGAATAAACCGTTGACCATAGTCACCACATACGCGGCTTTGATGACGCCCCTTGCCCTGTGGGACAGGGAGTCGGACGTAATCGATATTGAGAGGGGCGGTACGCTGCAGGAGAGGCGTCTTGCGGAAAGGCTGGTGGCCTTCGGATATGAAAAAAGCTACCAGGTGGAGAATCCGGGGCAGTTTTCCATCCGCGGAGGTATTATAGACATTTTTGACCTGACCGAGGAGAATCCTTACCGTATTGAGCTGTGGGGGGATGAGGTGGAATCCATCCGCAGCTTTGACGTCTTAAGCCAGCGCTCTATCGAAAAGCTGGAGAGCGTATCCGTGTTCCCGGCGTCAGAATTTGTCCTGGATGACGCCAGAATCAGGGCAGGCCTGGAACGGCTGGAAGCGGAAGCGGAAAGCCAGGAAAAGCTGTTCCGGGATGCCTTTCAGACGGAGGAGGCAGGGAGGATTGCCGCCCAGGTGAGAGAGCTGAAGGAGCAGCTGCTGGAGTTTAAAAGCAAGGTTAATCTGGAAGGATATATCCGCTATTTCTATGAGGATACCGTGACGCTGCCGGAAATGCTGACACGTATGTCAGACCCTGTCTTTTTTCTGGAGGAGCCTGTCAGGCTCCGGGAACAGGCAGAGGCCGTAGAGCTGGAGTTTCGTGAGAGCATGTCCCAGCGGGCGCAGAAGGGGCTTTGCCTGCCGGGACAGATGAATATTCTCTACAGCGGCGAGGAGGTGGCAGCCAGGCTTCTGGGAGGAAAAGTGGTCACTGTTTCCACCATGGATTCCAGAGGCGGATATTTTAAGCCGGAACAGAAGGCGGACATCGCAGCAAGGAGCCTTGCTCCATACAACAACAGCTTTGAAGCATTGGTCAAGGATCTAAGGCAGTTTAAGAAAAAGGATTACCGTGTCCTGCTGCTCTCCGGTTCCCGTACCAGGGCAAGACGGCTGGCGGAGGACCTGCGGGACGAGGGACTGGCAGCTGTTTACACGGAGGATCCCCTGCGGGAGGTGCAGCCCGGGGAAGTGCTGACCTATTATGGCCATGTGGGCAGAGGCTTTGAATATCCGCTGCTGAAATTTGTGGTGTTGTCGGAGACGGATATTTTCGGAGCGGAGAAGAAAAAGAAAAAGGCAAAGAAGCTCTACCAGGGTCAGAAGCTCAAGGACATGGGTGAGCTGAAGGTAGGGGACTATGTAGTACATGAGAGCCACGGCTTAGGGGTCTACCGGGGCATTGAAAAGGTGGAGATGGAGGGTGTGGTCAAAGACTACATCAAGATAGAATACCGGGACGGCGGCAACCTGTATGTGCTGGCCACGGGCCTGGACGTGATTCAGAAATATGCTTCCGCCGATGCCAGGAAGCCGAAGCTGAACAAGCTGGGCTCCAAAGAGTGGGAGAAGACCAAGACAAAAGTGCGGGGGGCCGTCAGCGAGGTGGCGAAGGACCTGGTGGAGCTGTATGCCCTGCGCCAGTCGGGGGAAGGCTTCCGTTATGGCCCGGATACGGTCTGGCAGAGGGAGTTTGAGGAGATGTTTCCCTTTGAGGAGACGGAGGACCAGCTGAACGCTATTGCGGAGACCAAGGCCGACATGGAAAGCGGCAGGATCATGGACCGCCTGATCTGCGGAGACGTGGGCTATGGCAAAACGGAGATAGCACTGCGGGCGGCATTCAAGGCGGTGCAGGAGGGGAAGCAGGTGGTATATCTGGTGCCCACCACCATTCTGGCCCAGCAGCACTATACCACCTTTGTGCAGAGGATGAAAAATTTCCCCGTGAGGGTGGAGATGATCAGCCGCTTCCGTACGCCGGGAGAGCTGAAGAAGATCATTGCGGATTTGCAGAAGGGTCTGGTAGACATCTGCATCGGCACCCACAGAGTCCTGTCCGGCGATGTGAAATTCAAGGATCTGGGCCTGCTGGTCATAGACGAAGAGCAGCGATTCGGCGTGGCCCATAAGGAGAAAATCAAGAAACTGAAGGAAAATGTGGATGTGCTCACGTTGACGGCTACCCCCATCCCCAGAACCCTCCATATGAGCCTTGTGGGTATCCGGGATATGAGCGTGCTGGAGGAAGCACCGGAGGACAGGCTGCCCATTCAGACCTTTGTCTGTGAGTATAATGAAGAGCTGGTGCGGGAGGCCTGCGTCCGGGAGCTTGGCAGGAACGGGCAGGTATACTATGTCTACAACCGGGTCAATAACATTGCCGATGTGGCGGCCAGGATTGCCGCCCTGGTGCCGGAGGCGGCCGTGTCGTATGCCCACGGGCAGATGCGGGAAAATGAGCTGGAAAAGATCATGTATGACTTTATCGCCGGTGAGATTGACATACTGGTATCTACCACTATTATCGAGACGGGCCTGGACATCTCCAATGTAAATACAATGATAATACACGATTCGGACAATATGGGACTTTCCCAGCTGTACCAGCTTCGGGGGCGGGTGGGCCGTTCCAACCGCACCGCCTATGCTTTTCTGATGTATAAGCGGGACAAGGTGCTCAAGGAGGTGGCGGAGAAGCGTCTGGAAGCCATCCGGGAGTTTACCGAGCTGGGCAGCGGCTTTAAGATCGCCATGCGGGATCTGGAGATCCGGGGGGCGGGAAATCTGCTGGGAGTACAGCAGCATGGGCATATGGAGGCGGTGGGCTATGACCTGTATTGCAAAATGCTCAACGAAGCGGTGCAGGAGCAGAAGGGTGTTAAGGCGGCAGTGGATTTTGCCACGCTCATCGACCTGGACGTGGATGCCTTTATCCCCCCTGCCTACATTATGAACGAGGTACAGAAGCTGGATATTTACAAGCGGATTGCCGGGATTGAAAATATACGGGAGCGGGACGACATGAAGGATGAGCTGCTGGACCGGTTCGGGGAGATTCCAAAGTCCGTGGATGACCTCCTGCGAATTGCATTGATCCGGGTGGCAGCCCACAGGCTGTACATGACGGAGGTCAAGGGGAAAAACGGGAAGATTACGTTTACGTTCTGCCCCGACGCGGCGGTGAATCCCCGGAGGATTCCGGAGCTGCTGTTAAGGTATGGGAAAGCTTTGAGCTTTAACGCACAGGGTCCCCCCTTTTTTACCTATGTATATAAAAAGACCGGGCTGGTGGAGAAGGATGCGGAGCAGCTGCTGGACTGGACGGAGGAGCTGTTGAGAGACATGGAGATTCTTCTGGAAGAGTGAAAGGTTGAAAGAACTATGATTAAAAATGTGATTTTCGATATGGGAAATGTATTGATTTACTTTAAGCCGGAATTATATATTCAGCAGCTGGGGGTGGCTGAGGAGGACAGGGGGATCCTGCTTCGGGAAGTGTTCCGGCAGGTGGAATGGGTTCGCCTGGACCATGGCACCATCACCGAGGCCGAGGCGGTGGAATCCATATGCAGGCGGGTACCGCCCCGTCTCCGTCAGGCAGTGGAGGAGCTGGTCTTTCGCTGGTGGGCCAGGCCCTTAAGTCCGGTCCCGGGGATGAAGGAGCTGGCGGCGGAGCTTAAGGCGCTGGGCCTTAAGCTGTATCTGCTGTCTAACGCCAGTATTCAGCAGTGCAAATATCATGACAGGATTCCGGGAACGGAATATTTTGACGGGCGCATTGTCTCCGCGGAGCATAAGCTGATTAAGCCCCAGCGGGAAATTTATCAGCTGCTGCTGGATACCTACGGCCTGCAGGCAGAAGAGTGCCTGTTTATCGATGATTCCCCGCTGAACGTGGAGGGAGCGTACTGTGTGGGAATCCGGGGGATCGTATTTGACGGTGACCTGCCGCGCCTGAGACGGGAGCTGCAGGGGTTTTTGCTGCTTCGCAACGCAGAAGCCCAAAGCCAACAAGCTGGCTTGCGGGAAACGCTTTAATCAGCGTTTCCTACCCCTCACACGGAGAAATACCTGAAAGCATGACATTTCTCATCAGGATCTGTGATTTCTATAATCGAACATATATTTATTTTGAGAGAGTTTTATGGGACTTTAAAAATGTTACCTTCTATACAGAACAAAGAAAACAAGCAATTCTGAACAGGAGGTCATTTTATGAAGGGTTATATTACGGCGAGCGGATACATGGGACTGGTAGACGGCAGATATATTCTCTTTGCCAGCGAGGAAGAGTATCTGGAGTATCTCGAAGAAGGGTGATTGCCTCTTTTTTCTCCCGGGCATTTGTGATATGCTTATGGAAAAGGGAAGGGGAACCGAAAATGAAAAAAGACTTTGATCTGCTTTCTCTGGGAGAAATTATGCTGAGGCTGTCGCCGCCGGACAACGAGAGGATGACGAGGGGGGACACCTTCAGCAAACAGGCTGGCGGCGCGGAGCTGAATTCCGCCACCGGAGCGGCTATGCTGGGCCTGCGGTGCGGCATTATCTCCAAGCTGCCGGCCAACGATCTGGGTATATATATTAAGAACCGGGTCCGCCTCTGCGGCGTCAGCGACGATTATCTGGTGTACGACGACAGCAGGGATGCAAGGCTGGGCGTCTATTATTATGAAAACGGGGCCTATCCCAGAAAGCCCCGCATCGTGTATGACAGGAAGAATACTTCTGTCAATAAGATTTCCATAGAAGATTATGATGACCGTCTTTTCGGCGCGACGAGATGCTTTCACACCAGCGGTATCACGCTGGCCTTAAGCCCCCAGGTGCGGGAGACAGCCGTCAAAATGATCCGGCGCTTTAAGGAGCAGGGAGCCATGATTTCCTTTGATGTCAACTTTCGCGGCAATCTCTGGACAGGCGCGGAGGCAAAGGAATGTATCGAGTCCATTCTGCCCTATGTGGACATTTTCTTCTGCTCGGAAGACACGGCCCGCCTGACTTTTTTAAAGGACGGGGATGTGAAGAGTATTATGAAGAGCTTCACGGAGGAGTATCCCGTTTCCCTGGTTGCCTCCACCCAGCGCATCGTGCACAGTCCCAAGCGCCATACCTTTGGCTCTGTGATCTACAGTGCCGGGGAAGACCGGTATTATGAGGAAGCGCCTTATGCGGACATTGAGGTGGTGGACAGGATCGGCAGCGGCGACGCCTATATATCCGGTGTTCTGTACGGCCTGCTGGCTCATGACGGGGACTGTCGTAAGGCACTGGAGTACGGAAACGCAGTCAGTGCATTGAAAAATACCATTCCCGGCGATCTGATCAGTACGGATCTGGCGGAGATCGAGGGGATTATCCGGGAACATAAATCCACGGGCCGGATCGCGGAAATGGACCGGTAAAATGAGAATAAGCAAAAATAATGCAGGAGAGGTTTCATGCCCTCTCCTGTTTTTCACAGTGCGCCCCGGGGCGCACTGTGACAGGATCTTTTTTCTGCTTTATAAAATGTCTGTAAAAATCTTCTGAAAATTCCCTGAAAACACGCGGTTTTAAAAAAATGTACCCTTCTGCGGGAAAAAGGTTCCCTCCCGGAAAAATGGGGGAATCAATATTTTGGATGGAAGAATTGTATCTTGTGACGGAGGTCTGACGGATGGTATCGTAAACTTCAGAAGGAGGTCAGATTGCACATGAAGTCAAAAAAAGAGAAGCCGACAAAACCGGCAAAATATGTACCGCCAAAGAAAAATTTCAGGCAGAAACTGATAGATGTCTATCATTACAGATGGTTTTACCTTATGTTCCTGCCGGTGTTCCTGTCCCTGCTGGTATTTCATTATTTTCCGATTTACGGTATCAAGTATGCGTTTTATGACTATACGCCGTTTAAGGCTCCTGAGTGGGTGGGCTGGGAGAATTTTGAATATTTGTTTTCCAGCGTGAGGTTCTGGCGGGCGTTCCGGAATACCCTGGTGCTCAGTACGGTGAAGCTGGTTCTGGGCATGGTGGCCAGTGTGGGCCTGGCACTGTTAATCGACGAGATCAGGAGTGTCTGGTTCCGCAAGATCACCCAGACGGTGGTCTATATCCCCCATTTCATTTCCTGGGTGGTGGTAGCATCCATCTTTACCCTGTTCCTCTCACCCCAGTCCGGCATGGTGAATGCCATTATTACAGCGCTGGGCCATGAGCCTATATATTTTCTGGCCAGTGACAAATGGTGGAGAGTGGTATTTTACCTGTTGAATATCTGGAAGGAAACGGGGTGGGGAACGATCATCTACATAGCTGCCCTGGCCGGTGTGGATCAGGAAATGTACGAGGCTGCGGCGATTGACGGTGCAAGTCACTGGCAGAGAGTGAAATATGTATCCATTCCTGCTATCAGCGTGACGATTCTGACGGTGTTCATCCTGAACCTGGCCAAGGTGTTGAACCTGTTTGATCCCGTATTCGTACTGCAGAACGACAGCGTAATCAAGTCCTCCGATGTTATCGGAACCTATGTATACCGCATGGGTATTGTCAGCGCGGATTACGGTGTGTCAACGGCATCCGGTCTGTTTAAATCCGTGATTTCCGTAGCGCTGATAACCATAGCGAACCATATGAACAAAAAGATCAAGGGGGAGGGAATCTTAGGATGATGGTAGAAAAATTGTCCTTGAAAAAGGGCAAACGGGGAAGAACTGCCTTCGTAATATGTAATGTTCTGTTCTTATGCCTCCTGATGCTGATTATGATTATTCCCCTGTGGAAGGTCATTGTGGATTCGCTGGATCCCACCTCCGTGGGGATCAGGCTCTGGCCCAAGCAGGTCAGCTTCTATGCCTATAAGACGATATTGTCCAAGAAATCGTTGTACCTGCCATTCCTGGTGTCCGTATTAACTACCATAGGTGCGACGGTGGTGGGTTTGCTGATGACCACGCTGGCGGCATATGTTATCCTGCAGAAGGAGATTCCCGGCAGAAGGCTGATGATCGGCTACATTATGTTTACCATGCTGTTCAGCGGCGGTATGATCCCCGCGTATCTGAACATCCAGAAGCTGGGCCTGATGAATAATCTGATGGTTATTATCCTGCCGGCAGGTGTCAGTACCTATAACATTGTGCTGATGAGGAGCTTTTTTGAGAGCATTCCCAGTACTCTTTATGAAGCGGCGGAGCTGGACGGCTGCACCCCCATGAGGACGTTCTGGAGAATCGTGCTCCCCCTTTCCAAGCCGGCGCTGGCGTCTGTGGGACTGTTCATCGCCGTGGGCACATGGAACGAGTATATGCCTTTTATCCTCTATATGCAGGACAATTCCAAGATGAATTTCCAGGTAAAGGTGAGGGAGCTGATCCTGCAGGATGCGTTGGCCGGAACGGCGATTTCCGCATCGGACGACATGCTCAAGAGCGCTGTGGTGGTAGTGGTGGTATTTCCGTTTCTCATTATCTATCCCTTTGTACAGAAATACTTTACGAAAGGCGTAACGGTAGGTGCTGTCAAGGGTTAAGATATAAATTTAAAGGAGGATTACTATGAAAAGAAATGTGACTAAGAAACTGACGGCGGTTGCCCTGGCAGCTGCAATGGCCCTGGCAGCCACAGGCTGCGACAACAATTCCGGGGACACCCCTTCGGTCTCGTCGGAAGCGCCCAAGGGCTCTTCCGGTGCGCCGGAAAGCTCTGCGAGTACACCGGAGAGCGAGGCAAATGGGGGGGGTAATACGCCTGCGGAGATCGCAAAGCCGGATACCATCTCCTGGTGGACTCACGACGGTCTGAATGAAGAAAACGGCGCCGAGCAGTGGTTTGCCGAATTTGAGAAATTTACCGGCATTCATCTGGACCATCAGTTCATACCCAACAATGAGTACTATGATAAGCTGAAGCTGGCGTTTGCCTCCCATGAGGTGCCGGAGGTATTTGACTTAAACGGTGCTAACCTGGCGCTGTATGCTTCCCAGGGTGCGATCAAGGATCTGACGCCCATGCTGCAGGCTTCTGACCTGTGGGATAAGGTGGATCCTGACATATGGGACGCGATTGCCATCGACGGCAAGATTTACGCGATTCCCAAGGAGGTTCCCTCTGCGGCATGTACCTATGTGCGCGGCGACTGGCTGGAGAGGCTGGGAATGCAGCCTCCCACAACTTATGAGGAGTTCCTGGAAATGATCCGCCGCTTTAAGGCCGAGATCCCCGAGTGTGAGATCGGACTGACCGCACCCGGCGTCAAGAGCCCTCAGAATCTGCCGGAGTTCTACCAGGGAGCGCAGTTTGGCTTCTACAGGGAGAACGGCGAGTGGAAGGATGGCTTTGCCCAGGACAATATGGCGGAAGCAATGCAGAGAATGCAGGATGCCTATAAGGAAGGCCTGCTGGATATGGAGATTATCACCAATACCACCTCTACCTGCCGTGACGCATGGTATGAAGGGAAAGTTGGTGTATTCAACTACTGGTCCGGTAAGTGGGGCGGTACCCTTCAGGAAAGGCTGGAGACCAATAACGAGGGGGCAATTGCCCTGGCGATTCAGCCCATTGACGGCGCGGTATACTCCTTTGCCACCCTGAGCGGACTGTGCATCTCTTCCGAGGTGAGCGATGAGAAGGCACAGCAGATCTTCCGGTATTTCCTGGAGTACATGCACGACGGCGGAGAAGGCCAGGTGCTGTTCCAGAGCGGTGTGGAAGGTGTGCACTGGGAGCAGGACGGCGACAAGGTAAAGCCTCTGCCCAACCTTTCCGATTCCAGCACGGTTACTACCAGCGTGTGGATCACACCCTGGCTGTCGCTCACACCTCTCGAGCTGACCGATAAGATCACGGAAAAGGCTGATGCGGTTACGAATTCCCTGGCAATTACGGATGCTGTAGCAGTACAGACCCCCATCACTCCCGTATCCGAGACGCTGAACAAGATCACCTCCGATCTGGAGCTGGAGAAAGCGGATATTCTGGCAAAGGTAGTCATGGGTGAAATGACGGTGGAGCAGGGCGTCGCAGCTTATAAGGAAGTGGCGGAAGAGCTGAATGTACAGAAGGTGCTGGATGAGCTGAACGGCAGATAGGCTTCCCGGGCTTTGATTAACAGAATAAAATATGGGTGTTCCCTGCGGTTTTGACCACAGGGAATTTCCCGTATCCGGAAATTCGCCAAATATGATATACTGTAATCAGTGCAAAGGATAAATTATGAAAAAGCTGATGAAAAATTCGATCTCCACATTTTTGCTGTCTTATATCATGGTGCTGCTGATTCCTCTTTTGATTGCGACGGCAGGCTTCCAGATTGCCTTCCACATTGTGGAGGAGAATCTGAAGGTGACCCATATCAATATGCTGCAGAGAAGCGCGGATACCATTGAGAATGAGCTGGTAGACATAGAGAGTGTGGCGCTGCAGATCGCCAGCGACAGCACGATTCTGGAAATGGCGTCCAAGAAAAAGGGGGACAGCAATTATATCCTGCCTGCACTGGATGCCCTGGACAATTTCACGTTGTATTTAAATTACCGTGACATTGATCTGCTGGATTCCAATAAAGCATACATTTACTTAAAAAATACGGATCTGGTGCTTTATGAGAAAAGCTACTACAGGCCGGATATTTTCCGCACTTATCTGAAGAACTGGGAAATTGACTATGACGGCTGGCGTCAGGAAATGGACCGGATGGATGCCCTGTCTTCCTGCTTTCGGCGGAACGGGGACGGCTTTGAATATGTATTTCCCTTTTCGCGGCAGATGTTTGGGGAAAGGCAGGGAGTAATCGTCCTGCGGATTGACGGGGATGAGGTTGCCCGGAAGATGGAATTTATCAATGATTTAAACAGCAGGGAGACCTATATGGTGGAAATCGTGGATGCCGCAGGAGAGCAGCTGTGGGCTTCCCATTCGGCGGAGGAATTTCCCAAGTTTTCCTTTCAGGAGCTGGAGAACAGTTACCTGGAAAAGGACGGCATGAGCATTATTGTGGCGAAGGCGGAGAAGGTGGATCTGTATTATGTACTGGTATTGCCGGTGAAGGAGAGCCTTTCCCAGCTGAGGACATTGAAAAATATCGTATTGCTCCTGATGCTGGCGGCGGTGGCAGTGGGGGCGGCTATGGCGCTGATCCAGGCCATCCGCAAGGGACGGCCGGCAGATGAGGCCCTTCATGCGCTTGCACCCAGGGGGGAAGCGCCGGGGCGGTATGCGAATCTGGGAACTGCCGTGGCCGAGATTGTAAAAAGGCATGAGAATGTGCTGCAAGAGGTGGAAAAAGACAAGATTACACGGCAAAAGAACTTTTTTGACGAGCTGTTAAAAGCGGAGTTCAGCACGGAGTCACAGCTGCGTACCAGCGCGGAAAAGGCAGGGGTGGACATTGATAATCAGTTTTACCAGACGGCCTTTATCCAGCTTTTTTCCGGGAATGATTTCAGTGCGGTGGACGATCAGACCATCAATGAAATCCGGGTACTATCGAAATTGATGAAGGAGCATCTGCGGGAAAGCTGCGGCCATAATGTGTGGTTCCATAAGAAGAACTATAATTCGGAGATAGCGATCTTTGCCATTGACAATATGGAAGAGGATGTGTTTGACCTGATCCGGCAGACCAAGGACTGGGTTCTCGAGGAGTGCCACATTGAGATCACAAGCGGTATCGGGGGAACCTGTAACAATCTGCTGCTGATCTGGCGCTCTATGGAGGAAGCCAGAATTGCGCTTGAAAACTGTACCAGAGAGAAGCCGGTGGTCTCCTACCAGGCGGAGCTCATTAAGCGGGATGAGTATTATTTTCCTTCCATTGCGGAAAGCAAGCTGGAGGAAAGCATCCGCTGCGGGCAGTGGCAGGAGACGAAGGATATTCTGGCGCTGCTGGAGACGGAAAACTGTGTCAACAGGACACTGCACAGAAGGCAGTTTATCAAGCTGAACCAGAAGTTCATGGATATTTTAGGAGGAGCCGGGCAGAAGGAGGAATTGCAGGAGCGGGTGCTGTGGATCAATGAAGTCCTGATGCAGCCGGAGATTTCCACCCAGGAATATTTTTGCAGACTGCGGCAGCTGTACCGGAAGGTATGCAGCGACAATGTAGAGAAGAAGCAGGAGCAGAAGAGCCGGATGGTGGAAGAGATCAAGGCGTATATCGAGGCGCATTTTTGTGAGTCGGATATGGGTCTGGCCCGGGTGGGAAGTGAATTTCGGGTATCGGAAAGCTATTTGTCCACATTGTTCAAGGAGCAGTCGGGAGGGAACTTTGGCGACTTCCTGGAGACCCTCAGAATCAGGAAGGCCTGTGAATTGCTTCAGGATAAGACCATTACCATAAATGAGGTGGCGGAGGAGGTGGGCTATAACAGTGTGCAGACCTTCCGGAGGGCGTTCAAGCGGGTAAAGGGGGTGAGCCCCAAGGAACAGCGGGAAAGAAATGTTGAGTAATCAGATAGAACAGAGAGGTATCGAATGAAGGATGTATTTGAGATAATCAGGGCACAGGACCTGGAGGGCTTAAAGGAATTCCTGGAGGAATACCCCAGGGGGCTGGATGTGCAGACGAAGCAGGGCGTGTGGGCGCTGCATGAGGTGATGGCCCAGGGAAACCCGGAGATGGCAGGGTATGTCACGGAATACGCTATCGTCAACATGAATCTGGTTGACAGCCAGGGCAATACGGTGCTGCATTATGGGGTAAGCTCCGGCAGCCTGGAGCTGGTAAAATATCTGACGGAGCGGGTGGACTCCCCTGTGGACCAGGCCAATCTCCATGGGGTGACGCCCTTTGACCTGGCAGTATCTCTGGGAGAAAGGGAGATACAGGCTTACTTTGAGGAAAGGCTGGGCGCCCGGGCGGAGGAGCTGTACCATAATCCCATCTGCCGGGGGATGCACCCGGATCCCTCTATCGTGCGGGTGGGGGAAGAGTATTATATGGTCAATTCCTCCTTTATGTTTTTTCCCTGTATCCCCATATCTCATTCCAGGGACCTTATCCATTGGCGGCTGATCGGCCATGCCATTACCAACCCCGAATGGGCGGGGCTGAAGGGGCTGGAAGGGGGCAGGGGCTATTGGGCGCCGGACATTTCCTATTATGAGGGAAGGTTTTATATTACTGCCACCTGCCGCATGAACGAGGGCGGGCTGCCCCAGAGGGTGCAGATGGTGACCTCCTCCGAGAAACCGGAGGGGCCTTATTGCGAGCCGGTATTCCTGGAGGAGGAAGGGATAGACCCTTCTATTTTCACGGATCTGGACGGCAGAAGGTATATGCTCTTAAACCGGGGGGCCAGGATCTTTGAGATCAGCAGGGACGGCAGAAGGATTCTGTCCAAGCCGAAGCTGCTCTGGTATGGACAGAACAAGAAGGCCTCCGAGGGCCCCCACATGCTGTATAAGGACGGATACTATTATTTGTTTATGGCGGAAGGGGGCACCGGCATGGGCCACCGTATTACTGTGGCCCGTTCCAGGGAGCTGATGGGAGTGTATGAATCCTGCCCTTATAATCCGATTCTGCGCCAGTGGGACGAAAAACGGCTGATCCAGTGCAGCGGTCACGGTATGCCTGTGGAAACGCCGGACGGACAGTGGTATATGGTCTATCTCTGCAACCGCATCGGCACCTCCGGATATGCCGTCCTGGGGAGGGAGACCGGCCTGGATCCCATTACGTGGACGGCGGACGGCTGGCCGCTGGTAAATTCTCTGCGGGGACCCTCCGAGCTGCAGAGAAAGCCGAGGATCGCAGGCAGGGAGGCGGCGGAGCGGCAGCAGGGGCTCACGGGCCTCTGGGGCCGATGGATGACGGTTCGGGGGGTGGAAGGAAACCGCTATGAGGAACAGGGCGAAGACCTGCTGATCCACGGAACCGGAACGGATTTGAACCGGGTGGGCTACAGCACGATCCTGGTAAAGCCCCAGGCGGAATTTTGCTTTGAGATTTCCGGAAATGTCCGCGTGGAGGAAAGCGGCGGAAACGGGGACTGGGATGCGGGACTGACCTGCTACTATGACGAGAACAGTTATCTGAAGCTGGCGCTGTCCTGCCGGGATAACCGGATGGGAATTCTTTCCGCAGAGTATGTGGAGGACCGCTATGTGACGGAGGACTTCCTGCCGTTGGAGCCGGAGGGCGGGGAAATCGAACTGAAAATTATCACGGAGCATTTAAAGCGCACCCTGTACTACCGGCAGGAGGGCGAGTGGAGGCTGGCGGCAGCATTTGAAAATACTTCTTATCTGAGCAGCGAGGGTTTAAAGAAGGGCAAACGATTCACAGGAGCCACTGCCGGCATCTATGTGAACGGGGATGTGACGGGAAGGTTTTCGAAAGTGGAAATCCAGTATCCGGAGACCGGACCTTGGCAGGTCGGAAAGGAAAGACATCGGTAAAATGAAATGACAGATCACTCATGATGGAAGGGAAGGCGGGAAATACTATGGACAATGAAATGAAAAGCAGGAAAATGTGGATTGCGGACCAGGGGGACGGAACATACCGTAATCCCATTCTATACACGGATTATTCGGATCCGGATGCCATCCGGGTGGGAGAGGATTACTATATGGTAGCTTCCAGCTTCAGCAACGCGCCCGGGGTTCCCCTGCTTCACTCCCGGGATTTGGTGAACTGGAAGGTGGTGAATTACTGCATGGAACGGCTGCCTTACGACAGATATGACAAGCCGGCCCACGGCTGCGGCGCGTGGGCGCCGGCTATCCGTTATCACGAGGGGGTCTATTATGTGTTCGTACCGTTTCCGGATGAGGGGATTCTCATGTGCCGGACTACGGATCCCTTTGGAAAATGGGAGGAGCCGGTGTGTGTCAAGAGAAACAGGGGCTGGATAGACCCCTGTCCCTTCTGGGACGACGACGGCAAGGCTTATCTGGTAAACGGCTTTGCCAACAGCCGCATCGGGTTTAAAAGCGCCCTGTATATTTCCCCTTTAAGCCCGGACGGTGCTGCCGTGCTCGGCGGCGGGGACGGGGGCTGCTTCGTTTACGACGGCCATGCCACCCAGCCCACCATCGAGGGCCCCAAGCTTTATAAGCGCAACGGTTATTATTATATCTTTGCGCCCGCAGGCGGGGTGAAAACCGGCTGGCAGACCGTGCTGCGTTCCCGGTATATATATGGTCCTTATGAGGAGAAAATCGTCATGCACCAGGGAAGCAGTTCCGTCAACGGCCCTCACCAGGGCGCCTGGGTGGATACGCCGGAAGGGGAGGACTGGTTCCTGCACTTCCAGGATGTGGGGAATGCGGGCAGGATCGTACATTTACAGCCGATGAAATGGGTGGACGACTGGCCGGTGATCGGTGTGGACGAGGATAACGACGGCTGCGGAGAGCCGGTATTGCAGTATCGAAAGCCCCGGACGGGGGTGTCCCAGTCCCCCGATGCGCCGGAAGACAGTGATACCTTGAAAGGGGAGACTCTGGGGCTGCAGTGGCAGTGGAACGCCAATTACAGAAGGGAATGGTATTCTCCGGAAAGGGACGGGCTGAAGCTGTATGCGCAGCAGGTGGAGGAAGGCCTGCCCCTGTGCGATGTGCCGAACCTGCTCCTGCAGAAGTGGCCTGCCCCGGAATTTACGGTTACGGCCTGCCTGGGGCTGGATGCCATGGAGGATGGTGACGTCTGCGGCATGGTTTCTCTGGGCGGACGTTATGACGGCATACTGGTGTGCCGCAGGGGCGGCAGGCTGTTCCTGCACCAGAGAACCGGGCTGCTTGCAGACAGGAAGGAGAAGGACACGGAGCTGGAGGCCTTCTCCGGAAGTAGACTGTATCTACGGATGCGGGTGGAAGCGGAGAGCCGTATCTCCTGGGAGGCAGGAGACAGTGAGGAATGTCTGCACCCGGTGGGAGAGGCCACGGAAGCGCTGCCCGGAAGGTGGGTGGGGGTGAAATCCGGTCTGACAGCCATTCATGAAGGGCCGGGACCCTGCGGCCATGTGACGGCGGAGGGATTTCTCTACGGAAAAACATGAGGAAATAAGTCCGTTCAAATATTGTATGAATAATAATTTTTTGGATACAAATACTAGAAATACTTACAAACAATGCCAAAAACAATATTTGTGAACGGAGGACTTTTATCATGAAAGCAACGGGAATTGTAAGAAGAATAGATGATCTGGGGCGGATCGTGATCCCCAAGGAAATCCGCAGGACCCTGCATATCCGGGAATCGGACCCGCTGGAAATCTACACGGACAGGGACGGCCAGGTCATTTTGAAGAAATATTCGCCTATCGGTGAGATGGTTACCTTTGCCAAGCAGTATGTGGAGAGTCTTGCCCAGGTGTCGGGTCATGCGGCTCTTATTGCAGACAGGGATCAGTTTATCGCGGCAGCAGGCGGCTATAAGCAGCTTATCAATAAGGCAATCGGGAGGCAGCTGGATGAAAAGGTACACAACCGTGAGACGGTAATGGCATCCCGGGGAGACAGGAATTTTATCAGTGTGTGTGATGAGGAAGCCGATGAGTACCAGCATGAGGCCATTGCACCTATCCTGTGTGAGGGCGACATTATCGGAAGCGTGGTACTGCTGCAGAATGACAATAAGGGCCGGATGGGCGAGGTGGAACAGAAACTGCTCCAGTCTGCCGCCACATTTTTAGGCAGACAGATGGAGCAGTAGATGCTGGGGCGGGACGTTTGTCCCGCCTTAAATGATTTGGTTTTTACCGCCCTTTTTCCCCTGATAAAGCCGATCATCGGCAGTGCGGAGCAGGTCGGTAATGCTTTGGCCGTTGCCTGCCGCCAGGCCGAAGGTCATTGTCACGGAGACGGCTAGATCGTCATATCTGCACACGGAGGAGCGGACATCGTCCAGCAGCTTTTCCAGCAGTTCCCTTGCGTGAGCCAGATCCATATTTTCAAAGACCAGGAGAAATTCCTCCCCGCCCCATCTGGCGACAAAGCCATTGTTCCTCATATGCCGGCGGAGGATGTCCGCGATCTGCTTCAGCACAAGGTCGCCGCAGTCATGGCCGTAGGTATCGTTTACTTTTTTAAAGTCATCAATGTCACCGATGGCAAGGCAGAAGTCCGTCCCGTTTTTCTCTGCATATTTCATGGTCTGACGAAGCCTTTTGTCTCCGAAGCGGCGGTTTGCCAGGGCGGTGAGGGAATCCTGTTCCACCAGGTCGTGCAGAGAGCGCTGCATGTTCAAGGCAGAGCCTGCAATCTCGTTGAGCTCGTCGTTGCGCTTCAGAGCCAGGGCGGGAGGCTCCGCACTGAGATTTCCGGTGGAGACTTCTCCCAGAAAGCCGTGAATCTGCAGCAGTGCCGATGTAAAGCTGCGGGTATATAGGAAAATGAAAAGAGAAGTCAACAGCATAATCAGAATGTCAGCGACCACCAGCGGATAAATGGAAGCCCTGACGGACGCGTCCACCTCGGCGGTGGGCTTACCCACGAAGAGCATGCCGGTTACGGCGCCGTCGCTGTTGGTCAGGGGAGCATAATAGGAAAAATAAGCGGTGTCAAAGATAAGCACATTGGTGTAAAATTTCGCCGTACCGGTCTCAAATACGTCCTCCATAACCGCGGAAGGTGCACCCGAGCCTGTGATGCGGACACCGTTGTTGTCAACGATGGTGGTGAGGATCCTGGTGTCCTGATAAAACAGGGTGATGTCCAATCCGGTATTCCGCTTAAATTGATCGATCAGGGTGCAGTCGCCGGTAATATCCTGGTCTCCTTTGTACAGCCGGTAGCTGCTCCCGCCTGTCAGAGTGTAATCTCCGGGATAGAGAGTGTCGTAGGTAGTGTCCAGATTACGGCATACATTCCGCAGCTCAATTTCCACCTCCTGGTACATGGCCCGGGTAAACATGCTGGACCCCAGCAGAAGAATGGTAATTCCCAGAAATGCCAAAGGGATAATATTGATTGCCAGCAGGACATATGCGATTTTTCCTTTTCTTTTGGTTTTCATATAGTACTCCTTATCCACGGAATAAAATTTAAGTCATAATTCAAGTATACTAATTTTGGAGCAAAAAGGCAACACTCCTTTACTTTTTTCACTTATTTTACTATAATTAAGATGCGGTAAAAGGCAATGGAGAAGGCATCGTGTACGGAGGAGCGGTAAATTGAGCATGGAGAACATAGAGGCAATCTACCCGGTGGGCAGGCTTGACAGGGGGCTGCTGGTAGTGGGTGGAAATAAGCGGATGTATGAGTTTGTCGGAGAATATATTTATTTGCCGCTTTATAAAATGGTTTTGGATAAGGATGTGGATCGACTGAAAAATGCTGTTTCCCGCTGTGATTTACTGGCAGAGGGCCAGTCGGAGGAAGTGGAGGAGTGTGTTCATTTCACAGACGGGAAGGGCGGGTATGACACTTACCTTGTCATACTCCGCAAGGTCAGGAATTTTGACGGGTATGAGATTGAATTGCAGAATGTCTCCGAAAACATCCGGCAGATCGGCAAGATCAGCAGCCGTCTGGGGATGCTGCGGGATTATCTTACGGTATCCGGAGGTGCCCTGTTTTCCTATCGCCCTGCCGACGGCTGGTTTAAACTGTTCTGGATGGATTATGAGCAGGAGGTGGAGATCTGTGATATGCCCTTTGGACAGTGGAGGGAGCAGGTTATCCGGGATAAGCAGGTCAGCGAGAAGGATCGGGAAACCTTTGATTCCTTCTGCGAGGCGGTAAAGAACGGGGACCAGGAACAGGCCTATATCTTCCGGGGAAACATGCTGAACCGGGGCCGGAACGAGGAAACGTACCGGGTGAAGATTCAGCCGAGAACATATGCGGGCCGGAAAAGAGTGCTGGGTGTCTGGTCCGTGATCAGAAAGCGTAACGGAAGCAGGACGGAGGATTATACAGAAGGGAATCACCTGGATTCCATGACCAAGATCCTGAACAGGAAAGGAATCATGGAATATGCGGAAGCAAAGGTGGCAAAAGGGGCCGATGCGGCCGTGGTGATGCTTGATATAGACAATTTTAAAAATGTCAACGATACCTACGGCCATCCTTTCGGAGACGCGGTGATTACCGCCGTGGCAGACGTGATCAAAAAGGTGATCGGAAACAGCGGCGTGGCGGGGCGCGTGGGCGGCGACGAATTCATGGTCATATTAAATAACTGCGGGGACGAGCTTGTGCTCCGGAATTACCTGCGGGGGATCAAAATGAACGTGGGCACTTTGTTTCCGGACAGGGTGGGGAATAACAAAATCACCTGTTCCATCGGCGTATCCCGGAGCAGGGTGGATTCCGACGATTTCAAGGAGCTGTACCGGATTGCCGACAAGGCGCTGTATCTGGCGAAAGAGAAAGGCAAGAACCGCTATGTTATCTATAAGCCGGAGCTGCACGGAGCCCTGCGGATCAATGAGGCAAAGGAGGATCTGACGGATATAAAGGAGGCATTCTATTCCGAAAGGGATCTGAATACATTTAACCGCAGTCTGGCAAACCTGGTCCTCAAGGGAAGCGGGGAGCTGCCGGAGGTACTGGAGCAGATGGCTCATGTGCTCACGGTTCCCCGGGTACAGGTATTCTGGGGAGAGGAGCGGCAGTGCGCGGCCGCCTGGCCGCTGTCGCTTATGGAGGATTCCTGTGACGCCTCCTGCTTTGAAAAGAAGGAATACAGGGAGCTTTTTCAGAATGACATGCTCCAGATCGGCAACGTGAACAAGCTGGAATACATTATGCCGGAGATCTACGGGATGTATCGGGAGAATCATGTCTGCAGTATTCTCCAGCATTATCTGCGTGATGACAAGGGTGAAATCAGGGGATTTGTGACGGTGGAGGAGTGCAGCCAGATCCGGGGCTTTCCCAAGCTGGCAATGCAGATATTTGAGAGCATGTGCATGGTCTTAAATGCCGTCCTGCTGCGGGAGGAGGCAAATGCAAACAAAGCCCTTGACAAGTAAATTTGTCAAAGGCTATAATAGCAAAAAGAGTAAAATGCAGTGACGAAGAGAGTAACCGTCTGAGGAAAGCAGCAGCGAGCCGGGGAAGGTGTGAGCCCGGTGCCGGTAGGCAGGCAGTGAAGATCACTTCCGAGCAGTCAGGGCAAAAGGAAAGAGGCAGATTCGAGTACCGGTAGCCCTGAACGGCATTCCCCCGTTACGGGAAGACATATAATCCCGTGGCTGGCGGCGGGACGTATGAGTGTAAGAGGTGGTTTACCGCGGAGTTAAGGCTTCGTCCTGTTGCAGGACGGAGCCTTTGTTGCAAGTAAGGAAACGCTGACAGCATCATCGTTTCCTTAACGTAAAACAGATATTTCAGCCATGTAAAGGAGGATGTAATGTACAGACAGGTGGACAAAAATCTGAATTTTGTGGAAAGGGAAAAAGGGATCGAAAGGTTCTGGAAGGAAAATGACATTTTCCAAAAGAGTATGGACATCCGTGAGGGCTGTCCTGTCTATACCTTTTACGACGGGCCGCCCACGGCCAACGGAAAGCCTCATATCGGCCATGTGGAGACCCGTGTCATCAAGGATATGATTCCCAGATACCGGACCATGAAGGGCTATATGGTGCCCCGGAAGGCGGGCTGGGATACCCATGGCCTGCCGGTGGAAATCGAGGTGGAAAAGCGGCTGGGCTTAGACGGCAAGGACCAGATTGAGGCCTACGGCCTGGAGCCCTTTATTGACAAATGCAAGGAGAGCGTCTGGAAGTATAAGGGCATGTGGGAGGATTTCTCCGGCATTGTGGGCTTCTGGGCGGATATGGATCATCCCTATGTGACCTATGACGATAATTTTATCGAGTCCGAATGGTGGGCCTTAAAAACCATCTGGGACCAGGGACTGCTGTACAAGGGCTTTAAAATCGTACCCTACTGTCCCCGCTGCGGCACCCCCTTGTCAGCCCAGGAGGTAGCCCAGGGGTATAAGACGGTGAAGGAACGCTCCGCCATAGTACGTTTTCGTTGTGTGGGCGAGGATGCGTATTTCCTGGCCTGGACCACCACGCCCTGGACCCTGCCCTCCAACCTGGCTCTGTGCGTGAATCCGGAGGAGACCTATTGCAAGGTCAAAGCAGCGGACGGCTATACTTACTATATGGCGGAGGCTTTGCTGGATACCATCTTCAGGACCCCGGAAAAAAATGCGGATACGGAAGCCGCTGACGGGAAACCGGCGTATGAAATCCTGGAGACATACAAGGGGAAGGACCTGGAGTACAGAGAGTATGAGCCCCTGTTTGCCTGTGCCGGGGAAGCGGCGGCAAAGCAGAACAAAAAGGCGCATTTTGTCACCTGCGACAATTATGTCACCATGTCCGACGGCACGGGTATCGTACACATTGCCCCGGCCTTCGGTGAAGACGACGCAAGCGTGGGCAGAAAGTATGACCTGCCCTTTGTGCAGTTTGTGGACGGCAAGGGGGAGATGACGGAGGAAACGCCCTATGCCGGCATGTTTGTGAAAAAGGCGGACCCGGAGATTTTAAAGGATCTGGAGAAGGAAGGAAAGCTGTTTTCCGCGCCTAAATTTGAGCATGAGTACCCTCACTGCTGGAGATGTGATACGCCTTTAATCTATTACGCAAGAGAATCCTGGTACATCAGGGAGACGGCGGTGAAGGAGGAGCTGATCCGCAATAACAACACGGTGAACTGGATCCCGGAGTCCATCGGCACGGGACGCTTCGGCAACTGGCTGGAAAATATTCAGGACTGGGCAATTTCCCGGAATCGCTACTGGGGCACGCCCTTAAACATCTGGGAGTGTTCCTGCGGCCATCAGGAATGTATCGGCAGCCGGGCGGAGCTGGCGGAGAAGGCGGGAGACCCGCAGGCGGCAAAGGTGGAGCTCCACAGGCCCTATATTGACCAGGTGACCTTTACCTGCCCGGAGTGCGGGGGCGTGATGAAAAGGGTGCCGGAGGTGATTGACTGCTGGTTTGATTCCGGCGCCATGCCCTTTGCCCAGCATCATTATCCCTTTGAGAATAAGGAGCTGTTCGAGCAGCAGTTCCCGGCTCAGTTCATTTCTGAGGCCGTGGACCAGACCAGAGGCTGGTTCCATTCCCTGATGGCGGAATCCACTCTGCTGTTTCATAAGGCACCCTATGAAAACGTGATCGTACTGGGACTTGTGATGGATGAAAACGGTCAGAAGATGAGCAAGTCCAAGGGCAATGCGGTGGATCCCTTTGAGGCCCTGAAAACCTACGGGGCGGATGCCATCAGATGGTATTTTTATACCAGCTGTTCCCCCTGGCTGCCCAAGCGTTTTTCCGGCAAGATTGTGCAGGAGGGGCAGCGGAAGATTATGGGTACGCTGTGGAACACCTATGCCTTCTTTGTGCTGTACGCGGAGATCGACGGCTTTGATGCCACAAAGCATACCCTGGAATACGAGAAGCTGCCCGTGATGGATAAATGGCTGCTTTCCAGGCTGAATACCACGGTGAAGGCAGTGGACGAAAATCTGGACCAGTACAGGATCCCGGAAGCAGGAGCAGCGCTGGAGGATTTTGTAGAGGAAATGAGCAACTGGTATGTCCGCAGGAGCAGGGAGCGCTTCTGGGCCAAGGGTATGGAGCAGGATAAAATCAATGCCTATATGACCCTGTACACCGCGCTGGTGACGATCTGTAAGGCCGCCGCGCCCATGATCCCCTTTATCACGGAGGATATTTATCAGAACCTGGTGCGGAGCATTGACGGCACGGCGCCGGAGAGTATCCATCTCTGCGACTATCCGGCGGTAACGGAAGGCTGTATCGACAATAAGCTGGAAGAGGATATGAAGGAGCTGCGGGAGGCCGTGACCATGGGCCATGCCTGCCGTGAGGATGCGGGCATCAAGAACCGCCAGCCGGTGGCAAGAATGTATCTCAAGGCTGAGCATCCGCTGGATGACTTTTACACGGATATTATCAAGGGCGAGCTGAACGTGAAGGAGCTGGTGTTCACGGAGGACGTGAGAGAGTTCACCTCTTATGTGTTTAAGCCTCAGCTGCGCACGGTGGGGCCGAAATACGGCAAGCTGCTGAACGGCATCCGGGAGAGCCTTGGGTCTCTGGACGGAAATGCCGCCATGGACGAGCTGAACGAAAAGGGGATGCTGCGCTTTGCTGTGAACGGAGAGACCGTGGAGCTGACCAGGGAAGACCTGCTCATTGATACGGCGAAGAAGGAAGGCTATGTAACCCAGGAAGACAACCGGATGACGGTGGTTCTGGATACCAACCTGACAGAGGAGCTGATCGAGGAGGGCTTTGTCAACGAGATCATCAGTAAGATCCAGACCATGCGCAAGGAGGCAGGTTTTGAGGTCATGGATCATATCCGGGTATCCCTGAACGAAAACGGGAAGCTGTCCGCCCTGGCGCAGAAGAACCGGGAGGCAATCTGCGGGAAGGTGCTGGCAGAGGAGCTGACGGAAGGCGCCCGCTATGCAGTGGCCAGGGAATGGGAGGACGTCAACGGGGAAAAGGTGCTGATTACCATAGAAAGGGTTTGAAAAGAAGTAAAAATATGGTAAAATAAACTGGCTATATTTTGAAAAGGAGAGCAGACTATGAAAAATTTTACCCATAAGAACGTAACCGAAAGGCAGGATGCGGAAAAGCAGGAAGCCGCCAGACAGGAAATGGAAAAACCGGGATTTAATAAGGATCTTTTCAAGAGAAGCGTGGTTTATAACGTGAAAACCTTATACCGCAAGGACATAGAGGAGGCATCTCCCCAGCAGGTATTTCAGGCGGCGTCCCTTGCCATTAAGGACCAGATCATGGACCACTGGATCGATACCCAGAAGATCTACGAGAAACAGGATCCCAAGATGGTCTATTACATGTCGATGGAATTCCTGATGGGGCGCGCCCTGGGCAATAACATCATTAATCTGCAGGCATCTGCCCCGGTGAAGGAGGCCCTGGAGGAGCTGGGGCTGGATCTGAATCTGGTGGAGGACCAGGAGCCGGATGCAGGTCTGGGAAACGGCGGCCTTGGCAGGCTTGCAGCCTGCTTCCTGGATTCCCTGGCAACGCTGGGATATCCGGCCTACGGCTGCGGCATCCGCTACCGCTACGGAATGTTCAAGCAGCAGATCAAGGACGGTTATCAGGTGGAGGTGCCTGACAATTGGCTGGAGAACGGTAATCCCTTTGAGCTCCGCCGCCCTGAGTATGCCAAGGTGGTGAAATTCGGCGGCCATGTTTCCATATATTGTGACGAAAACGGTATCAATCATTTTGTGCAGGAGGATTATCAGGCAGTGCGGGCCATTCCCTTTGATCTGCCCATTGTGGGCTATGGGAACGGTATTGTCAATACGCTGCGCATCTGGGATGCGGAGCCCATGGAGGGCTTCCAGCTGGATTCCTTTGACAAGGGAGATTACCGCAGGGCCGTGGAGCAGGAGAACCTGGCTCGGAATATCGTCGAGGTGCTTTACCCTAACGACAACCATTACGCCGGCAAGGAGCTGCGCTTAAAGCAGCAGTATTTCTTCATCTCCGCTTCCGTTCAGGAGGCAGTGGAGAAGTTTATGCGCAGGCATGACGATATTCACAGGTTCCCGGAGAAGGTGACCTTCCAGCTCAATGATACCCATCCTACGGTGGCAGTGCCCGAGCTGATGCGCATTCTGCTGGATGATTTCAATCTCAGCTGGGACGAGGCATGGAGTATCACCACCCGGACCTGTGCTTATACCAATCATACGATTATGTCCGAGGCGCTGGAAAAGTGGCCCATTGACCTGTTCCAGAGGCTTCTGCCCAGGATCTATCAGATTGTGGAGGAAATTAACCGCCGCTTCATCAAGCTGCTGGAGGAAAAGTACTACGGCGGGGACGTACAGGACAAGATTTACAAAACTGCCATTTTGTACAATGGCCAGGTAAGGATGGCACACATGGCGATCATAGCCGGTTATTCCGTAAACGGTGTGGCCAGGCTGCACACCGAGATCCTGAAGAATCAGGAGCTGAAGGATTTCTACGAGCTGTATCCCGAGCGCTTTAACAATAAGACCAACGGGATTACCCAGAGAAGGTTCCTGCTACACGGCAATCCGCTGCTGGCGGACTGGGTAACCTCCAAGATCGGTAACGGCTGGATCACGGATCTGCCTCAGATCGGAAAGATCAAGGGACTGGCGGAAGACAAGGCGGCGCGGAAGGAGTTTATGGACATCAAGTATCAGAATAAGCTTCGCCTGGCCAAGTATATTCAGGAGCACAACGGCGTCAGTGTGGATCCCAATTCCATTTTTGACGTACAGGTGAAGCGTCTCCATGAGTACAAGAGACAGCTGCTGAATATTCTGCATGTGATGTACCTGTATAACCAGTTAAAGGCCAATCCGGGCATGGAGTTCTATCCCAGGACCTTTATTTTCGGAGCGAAGGCGGCGGCAGGCTACCGCAATGCGAAGCTGACCATCAAGCTGATTAATTCTGTGGCGGAAGTGGTCAACAAAGACGCTTCCATCGGCGGAAAGATCAAGGTGGTCTTTATCGAAAACTATAATGTATCCAACGCGGAGATTATCTTTGCGGCAGCAGACGTATCGGAGCAGATTTCCACTGCCAGCAAGGAGGCTTCCGGCACCGGCAATATGAAATTCATGCTCAACGGGGCGCTGACCCTGGGCACCATGGACGGGGCTAACGTGGAGATCGTGGAGGAAGTGGGCCGGGAGAACGCATTTATCTTCGGCTTGTCTTCCGACGAGGTCATCCGCTTTGAAAATCATGGCGGATATGATCCCATGGAGATCTACCACAGCGACGGGGACATCCGCAGGGTACTGGACCAGCTGGTGGACGGGACGTATTCCTCCGACAGGGAGCTGTTCCGCCCCCTGTATAATTCCCTGCTGAATACCCTGAGCACCTCTAAGGCGGATACCTACTTTATCCTTAAGGATTTCAAGGCGTACGCGGAGGCACAGGAAAAGGTGGAGGCAGCTTACCGTGACAGGGAGGGCTGGGCGAAGAGCGCCATCCTGAATGTAGCCTGCTCGGGGAAGTTTACCTCGGACAGAACCATTCAGCAGTATGTGGACGAAATCTGGCACCTGGATAAAGTGACGCTGTAATAGAGGAAAAGGAGAGCAAAATGATAGAGTTGATACAGGGCGGAGCCTTTCTGGTAAACAACCAGGACATTATTCCGGACGGCCCGGATGCGGCAGCGGAAATCCTGCGCAAGGGCGGATGGGGAGTTACCAGGGAAAACGCTGCCAGGAAGACCATATCCTACGGCATTCTGGAGAGCCACAACACTTCCGGCAATATGGAGAAGCTGAAAATACGTTTTGATAAGCTGACCAGTCATGATATTACCTTTGTAGGGATTATTCAGACGGCCAGGGCATCCGGGCTTGAGAAGTTCCCTGTGCCCTATGTGCTGACTAACTGTCACAATTCCCTCTGTGCCGTGGGCGGTACCATCAATGAGGATGACCACATGTTTGGCCTGAGCTGTGCCAAAAAGTACGGCGGGGTGTATGTGCCGCCTCACCAGGCGGTGATTCATCAGTACGCGCGGGAAATGCTTACCAAGGGCGGCGACATGATCCTTGGCTCCGATTCCCATACCCGCTATGGCGCGCTGGGTACCATGGCCATCGGGGAGGGCGGCCCTGAGCTGGTGAAGCAGCTGCTGAAGCAGACTTACGATATTAACATGCCGCAGGTGGTGGGCGTATACCTTACCGGCACTCCCGCGAAGGGGGTGGGCCCTCAGGATGTGGCCCTGGCGATTATCGGCGCCGTGTTCAAAAACGGATATGTGAAAAATAAAGTCATGGAATTCGTGGGGCCGGGTGTGGAAAACTTAAGTGCCGATTTCCGGATCGGCATTGATGTGATGACCACGGAGACTGCCTGCCTGTCCTCTATCTGGAAAACGGACGGGGAGATTGCGGAATTCTACGCGACACATGGACGGGCCGAGGATTACAGGGAGCTGCTGCCCGGCAGGATTGCTTATTATGACGGTATGATTCGGGTGGATCTTGATAAGGTCCGTCCCATGATTGCCATGCCCTTCCATCCCAGCAATACCTATACCATCGAGGAGCTGAATGCGAATTTGATGGATATTCTGGAGGAGACGGAGAAGCAGGCACGGGTCAGCCTGGACGGAACCGCGGAGCTAAAGCTGAAGGAAAAGGTAAAGAACGGGAAGCTCGTGGTGGATCAGGGGATTATTGCCGGCTGTGCCGGCGGCGGATTTGAAAATATCTGTGCCGCTGCGGACATATTGAAAGGGAGCAGCATCGGATCCGACGGCTTTACCCTGAGCGTGTATCCTGCGTCTATGCCTGTATATATGGAGCTGATCCGCAATGGGTGTGCGGCTGCTGTCATGGAGACGGGTGCCGTAATGAAGACGGCCTTCTGCGGCCCATGCTTCGGCGCGGGTGACACGCCGGCCAATAACGCCTTCAGCATTCGTCATTCTACCAGGAATTTCCCTAACCGTGAGGGAAGCAAGCTGCAGAACGGACAGATTTCCTCCGTGGCGCTGATGGATGCTAGATCCATTGCGGCAACCGCGGCAAATAAAGGAGTATTGACTCCGGCCACGGAGTTTGACGGTGAAATCGGCAAGTATCAATATCATTTTGACAGTAAAATATATGAAAACCGGGTATTTGACTCTCACGGCGTGGCGGATCCCCAGGCGGAGATCCAGCTTGGGCCCAATATCAAGGACTGGCCGGCAATGGGAGAGCTGCCGGAGAATCTGGTGCTGCGGGTAGTCAGCGAGATTCATGATCCGGTGACCACCACCGACGAGTTGATCCCTTCCGGGGAGACCTCGTCTTACCGTTCCAATCCCCTGGGGCTGGCAGAGTTTACCTTAAGCCGGAAGGATCCGGAATATGTGGGGCGGGCCAAGGAGATGCGGGGCCTGGAGGAAGAACGCAGGAAGGGCGGACATCCCTGCCATGTCATGCCGGAAATCAAGGAAGTCATGGATCCCATTAAGAGTGTATTCCCGGAAGTAAGCCATGAGAATACCGGCTTCGGCTCCACCATTTTTGCGGTAAAGCCGGGGGACGGCTCTGCCAGGGAGCAGGCTGCCTCCTGCCAGAAGGTACTGGGGGGCTGGGCCAACATTGCCAATGAGTATGCGACAAAGCGCTACCGCTCCAATCTGATCAACTGGGGAATGCTGCCCTTTGTGATCGGCGCGGGCGGGCTGCCGTTTGAGAATCTGGATTATCTGTTCTTCCCCGGCATCCGCAAGGCTGTGGAGGAAAAGGCGGACCGTATCGACGCATATGTGGTGAAGAACGGTGCTTTGGAGAGATTTGAGCTGAGTCTGGGTGAGCTTACCGACGAGGAAAGGCTGATTATTTTGAAGGGATGCCTGATTAATTACAACAGGCAATGAGGAAAGGAATCGCACATGGAATTTAACAAAGCGGTCAGTAATCCCATGTTTGTGGGATGTATTGAATTGGTAAGGGAGGAAGATTCCCCGGAGCACCGCAATATGTTTGTGGAGGAGCTGGCAAAATCGTCCTTTCAGGCACCTGCCATTATTGAGCCGGAGCCTGTGGCCGACGAGGAGGGGAATCTGAAGATCGAGCCCGGGAGCAGGATACAGTTTCCCATGCTGATAGCGCCGGACGGGAAAAAATTTTTCATGGGCTTTACCGATCCGAAGGAATACCGGAAATGGGTGGAGAGGAATCAGGAGATGCCAACGTTTGCCCTGAGGATAGAGGATTACGCAAATATGATTCTGCGCAGGGACGCTCAGGGAAACGAACATCCCGCGGTGGGCCTGGTCATCAATCCCATGGGGGCAAATGTGATTATTCCCAAAGAAATGATAGCCGGGATGATGGCGGCCAGGGCTGCGCAGATGCGGCAGAGAACCGGGCAGTCCATGCCCGTGGTGCGTCCCGCACCCGCACCGGCACAGCCGCCGACTCCGCCTGTGCCGGAGAAGTAAGCCTGAAGAAACGCTTAAATCAGTGTTTCCCTAAAGTTCATATGAAATATGACGATATACTTTATACAGGGGAGCGGTTTGGCCGACTGCCCCCGAGTATAAAGACCACGGATGGTGTTTGTGCGGGAAAAGGATATTCCCGCCGGATGCCATTTTTTTTCCGGCTGCTGACGAGTGCCGGAATCAGGGGGCAAAACAGGAGGAATGCTTTGAAAATTGATTCCAGTGCAGTAGGAATGGAATCCGCCAGAAGCTACAGGGCTTCAAACACTACAATCAGGAGATTTGCGATAACGGATTATCAGCAGAATCCAGGCCAGGGCCAAAATGCCCTGAACGCCGCCATTGGCGGGAACACCGGCGATGCCGGCGGAAATAAGGGAGGGAATGTTGCGGAGGAAGGAGAGCAAAAGAAGGTCAGCACCCTTCAGGACTGGCAGGCCAGACTTCAGGCGACTACCGGCAGCGTATCCGTTCGAAGCTCCGCAAGCCGGACCTATGAGGACATCAGGGAGCAGGCCATACGATACATATTTGATCTGTTGTTTTCTGCAAGGAGGGATCGCTTTCGGCAGTGGATGCAGGAGACGGGCATGGAATCCGGTACCGGAGAGGCAAACGGTGCCAACGCCGCAGGCGGCACAGCCCAGAACGGTGCGAACGGGGGAAGCGTGAACCCTGCTTCCGGAAACGGCAACGAATTTTATTTCAAAGATGGTTTCTGGTTGATGAAACCCAAGCCTTTGACGATCAATATGAGGGTCTTGAGCCTGGAACAGGAAATCTGTTTTGAAGAGACGGAATCTACTTCCTTTTCCACCACAGGCACTGTGAAAACTTCAGACGGCAGAGAAATCAATTTCAATGTCAATGTAGGCATGAGCCGGGAATTTCAGGAATATTACAGGGAGGATCTTGAGGTTGGTACCTTTACCTTCTGCGATCCGCTGGTTATCAATCTGGACACGGATATGGCACGGCTGGAGGATCAGACCTTTTACTTTGACATTGACGGCGACGGGGAAGAGGATGAGGTATCCCGGCTGGGAGCAGGGAGCGGCTATCTGGCGCTGGATAAGAACGGCGACGGCGTTATTAATGACGGGAAGGAGCTGTTTGGCACAGAGAGCGGCAATGGCTTCGCAGACCTGGCGAAGTATGACGAGGACGGCAACGGCTGGATTGATGAAAATGATGCGATCTGGGATAAGCTCAAGATCTGGACGAAGGACGAGAACGGCAGGGATGTGCTTTACACCCTTGCAGAGAAGGGCGTGGGGGCTATCTGCCTGCAGAATGCGTCTACTGAGTTTACTCACAGGGGAACGGCCGGACAGACGCTGGGAGCGGTCCGCAATACAGGGGTATTTCTGTATGAGAACGGAAACGTGGGAACCATTCAGCACGTGGACATGGCAAAGTATGAAAAACAGGCTTAAATCAGAAAAGGGAAGCGACGCCAAAGCTTCCCTTTTCTGCGGCTGCTGCACCGTCCCCAGGAACTTTCTGAAATCCCTGCGGGAGGCTTATAGTCTGAACGGTATACGATAGAATGAAGCTGTGTGCAAGGTTGGCAGGAGCCGCATGCTTTAAATTTTCTGTGAAAGCTGTTACACGGATGGGGAAAGAGGAAATATTAGAAGAGGGAGATACTATGTCGGCAGTATTTTTAATACTTAACATTTGGGCGGACGGGTATGAGCGGGTTGCCCATATACGTTACATGAATTCCACAATAGATTTTTTTGCGGGCTTTCTAGAATATGATGAATACATTGAAACAGGGAAAAGCACTAAGAGAAAAAAAGGCGACAAAATAGAAGGAAGCCTGAAAATTGAGCTGGTCAGGGATTTCGGCAGTTCGGACGAGCAGTTATCATATTACCAGAATATTCCTCATTCGCCCCACATTGAGGCCGTGGTTGATGTAAAAAATGTGATTGACCGTTTCTCGTTAAACGTTTTTTTAAGGGATTATGACACTCCGGTAACAGTTGAGTTTGAAAAGCAGATACCGGAGCAACTCCCCCTAAGGATGAAATTATGCGGAGAATTGCGGCTGGATATTGTCGATGGCTGAATTATTTCCTCTCTTCAAATCCGAATGTCAAATCCGAATGGTATTCTTTGAATTCATGTGGGACTTCTCAAGGAAACCTGTAAAAATACGGCATAAAATTATGGCATTGCGGAACTGATTATGTCTGTACGAAATAGCTAATATCACCACTTGTTTTAATTTGCAAGTATTTTTTTCAAAAAATTACAAAGCGGATCCTGGAAGATTTTTCTGAAACCCTTGTGGTTACGGTATTCTGGGATATTGTGCCTTCCGGGGCGTTTTGCCGAAAACCACTTTTTCTTTTTGAGACTGGATTCTATAAACTCACATGAAACGAATTTAGCAGGGTCGTTCATGGAAACTTACAGTATTTACAATATTTCAAAGGGAGAAAGGAAGAAAACAAAGATGAAAGGGAAAAAGTTTTTAGCATTTTCGTTGACGGTAGCTATGTTGGCGGGTAGTGCTCTGACCGTATCTGCTGCGGGTGTCGCAGACGTGTTCAACGCAGGGTATTATGCAGACAAGTACGGCGATCTGAAGGCTGCTTACGGTGCTGATGAAGCGGCGCTCTTAAAGCACTTCATGACCAGCGGCGCCAAGGAAGGCCGTGTTATGAGCCCTATCCTTGACGTGGCAGCATATCGTAACGCATATGCAGATCTGAATGCTGCATTCGGCGACAACTGGGATTCGTATGTGGATCATTATCTTACGTTTGGCATTCGTGAGGGCAGAAAAGCGGGCGTGTTATTTGACCTGGCTGACTATGCGGCAAAGAATCCTGATGTGAAGGCAGCATACGGCGAGGATTATACGGCCATTGCAAAGCATTATGTAAATTTCGGTATCAAGGAAGGCAGACCCGGCGGCACTGTTGTGAAGGCTGCTACACCTGCAGCAGGATCAGGCAGCTCCGGGAACACAGGAAACGGCGGCACAACCACGACACCTGAGGAGCCCGTAACGCCTCCGGTAGTAAAATATGGCCATGAGCATAACTGGGATGCCATGATTGCGGCCGGTACCGCTCAGATGGTGGAAATTGAGGCTCCCACATGTACACATGCCGGCTACATTAATTATCGCTGCCCGGAAATGGTCATTTGTGTTACGTATATAGATGGTTCGGTTGAATGGATCCTCAGCAGAGAATTTGATAAGGATCTGGATGCTGGCGACGTATTCCATGGCAAGACGATAGAGAGATGGACAGAGTCCCAGTGCTCCGCTACAACCGGACGCAGAACAGTGGCTCAGCTGCATCATTCCGTACCTGCATCAGGCGCTTACATTGTGGATCATCCCACATGTACTCAGCCCGGCGTAGCTACTTACGTTTGCGAGACCTGTGGAACGCATGTTGACAAAGAAGCAATCCCTGCACTTGGCCATGCCATGGCTCCTACCAAGACCGTTACGGCTACTTCCTGTGACGAGACCGGCAAGGGTTATACCGAGCAGACATGTCAGCGCTGCGGAATCAAGCAGCAGATCAATGTTGTTTACAAGCATTCTGTTGCCAAGTATACAACCATAACGGATGCTACCTGTTTCTCGGAAGGCGAGGAAAGAGGATATTGTTCCGTATGTAAGAAGGAAGATGTACGTAAGATTGCAATTACCCCTCATCCTGCAGAGCAGCCTGTAGACATTTCCGTAGATACTTACGTGGATGACGGGACAGGTAACTCTGTACCTGCACATGCAACCTATCAGGTAACCTATTGTACCACATGTCATGTCATTACGGCAGTTTCTGCAGATGTTGACACAGTATTGACGAGAACAGCATGTACTGACACTGATGGGGACGGCTTGTGCGATGGATGTAAGCGTCCCGTAAACAGGACACTTATGAATGGAGAGAAGCTGTATAAGGTGGGCGAATACTATAACAACACAATTGTTCAGTAAAGCTCAATTTGATTTCAAACCCTGCTAAAGTTTGATGAAAAATATCCCAAAGTAAAACGAAAGTTTCGCGGCGGGATATTTTTTATTCCCGCGGCAGACACTGTCCGTTAAGCAGACATTGTTCGTTGGGCAATGGACCGGGCAGCCGTGCTGAAAGCCAATCGGAGGCGGCTCCGGACAGTTGGCGGATGCCGCGAGGGTTTAAGTTTATCAGAACAGGAGGAAACAGGGCATGGATGCAAAGGAACTGAGATCGGCCGTAGGTGAGAGAGTGCGTAGTTACCGGGTATTGCACAGCTACACCCAGGCGGACTTTGCGGAAAAGATCGATATCTCTGTAAATTTTCTTTCTGAAATAGAGAACGGCAGGAAAGGGATGTCTCAGGAGACGCTGTATAAGCTCTGTGAGCATTTTGGCCTGTCCGCGGATTATATCCTGTTTGGGAAGGAGGCGGCAGGTAATTCTGCCATTCCTGCCGCAACCCTTGATAATACCGAACTGAAGACCTTAACGGACTTTCTGGTATCCATGCGCGGTGTCTTTTCATCCGGGCCCGGGTAAAAAAACAAACGATTCTGCCTGACAATTGGAAACCATATGAAAATTGTCGAATAAAGCAGGAAACGTAAGGTAAACCGGCTGTATATTTCCAACTGATTCGGGAAAAATGATTGTGAAGAAGCAGTTCTTACAATGAATTTTCAGCGGAAAAGGAAGGAAAGCAGCCATGAAAAAGAATAGAAAAGACAATGCCAAAAAGGAAAGAATCATAATGATTGCTTCATCGGCCTTTGTGCTTACGGCACTGACCATGACAGGCATCTACATGCAGTCAGGCGAGGAAAAATCTCAGGATGACGGATATACGCTGGATTTTACGTCCCTGGAGGAGAATCTGGAGAGTAAGAGCCTGGAGATCGCTCAGAATAACTCGAATAAGAATACTTCCGGTAAACTGCCGGATGTGACGAACCAGAATCTTTTTGACCTGGAGGATGATCTGGATTATATGCCTCTGGAAGCGGGATCGGGCAATATCGAGATTCCGGGGCTTACCACGGTGCAGGGCGAGGAAAACCTGACCCAGGAGAAGCCCTCAGACGGCAAAGATACCTCTACCGGCCAGGAGGCGTCTCCTGAGGAATCGGGGCAGGAAGCAGTGAATGTGGAACAGCCCCCTGTAGAACAGAGTGTGGGAGAAGCAGTCAGCCCGGAGCAGGCTGTGGCACAGCAGCCGGCGGAACCGATAGAGCAGGCACCGGCGGAGCAGGCTCCGATGGAACCGGTAAATACGGAGCCTGTTGAGGATGCCTGGAACGGCCCGGAGCTTCACTTCGCGGAGAGTGACGGCCTGCTTCGTCCGCTGGAGGGGGAAGCGCTGATCCCGTTCAGCATGGATGGCGGCGTGTATTTTTCCACGTTGGATGTGTATAAATATAATCCGGCATTGATGCTGGCGGCACAGGAAGGAACATCCATTCTTGCATGTGCGGCGGGCAGGGTCATCGATATTTATGAGGATGCGGAGATCGGGCAGGCGGTTACCATGGATCTGGGAGACGGTTACCAGCTTACCTATGGGCAGCTGAAGGGACTTAATGTAGCGCTGAACAGCTATGTGAATGCCGGAGATATGATAGGGTCCGTGGCGGCACCTACCAAGTATTATTGTGTCGAGGGAGCAAATCTGTATCTGAAGCTGACGCAGAACGGCACTCCCGTGGATCCGGAACTTCTGTTCCGCTAAGGAGGGCGCGGGCCTATGTATATAGTCGGCGGAATTATCAAGACCATGGCAGGTGAAGACATTCCGGATGGGTGCATTCATGTGGTAGGGGGAAAAATAGCAGAGATCGGCAGGCGGGATGAAGTGACAGTTCATCCCGCTGCTTATGAGAAGGTATTGGAGATCAAAAAAGGCCTGGTTATGCCCGGTATCATAGAGGCTCACTGCCATATGGGGATTACGGAGGAGAAGAAGGGGATGGAGGGAGATGACTGCAATGAGACGGTGGATCCGATTACACCCTGGCTTCGGGCAGTGGATGCCGTCAACACCATGGATGCGGCTTTCGATGATGCGGTACGGGCGGGGATTACCTCAGCCATGATAGGGCCGGGCAGCTCAAACGTGGTGGGAGGCCAGTTTGCTTTTTTAAAGACCAGGGGACGCAGAATTGACGACCTGGTGGTGAAAGCCCCGGCGGCAATGAAGGTGGCCTTTGGAGAAAATCCAAAAGTCAATTATTCCGGACAGGGGAAAAGCCCTTCCACCAGGATGGCGATTGCGGGAATGCTGCGGGAGGAGCTGAGCCGGGCCGTGGCTTATGCCCGAAGCAAAAAGCAGGCGGAGGAGAACGGTGAGAGCTTCGAGGAGGATTTCAGAATGGAGTGCTGGCTGCCGGTGCTGAATCGGGAAATTCCCATAAAAGCCCATGTGCACCGGGCGGACGATATTTTTACCGCCATCCGCATAGCCAGAGAATTCCATCTGCGCATGACGCTGGATCATTGTTCCGAGGGGCATCTGATTGCGGAGGAGCTGGCAGCGGAAGGGTACCCTGCCATAGTAGGGCCGGATCTGGCCAGCCGCAGTAAAATTGAAGTCCAGAATATGGCATTTAAAACGGCGGGAATCTTAAACAGGGCAGGAGTGATGACTGCCGTGACCACGGATCACCCGGTATCCCTGATTGCTTCCCTTCCCCTTTGTGCAGGCCTGGCAGTGAAAGCAGGACTGCCGCTGGAAGAAGGCTTCCGCGCCATAACCCTTTATGCTGCCCAAATATGTGGTGTGGCGGATCGGGTAGGCAGCCTGGAGGTGGGGAAGGACGCGGATATTGCAATTTTTTCCGGCAATCCCATGGAGGTTTTTACGGAGACGCTGTACACTATCATTGACGGACAGATTGTGTATGATTACCAGGGCTGAACCGCTGCTTTGGGGTTCCCGGCACAGGCTGCAGCCACGGTATAACCGTTTACCGTGTGACTGCCTGCGCCTTGCGTTTCGGCTGATTCCGTGGTAAAATGTCCACGATAGCATCGAACAGCAGAGAAAATAAGGGAGGATGCCTTGAAAAACGACAGAATACTCTCTTCCGTTCTGGCGTTGTGCCTGACAGTGGGAAGCCTGTCCGGGTGTGGCAGAGTGGAAGATGAGCGGGAGGAAGAAAATATTGTATCCAATCCCTATGCGGGGGCAGTCAGCATGGAAGAGACGCCGGTGGTAGATTACGCGGTTCCTATGCTGCTGCCTAATATTTTAGTGGATACAAAGGGCTATTCCGCCGGAGAGGGCATGGTGGCAGTTGTCAAGGGCAGAAAGCTCCCGGAGGAATTTGTTCTTGTGGACGTGGAGACCGGGGGGGAGGCCTACAGGGGAAGCGTAGAGGAGCCTGTTTATCGGGAAGAGCAGGGATTTTATTCCGGTTATGCGGATTTCAGCGATTTTCAGGGGACCGGGGTCTATTATATCAAGTGTGACGGCATTGGCTGCTCCATGACCTTTCCGATCAGGGAAGCACAGTATGCGGCTTTGTTTGATGAGGTATACAGGGAAATGCTGGAGAGCTGCCGCAGCAAGGAGCTGTCTCCGGCAGATGCCGTTGCACTGCTGGAAGCTTATGAGTGGTATGAGGAGATTTTCCCGGATGAGGATGAAGACCAGGTTCCGGACGTGTTGAAAGTATTATGCGGCTGGATCTCATACAGGGAGGAGAGCGGCGTGGATGAGGAGGATGAGGCTTTATATGCGGCATTTCTTGCCAAGTTCAGCTATCTTTACCAGAAGTTTGACCGTAAATATGCTACGGACTGTATCAAGCGTGCCTCTACGGTGCTTGGGGAGGTGCAGGCGCGCAGCAGGAAGGGAGGGAGTGCGGCGGGTTCTCAGGCAGATCTGTTTTTTGCCCTGACGGAGCTGTACCGCGCTACCGGCCGGTATACATATCGGGCCCGGATTGCAGACTGCAGGCATTTTTTTGAGGACAACGACAGCTATCTGGATGAGAGGTCGTATCTGCATGCCGCGATGACCTACCTTGACACCAGGCAGAGGGTGGACGTGAATCTGTGCGATAATTTTATAAACCACCTGCGGGAGAGGGCGGAGGAAACCTCTAAAAAAAGTACGGTGCTGATTGATGCCGTGGCTCCGGTAAACGGGGGTTCCGCAGATTTGCTGAAAGGTGCAGTGGAATTGTCATGTGCCAACTATATTGTGAATAATTATCAATATACAGCGGTGGCAGAGGACTTTCTGCATTATCTCATGGGGCGGAACCCGGGATCGGTCTGCTTTTATGACAACGGAGAAGACAGGGGCGGCTATCTGCTGCTTCTGGCACAGCTCACTGCGATTCACGAGGCGGGAAAACACATAAAGGAAGGATAATGAAAAGATGAAGGTTGTAGTGTTGGCAGGAGGAACCAGTACGGAGCGGGACGTGTCCTTAAGCTCCGGCAGTATGATTTACAGGGCAATGAAGAAAAACGGACATCAGGCGGTGCTGCTGGACGTTTATCTGGGGTATGAAAGGGAGACGGAAGATATTTTCAGCCTGGATACGGACTGGGCCGGGGAAGTGGGAGCTATCAGCGAGAAAAATCCTGATCTGGAGGAGATCAGGGCGCTGCGGAAGGATGGCGGGAAAAGCTTTTTCGGGCCTAATGTATTGAAAATCTGCGGGATGGCGGACTGTGTGTTCCTGGCGCTGCACGGAGCAAACGGTGAAGACGGAAAGGTTCAGGCCTGCTTTGAGCTGCTGGGCATTCCCTATACGGGAACGGATTTTGTCAGTTCCGCCATGGCTATGGATAAGGGGATTACCAAGGATCTTTTTAAGGCATACGGGATACCCACGCCTGCGGGAATCCGTCTGAAAAAGGGGGAAGCAGAGGAGAAGAAGGTGCCTTTTCCCTGTATGGTCAAGGCCTGCTGCGGCGGTTCCAGCGTGGGGGTCTGCATTGCCCGCGATGAGGAGGAGTACGGTGCCGCCAGGGAAGAGGCCTTTCGCTATGATGACGAAGTGATTATTGAGCAGTACATAGAGGGCAGGGAATTTTCGGTGGGCGTAATAGACGGGAAAGCGCTTCCGGTGATAGAGATTGCACCCAAGGCAGGCTTCTATGACTATAAAAACAAATATCAGGCAGGCAATACGGTGGAGACCTGTCCTGCGGAGCTGCCGGAGGAGAAATCCGCAGAGCTTCAGGAAATGGCAGAAAAAGTGTTCCGGGTGCTGCGGCTGAAGAATTATGCCAGAATGGACTTTCGCATGAACCGGGCGGGGGAAGTGTTCTGCCTGGAGGCGAATACGCTGCCGGGGATGACGCCGGTTTCGCTGCTTCCCCAGGAGGCAGCCGTGGTGGGGCTGGACTTTCCCGCGCTGTGTGAGAAGATATTGCAGAAAGGACTGAATCCATGAATTTATCTGTCGGAGGAATAGCGGAAGCCTGCGGAGGCAGGCTGTTTCTGCGGGACGGGCTGGATTCTGACATGTATGTCAGCTCGTTGGTGATTGATTCCAGAAGGATTGAGGCCGGCGGCGTATTCCTGGCCGCAGCGGGGGAAAAGACGGACGGGCACAGATTTGTCAGCCGTGTATTTGAGGAGGGGGCCTGTCTGGCGGTGGTGGAGAAAACACCGGAGCAGGTACAGAGGGAAACCGGGGAAGACTGTAGCTGCTGGGGCAGCTATCTGCTGGTGGAAAACACCCTGCAGGCGCTGAAGGACATTGCGGAGTATTACCGCAGCAGGCTGGACATCCGAATCGTGGGGATTACCGGCAGCGTGGGGAAAACCAGTACAAAGGAATTTATTGCCGGAGTGCTGGCCGAAAAGTTTAAGGTATTGAAAACGGAGGGAAATTTCAACAATGAAATCGGGGTTCCGCTGACACTTCTGCGCATTCGTGAGGAGCATGAGGCAGCAGTAGTGGAAATGGGGATCAGTGATTTCGGTGAGATGCACCGGCTCAGTAAGATGGTAAAACCGGACGTTTGTGTCATAACCAATATCGGACAATGCCACCTGGAAAATTTAAAGAGCAGGGACGGTATCCTGAAGGCAAAATCGGAAATATTTGATTTCATGGCGGAGGACGGGGAAATCTGTCTGAACGGAGAGGATGACAAGCTGAGCGCCCTGACAGAGGTGAAGGGCCGTAAGCCGCATTTCTTCGGGCTTGGGGGGAATGCGGCCGAGGAGGTTACGGCCGAAAAGATTGTGGGCCGCGGATTGTGGGGAAGCGACGGGGTGCTGTATTTTCGGCACGCCGGCGGTCCTAAAGCCGGTCAAAGCATGGCGGACAGGGAGGAGACGTCCCGGGTGACGGAGGGGGAGGGAGCGGAGGAGACAGCAGTGCCGATTCATGTTCCTCTTCCGGGAGCGCACATGGTTCTGAATGCGGCCGCGGCGGCATGTGTGGCCCGGCTGTTTGGGCTTTCCGGGCAGGAGACAGCCCGGGGGATTGCCGGGATAGCGCCGGTGGACGGCAGGAATCATCTGATCCCCCTGAGAGGATATACTTTGATCGACGACTGTTATAACGCGAACCCTGCATCCATGCGGGCTGCCATTGATCTGTTATCCCTGGCGGATACGGAGAAGGTGGCTATTCTGGGAGATATGTTTGAGCTGGGGGAGGCTTCGGACGCCCTTCATGCGGGAGTGGGAGAATATGCGGCCTCCGCAGGAATTGACAGGATACTCTGTGTGGGCGAAAATTCCCGGCATACCTTCCGGGCAGCAGCAGACAGAGGACAGGGAAAGCTTTGTGTCACCTATTTCCCGGACAGGGAATCACTGTTGAAAGCACTGGAAGAGAATCCGGAGGAATACGTACCCGGGGGCAGCACAATACTGGTCAAGGCTTCCCATGGTATGGAATTTACCAGGGTTCTGGAATTCCTGAGGGAAAAGGGAGCATAAAAGGTTTCAGGAGAAATATTCCTGCTTTAACGCAAAGTATCTGTCGCGGATTCTGTCGAAAACACAGCGGCCCAGATTCCTGCGGGTTTCTTTATCCAGCTCTTCCAGGCGGATGGGCGGGCCGAAGTCAATCACGACAGTGGTTTTTGTGACTCTGGGCAGGTGATCTTCAAAGGCCTGGGCCGTGTTTACCAGGGTCAGGGGCACGATGGGAACGCCGCCCTTTTCGGCAATCTTGAAGCTGCCCTCATGAAAGGGCAGGAAGGTATCGTTTACCTTGTTGCGGGTGCCTTCGGGGAAGATGCAGAGGGAGTAGCCGTTTTTCACCTCTTCCACGCCGGCGAGGATGGTTTTTAATCCTTCCCGGATATTTCCCCGGTCAAGGAACAGGCAGTGTATGTTTTTCATCCAGAGGGACAGGATGGGGGCTTTTTTCATTTCCAGCTTGGCCACGTAGCCGGTGACCCGGGGAAACAGGGTGCAGGTCAGCACGATGTCAAAAAAGCTGCGGTGATTTCCCACATACAGAACGGCGGTGTCTGTGGGAATATTTTCCTGCCCTTTAACGATTACCTTTGTACCGGCCAGGACGGTAATACAGCGGAAGCCCCAGGATACCAGTGCCATGGAGCTTCTTGCCTTCAGGCCGGGATTAAATTTCCCTATGATCCATTCCACAAAGAGCACGGGAAGGGACAGGACCAGAAAGAGAATCAGATAGAAAACAATCAGTATAAAACGAATCATGGGGTAACCTCACACGTTGGGACGAATATGTAATAATTATATACAGTGTAGCATAAATATTAGCAAAAGTAAAAGGTTTATGCGAGGCTGTGTTGAAAAAGAGACGGATTGCAAGGAGAAGCTTACTGTGCCTGCTGCTGGCGGTATCCGTACTGCTGGCGGGGTGTACCTATTTAAGCGATGAAAAGATCAAGCTGCGGGATCTTGACTTTACGGTTCTTGGCGAAGAGATGATTCCGAAGGAGCTGAAGAGCATCATAGAGGAAAAGAAAGGCACTCCCTTCCAGATCACTTATACGGATAATGTGAATCTGTACATATGTATCGGTTACGGAGAGCAGGAGACGGGGGGGTACAGCATTGCGGTGGAGGAGCTGTATCTGACGAATGATAATATCTGCGTGGATACCAGCCTGCTGGGGCCGGAGGCCGCAGACAAGAGTAACAGGATTCCTTCTTATCCCTATATTGTACTGAAGACGGAGTATCTGGAGCAGACAGTGATCTTTGAATAACAACATGTGCCAGGCACAATACGCAGGAGCTTCCCGCCATACGGGAAGCTTTTGTATTGCCCGCAGGTACAAAATATACTATAATAGAGGCAGACAAAACGGACGGGAGGCACTTATGCTGTTAATCAAAAACGGATATATGATCGACCCCAAATCAGGCTGGGACGGAAATTATGACATTTTGATTGAGAAGGATACCATTGTAAAAATCGGGAAAAGGCTGGAGGCTCCCTCCCGGAAATGCCGGGTGATAGATGCGGAGGGGCTTCTGGCGGCCCCGGGACTGGTAGATGTGCATGCTCATTTTAGGGAGCCGGGCTTTACCGAGAAGGAAGACATTGCCACCGGGGCTGCCGCCGCTGCCAGAGGTGGGTATACCAGCGTGGTTCTGATGGCAAATACGAAGCCTCCCGTGGATAATCGGGAGACACTGGAATATGTGAGGAAGCAGGGAGCGGAGACCGGCATCCATGTGTATACCTGCGCCAATGTGACCAAAGGGATGCAGGGAAAGGAGCTGACGTCCATGGGGGAACTGGCGGAAGCGGGAGCGGTTGGCTTTACCGACGACGGTATGCCGATTATGGACGGGGAGCTTGTGCGCAGCGCCATGAGGAATGCGGCGGCTTTGGATTTGCCTATCAGCTTTCACGAGGAGGATCCGGCGCTGATTGAAAATAACGGCATCAACCGGGGCAGGGCAAGTGAATATTTCGGTATCGGCGGCTCTCCCAGGGAGGCGGAGATTACCATGGTGGAGCGGGATCTTAAGATTGCTCTGGAGACGGGGGCCAGCATCAATATTCAGCATGTGAGCGCCAGGGAAACCGTGGAGCTGATCCGCAGGGCAAAGGAAAAGGGAAAGAATATCCATGCCGAAGCGACCCCTCATCATTTTACCCTCACGGAGGAAGCGGCCGTAAGATACGGCACTCTTGCAAAGATGAATCCTCCCCTGAGAGAGGAGGCGGACAGGCTGGAGATCATCAGAGGGCTGGTGGACGGCACGATTGATCTCATTGCCACGGACCACGCTCCCCACACGGCAGAGGAGAAAGCAAGATCCATCACTCAGGCCCCCAGCGGCATTATCGGCCTGGAGACGGCGCTGGCATTGGGGATTACGGAGCTGGTGGACGGAGGCTATCTCACTATGCGGCAGCTTTTGGTGCTCATGAGTACCAATCCTGCCAATCTGTATCACTTGAACGCAGGCTATCTGGCGGAGGGCGGGCCTGCAGATTTGATTTTGATCGATACTACGGCAGACTGGATTCCCACAGAGTATGCGTCCAAGGCCGCAAATACTCCGTTTACCGGCCGGTCCCTTAAGGGGAAGGTCGTCACCACGATCTGTGGAGGCAAAGTGTGTATGGAATGAAGATCAATTTTATGAATTGTTTGTGCCGGGGAAGCCGGCACTGCCGCCTGCGGCGGCATGTCTGGATTGGGAGGGTAGCGTGATGAAAGAAAAGCAGTCGGCAGTGGTGCTTTCCCAGGAGGAAATTGCACCGGCAATATATGACATGTGGATAGAGACTTCTCTGGCAGGGCAGGCGAGGCCGGGACAGTTTTTATGTGTTTACACCGGGGATAAAAGTACCCTGCTTCCCCGGCCCATCAGCATCTGCGAGGTGGGGGAGGACAAAAGGACCCTGCGTATAGTGTATCGCGTGGCGGGGGCGGGTACCCGGGAGTTTTCCGGCTATGGGAAGGGAAAAAGGGTTGACATTCTGGGGACATTGGGGAACGGCTTCCCTTTGGAGGAGGCTGCCGGGAAAAGGGCCTTCCTGATGGGCGGCGGTATCGGGATTCCTCCCATGCTGGAGCTGGCAAAGCAGATCAGCAGGGAGGCAGGGAATGTGCCTGCTGTCCGGGAGAATGTGATGGCCGTTCTCGGCTATCGGGACGGGAAAACCTTCCTCAAGGAGGAATTTGAGAAATACGGGAGGGTATTGACTGCCACGGAAGATGGGAGTACAGGCACAAAGGGAAATGTCATGGATGCCATCCGCCAGGAGGGGCTTGAGGCGGATGTGATATATGCCTGCGGCCCTATGCCCATGCTTCGTGCCGTCAAGGCATACGCGGAAGAACGGAAGATAAAGGCCTATATTTCTCTGGAGGAGCATATGGCCTGCGGCGTGGGGGCGTGTCTTGGCTGTGTGGTGAAAACAAAGGAAATCCACCATCATTCCCATGTGCATAATGCCCGCATCTGTACGGACGGCCCGGTGTTTGAGGCGGAGGAGGTGGAGATATGAATACACAGGTAACAATTGCAGGCATAACATTTAAAAACCCCGTTATGACGGCATCCGGAACCTTTGGCTCCGGGATGGAGTACGGAGAATTCGTGGATCTGAACCGTCTGGGGGCAGTGGTGACCAAAGGGGTGGCAAACGTGCCCTGGGAGGGGAATCCCGTCCCCCGGGTAGCGGAAGTGTACGGTGGGATGCTCAACGCCATCGGGCTGCAGAATCCCGGTATAGATGTGTTCCTGGAACGGGATATTCCCTTTTTAAAGCAGTATGATACCAGGATAATTGTCAATGTCTGCGGCAGGACGGTGGAGGATTATGTGGAGACGGTGGAGCGTCTGGGAGAGGAAGCGGCGGTTTCCATGCTGGAGATTAACGTTTCCTGTCCTAACGTAAAGGAGGGGGCAATTGCCTTTGGCCAGAAGGCGGATGCCCTGTTCCACATTACCACGGAAATTAAAAAGCATGCCAGGCAGCCGGTGATTATGAAACTGAGTCCCAACGTCTCGGACATTACGGAAATGGCGAAAGCGGCAGAGGCGGCGGGGGCGGATGCCCTTTCTCTGATAAATACAATAACCGGTATGAAGATTGACATTCACAGGCGAAAGTTTGCCCTGGCCAATCGGACCGGCGGCATGAGCGGCCCGGCCATTAAGCCGGTAGCGGTCCGCATGGTATACCAGGCGGCCCATGCGGTGAAGATTCCCGTGATCGGCATGGGCGGCATTGCCACAGGGGAGGATGCGGTGGAATTCCTGCTGGCAGGAGCCAGTGCAGTCAGCGTCGGTGCCATGAACTTTGTGAATCCTTATACTACCGTAGAGGTGGTGGAGGGGATCGAGGCCTATATGCGTCAGTATGATGTGGAAAATGTAACGGATTTAATCGGGGCAGTAGCGTGAAGAGCACTTCTAACCCCTCACCGGGGGAATCATGGAGGTTAGTGTTCTTTCCCGGCGGATACCTTCATATATATTTATACCAGTATATATGTGGAGGTATTTTTTGTGGAGCTGATAAAGAGAAACATACATATGGACCGCGTCAAAACGGAAGCGGTCACGCAGTTTACGCTGGAGGATGATCTGAATATACCGGACAGCAAGCCGGATGTCAACACTCTGAATCTGGAAAAGGGGGAGCTGGTGATCGACGAGATCAGACCGGGAGCGGACTTCGTGAATGTGCGTGGTTACCTGGCTTATGTGATGCTCTATCACACCCGGGAGGAGGGCAGCAGCCTTGTGGCGCTGGACGGGCGGGTACCCTTTGACGAAAGAGTGAATCTGCGGGGAGTGGTGCCTGCAGACAGTGTGAGTGTGGATGGGCAGGTGGAGGATCTGACTGTCGGCATGATAAATTCCAGAAAACTGAATATACAGTCGCTGATTACCCTGTCGGCAAAGGTAGAGGAGCTTTACGACGAGGAAGCGCCGGTTTCCATACACGGGGACGAAAAGGCGGAATACCGTCGGATGCCGCTGGAGGCAGCCCAGATTGCGATCTGCAAGAACGACATCTTCAGGCTGAAGGAGGAGGTAAGCCTGCCCTCCAATTATCCCAATATTTTTCAGATACTCTGGGATAATATATCCCTGGGGGATATGGACTTTAAGGTGATGTCGGAAAAAATCACGCTGTCGGGGGAGGTACACCTGTTCCTTCTGTATGAGGGGGAGGGAGAGGAGCATCCCATTCGTTCTTATGAAACGACCATTCCCTTCAGCGGAGAGCTGGAATGTCACGGCTGCAGGGAGGGTATGCTGCCGGATATTCGATGCCGCATGGGCCAGAAGGAACTGGCGGTACGTCCGGATTTTGACGGGGAAGAGCGGAGTATCGGGCTGGAAATGGTATTGGATTTTGCAATCCGCATCTATGAGGAAGAGAGCCTGGAGATCATTTCCGATATTTACGGCGTTTCCAACGAGATCAGCACGGTTACCCATCGGGCAGACCTGCGGCAGCTTCTGGCAAAGGTTACGGGAAAGACCAAGGTGACCGACCATATTCATGTAAAATCCGGAAATGTCCTGCAGCTGCTGCACAGCGAGGGAACGGTGACACTGGAACAGCAGGCCGTGGTGGAAAACGGGATCCGGCTCCAGGGAAGCCTTACGGTTAAAGTCATGTACATTACGGGAGAGGACGATGCGCCTTACGGCTGCACCCAGGCACAGATTCCCTATCAATATACTCTGGAGGTGCCGGATATTGCACCGGAGGATATTGATACGGTTCAGGGGGCGGTGGAGCAGCTGCAGGTGACCATGCTGGACGGTGAGGAGATGGATGTGAAGGCGGTGCTCAGCTTTTCCACGGTAGTGTTTAAGACGGTTCCGGTAGAGCTGATCAGCCAGGTAAGCGTTTCGCCCCTGGATACGGGGAGGATGAGCAGCCTGCCCGGGATGGTGGTATACATGGTGAAGGACGGGGATAACCTGTGGAACATCGGGAAAAGGTATTATGTTCCGGTGGATGCCCTGAGGAAAATGAATAATCTGGAAAGCGATGAGCTGAAAGCGGGACAGAAGCTTTTGATTGTAAAAGGAAGCTGACAAAAAACCCGGCCTTCCGTAAGGAAGGCCGGGAATTCTGTTTCATATGTTCGTCTGCTGTGCCGTGTTATTCGGTCAAAGCCTTATTAACCGTTGCGGCCATGTCGTCAAAGCCCTTCATCACGGCGTCATAGGTCTGCTTGGAAATGTCGGGAAGCTCACCGCCCCAGGTCTTCTCTGCCTGCTTATAGCCCTTCTCAAAGGCCTTGCGCATATCTTCCACCTTGTCGGGATCACCGCCGGTCAAAGCCTTGGCAAAGTCCAGAATTCTGCCGGAGGTCTGCTTCACACCCCAGTAACCGTCCTCGGAAATATCCTGCTGGGCCTGCAGCTTGGTAGCAGGGTCTACGGTGTAATTTCCGGATCTCAGGAACTGCCACATATCCGTTGCCTTGCCGTAGGTTTCGGTCTGTCCGGACATCATCTTTTCCACCAGGCTGCGAAGCTGCTGGGTACGCGCTTCAGCGTCAGCCTTCAGCTTGTTAATCAGGTTGGTGTTGGGCTTGTAGGTCTTCTTTGCGGAATCGGTTGCCGTTTCCTTGGAGGGCTCATATACAACGCCCGTCCCTGCGGTACTGGAAGAGCTTTCTTTTTGTGTGTTTTTCTCCTGCGTCTCAGTGTTCTTAACATTCTCTGTGGAATAATCGTAGGACGTAGGCTGAACTTGTGATGTAACTCCGTTTACACTCATTGGGATACCTCTTTTCTGGCGGTATTACGCCGTTTTCTGTCCTGTGCGGACGCATCATCCATGATTGGTATTATTTATTTCGGCAAATTCAGGAAAAAAATTTAGCCCTCATAGGAAAATTTTTTGCCGTTGGCGGCATGTTTGGAAGTGTGGAAACTCTATGGCGGATCTGCTGTCGCTTCCATCACAAGGCGGTTTTCGGACAGACATTCTCCTGCCAGCAGCAGATGATATAGTATGACGATCCTTGCACCGGACTCTGTCCACAGGCAGTCCAGACCCTTTGTAAACACCTCCAGCTTCAGAGTGCCGTAAGCCGTGGCATAGTCCGCAGGATGTGTGCGGCCGGTTTCAAAGACCATGCGGGTATTGATACTGCCCTTTCTGGACAGCTCCAGCACGGTGTCCTTTATTTTCAGCGTGTTTGCGGTGACGGCACCGGATTCGGCATCTTCCTCCTGATAGAGAAGATAGCGGCAGCCGTTTCTCTCATAATACTGCCCGCTGGCCTGACAGCTTGTGGTAGTCTGCTGTCCGCCGCTGTCCTGCGTCCCGGTCACCGATATGCTTACGTCCCTTCTCACCCTAATACTCCTCGATATTTATCTTCTTTGCGGAGAGAATGCCGTATTTGATGATGGAATTGGCAAAGCGGACAAATTTCTCCGCCTTGTCGCTGACATAAAACAGATACTGATTGCTGCCAAGCCCGGGGGTTTCGTCATTGAGCATATCCAGCTCCGCCAGCATCTGCTTCAGCTCAATGGCGGTTTCATACGCGGGATTGACCAGGGTCACACGCTCCCCCATGATCCGGCGCAGGGTGGAACGGATCAGGGGATAGTGGGTACAGCCCAGGATCAGGGTATCAATGTCAATATCGATCAGTTCTGTCAGGTAGCGGCGGACGATCTCGTCCGTCACCGGATCCTCCCAGAGTCCCTCTTCCACCAGGGGGACAAAGAGGGGACAGGCTTTCTCGTAGATGGTAACTTCACTGTTTAAACGGGATATGTATTTCGTGTACATCTGACTGCTGATGGTGGCTTCCGTGGCAATCACGCCGATCCGTCCGTTGCGTGTCACCTCCGTGGCAGTTTTTGCACCGGGCTTCAGTACGCCGATAATGGGAATGTCAATATCCTGCTCCAGGGTGTCCAGTGCGTAAGCGCTGACAGTGTTACAGGCTACGACGATGGTTTTTACCTGAAAGGTTTTCAGGAACCGGACAATCTGCTCGGAATAACGGGTGACCGTTTCCTGGGATTTACTCCCGTAGGGAAGTCTGGCAGTATCTCCGAAATAAATTATTTTCTCGTTAGGGATCTGACGCATGATCTCCCTGGCTACGGTAAGTCCTCCGATACCGGAATCAAAGACGCCGATAGGAGCATTCCGGTGTATCAGTTCTTTGTTGATTTGTCCCATGAAAAAGCCTCCCATAAAGCATTCAGCTCGGTGAGCAGTCTGCTGCGGAAGCGGATATTGTCTCGATCCGTGCCCAGAAGATCCAGATAGAGCCCGCCGTCAGGAACCTGCCCGGCATCCTCTTCCATCTCCTCGCCGTTTTCGTCCAGGAAGAAGACCCGGACGGTATCCGGCGTCAGGGTAAGTCCCGGATATAAAAGTCCCCACCAGCCCAGTGCTGCACACAATGCTGTGATAATGCGTATTCCATTCTTTGTTTTCTTCATGCAATAACCTGCCTTTCTATCTGTATAGGCACAGTATTGCCGAAGATATTTTACTTATACGAACTCAGGACTGACTTTTCTGTCAAGCCGTATCTGGCGGATGATGGCCTTTTCCTGGTTGTCAATGTGAGTTTTAGCCGCTGCCGCCGCCGTCTCCCTGTCTTTGCTGACAATGCTCTGATAAATTATTCTATGCTCTTTCACCAGGGTTTCATGCTGGCTGGTGTCCTTTATATATTCAAAACGATAACGGTACATCTGTTCCGAGAGGGTGTTGACCAGCTGGATCAGGCGCTGGTTGCCTGTGGCCCGGACAATAATGTCATGAAAAGCCACGTCCGCATGGGCTATTTCCTTTGCATCCGTTGTGCGCACTGCCGCTTCAAAGGCGTCACTGGCAAGCCTTAAGGCATCCAGCTCCTCTGAGGTAATGCGGTCGCAGGCCAGCTCGGCGCAGAGCGCATCCAGGGCCCTGCGGACTTCGAGAACATCATTCATGCTCTTTTCCGTGATCTGTGCCACCGCAGCGCCCTTGCGGGGCATCATGGTGACCAGTCCTTCCAGCTCAAGCATACGGATGGCTTCCCGGATCGGCGTGCGGCTGACTCCCAGCTTTTCGGCCAGATGGAGTTCCATGAGCCTTTCACCCGGTTTCAGTTCGCCCAGCAAGATTGCCCGTCTGAGGGTGTTGAGAACCACATCCCGCAGGGGCAGAGTGTCATCCATATCTAATTGTAAAAAATCCTGCATAATGAACACCATGCCTTCCTGCATTCCTGCGGGGTACCTGACCTCGGCCGGACTGAAAATGCCGCGGCTCACCTGTGGAACGGAGCGGTCAGAAATACCTGTTTTGCGGGGGAATATGCCTTTAGCTGCCGAAAGGCTTCCTTCGCGGTGTCTTCTTCCGTGAAAATACCGAATACGGCAGGGCCGCTGCCACTCATAAGGCTTCCGGCGGCACCCAGGGACAGCATTTTGTCTTTTATGGCCGCAATAACCGGGTATGCGGGAATCGTCACGGATTCCAGCACATTCTGCATGCGGTGTATTATACCGGGAAGGCTGCCCTCCCTGACGGCTGTTACCATTCCGTCTATGTCGGGATGCTCCGTGAGCCCCCGGGCATCCAAATGCTCATAGACAAATTTTGTGGAGACCTCCAGATCCGGCTTTGCCACTACAATATGGCAGGGCGGAAGCGGAGGGAGGGAGGTCAGTTCCTCGCCGATTCCTTCCGCAAGGGCTGTCCCGCCCAGGATGCAGAAGGGAACATCCGCTCCCACTGCCACGGAAATCCGCATCAGCTCAGAGACGGGCAGTCCCAGACGAAAGAGGCGGTTGATTCCCGCAATGGCGGCGGCACCGTCGGCGCTGCCGCCTGCCATGCCCGCTGCCATGGGAATCCTTTTGCGCAGATGGATTTTCAGGCCTTCCTTCAGGGAAAAGGCATCCCGCATCAGCCCTGCGGCCCGGCAGATCAGATTGCTTCCGTCGGTGGGAAGACCTTCTGCATCCGTCGTGAGGACAATACCGCTTTCTGCCTTTTCCAGAGTCAGCTCATCCCAGAGGTCGATGGCCTGCATGACCATTTTTACCTGATGGTAGCCGTTCGGCAGTTTTTGAATTACATCCAGTCCAAGGTTAATCTTGGCGTAAGCCCTTGTTGTCAGTTGTTCCATAAGGTCCTCCGGGGCATTGGGTCTGCCGTTACTTTATGGGTTTTGCGCCTGCCTTCTCCTGAGCGGTTTCCAGCAGCCGTTTAAAGCGGCTCTTTTTCTTGGGCGGCGGTGTTTCCGTTTTCCCGTGAAGGCCCTTTACACTGAGAACATAGATGCCGCTGACAACGGCTTTCACTTCCTTCTTTACGGGAACGGATTCGAAAATTTTCTCATCACAGATCAGGGAAAGGATCTGGGGGCCTGCCTTGGCCTTGATGATAGGCAGCTTAGTGCCGCGCATGGCCCTGGGGGTCTGGTCAATGACGGCCTGGGGCAGCCCGGAGTCCCGAAGCTTCATTCTTTTTTTGTCGATAATCAGCATGGAAACGGTCTGCTTGTTTGCCTCCAGCATTTCCTGCTGCTGTGCCTGCCGTTTCTGTGCTTTCTTTCCCAGGAAATATAAGACGGTAATGACGGCGATGAGTACCACCGCAATAACAATAAGTACGATTGACCATGTAGGCATGTTGGGTACCTCCTGTAACAAATGTAAAAGCTTAGGTTATTCTAATTCTAGCACAAAGGACCATTGATAGGCAACAGGACTTTTGCGTTTTCGGCCTTTTAAGTTTGCAAAAAGTCCCAAGGCGTGATATGATAATGGAACTGTGGGATGTATAAATGGCAGGGTGCCATGGCAGAGTGCCGCGGAAGCGGCGGAATGTGAGGAGAATATGAGAAGAAAATTTGCGGGACTGGCGGCAGTGCTGGCGGCAGCGGTCCTTATAACAGGCTGCGGCAGCGACGATGCCGGCAAGCCCCTGGATCAGATGAAGGTGGAAAAATATGTGAAGATAGGGGATTACGGCAGCTTTGAGGTCAGCCTGGACAAGGTGGGCGTGGACGAGGAAGAGCTGAAGGCATTGATGAGCAGCAATTATATTGCCTATGTCACACCGGAGCACGGAGGGATTCTGGACCGGGCAGTGGCGGAGGGAGATACGGTGCGCATCGACTATGAGGGAAAGAAGGACGGTGTTGCCTTTGCAGGCGGTACCGCGCAGAATGCGGATCTGACCATCGGCAGCGGCCAGTTCATAGACGGCTTTGAGGACGGGCTGGTGGGCGTTATGCCCGGTGAAACCGTGGATCTTGACCTGAAATTTCCGGAAGGCTACGGCAATGCGGACCTGGCAGGCCAGGCGGTGGTGTTTACGGTCACCGTAAACTGTATCCTGCCGGAGAAAGTGGCGGAGGAGGAAATGGAAGATGCGGTAATTGCCTCCATGGCCATGGACGGGGTCAGTACCGTGGCGGATTTCCGGCAGGCGGCCTATGATTATCTGTATTCCGAGTATGAGTATGACGTGCAGAGCAGCGTGATAGATCTTTTGATGGACAGGTGTGAATTTAAGGAGCTGCCGGAGGAGCCGCTGGAGGATTACCGCCAGATGTGGTCCCAGGTGCTTTCGATTTATGCTTCCCGCTTTCAGATGACGCTGGACCAATATGCCATGAATTTCTTTTACATGGACGGCCAGTCGCTGATTAATCAGTATGCGGAGAAATATTTCAGGCAGGATCTGATGCTTCAGGCCATTGCCAATAAGGAAGGGCTGAAAATCAGTGACGGGGAGCTGCAGACGAAGCTTCAGGAGGAAGCTGCGGAAGCAGGGTATGCTACCGTGGAAGAATATGTGGGAAGCGCTTCCACAGAGGACTACCGCAACGATTACATGAACGAAAAGGTCATGGAGTATCTGCTGGAGAGGACTACGGTCAACGGGGGCAGCGTGGACGTGAAGTAGCCTGTGCCCCGGCCGGCTTTGTATTTTATGAAATCGGAAAAGAAAAGGAGAATGAAAATCATGGATTTAACAGACATCAGGGAGCTTTACCGTAATCGTGAAAAGTATATCGGCAAAGAGATAACCGTGGGCGGTTGGGTTCGCAGCAACCGGGATTCTAAGAATTTCGGTTTTCTGGTGATTAACGACGGCACCTTCTTTGAGCCGCTGCAGGTAGTATACGGGGAAAAGCTGCCCAATTTTCAGGAGCTGTGCAGGATGAACGTCGGGGCGGCACTGGTGGTTACCGGTACGGTGGTGGCTACGCCCGACGCAAAGCAGCCTTTTGAGATGCAGGCATCGGAGGTGCTGGTGGAAGGGCCTTCCACCGCGGATTACCCCCTGCAGAAGAAGCGCCATACCTTTGAATATCTGCGCACCATTTCCCATCTGCGGCCCAGGACGAACACATTCCAGGCGGTATTCCGGGTGCGCTCCCTGATTGCATACGCGATCCACAGCTTTTTCATGGAGAGGAATTTTGTCTATGTTCACACCCCTCTGATTACGGGAAGCGACTGTGAGGGCGCAGGAGAGATGTTCCAGGTGACCACTTTGGATCTGGAGAATGTGCCCAGGACAGAGGACGGCAGGGTGGATTTCAGCCAGGATTTCTTCGGGAAGGCAACAAACCTTACCGTCAGCGGTCAGCTCAATGTGGAGACGTATGCCTTTGCTTTTAAGAACGTATATACCTTCGGGCCTACTTTCCGGGCGGAGAATTCCAATACTACCCGCCATGCGGCGGAATTCTGGATGATCGAGCCGGAGATGGCCTTTGCGGACTTAAAGGATGACATGCTGCTGGCGGAAGGGATGCTGAAATATATCATTCGCTATGTGCTGGAGAACGCACCGGAGGAGATGGCCTTCTTTAACCAGTTTGTGGATAAGGGCCTCATTGAGAGGCTGGAGCATGTGGCAAATTCGGATTTCGGGCACGTGACCTATACCGAGGCCGTTGAAATCCTGGAGAAGCACAACGATGCCTTTGACTACAAGGTGTTCTGGGGCTGTGACCTGCAGACGGAGCATGAGCGTTACCTGACGGAGGAGGTTTTCAAACGCCCGGTGTTTGTGACGGATTATCCCAAGGAGATTAAGGCATTTTATATGAAGCTCAACGAGGACGGCAAAACCGTTGCCGCCATGGACTGCCTGGTGCCCGGTATCGGCGAGATTATCGGCGGCAGCCAGCGGGAGGACAAGCTGGAAGTGCTGGAGCAGAGAATGGAGGAGCTGGGCCTGAACAAGGAGGACTACGGATTTTATCTGGATCTGCGCAAATATGGCTCCGTGCGCCACGCAGGCTTCGGCCTGGGCTTTGAGCGCTGCGTCATGTACCTCACCGGAATGGGCAATATCCGGGATGTGGTGCCCTTCCCGAGAACGGTGAATAACTGTGAACTATAGAGGATAAAACAAAAATAATCTTAATAAATTAATAGGTGAAAAGCATACCGAAATGTGGTATGCTTTTTTCATGAGAAAATACATGGGACAAAACATCGGAAAATTTATAAGCTGTATGCTGGTTATTGCACTGACTGTTGCCGGAGTCTGTTATGTCTCCTCGGAGACCATGGTGGCCGGTGCCGCTTCCATCGGGGAGGTGCAGCAGAATATTAAGGACCGGGAGCAGCAGATCCAGAATATTATGAATCAGATTGCCGGCCTGGAGGACGAGCAGGATGTGATCGAGGAGCAGATTTCCGACCTGAATGCGGAGATTGTCAATACCATGGCCAGTATCGGGGTGCTGGAGGACCAGATTGCGGAGAAGGAGCAGCAGATCGCCGAAAAGGGAAACCAGATCACGGACAAGCAGGCCCAGATAGAGGTCACGGAGGCGGAATACAATGCGGCGGTGGAGCGGGAGGAAATCCAGCGCCAGAGTATGGTGGAGTGTACCCGGATGATGTATGAAAATAAGGACCTGTCCTATCTGGGCGCGATTCTGGAGGGGAAAGGGCTTTATGATGTTTTGAACCAGATGGATTACATCGAGAGGATACAGGAGTACAGTGCGGGCAGGCTGACCGCCTACATGGAGGCCAAGGATCAGGTACATGCCCTTTGGGATCAGCTGGAGCTGGAGAAGGCGGAGCTGGAGGAGCAGAGGGACGGACTGGAGCAGGACAGGCAGGCGCTGCAGGCTGATCAGCAGGAGCTTCAGGATTTGACGAATGACCTGAACGGAAAGCTGGCGAAGAAGAAAAAGGAATCCGCGAACTTCGAGGCGGAAATTGCCAGGTACCAGCGTGAGGCTGCCGTGGCAAAGAAGCAGCTCCAGCAGGACAAGCAGAAACTGCAACAGCTGCAGGCCCAGCAGAATGCGGCCAACAAGCCCATTGCCACCACCAATTACACGGCGCTGATTGACAGTGCCGCCGGCAGTGACCTGGGCAAGAAGATTGCCAAATTTGCCTGTCAGTATGTGGGGAACCCTTATGTTGCGGGGGGAACCAGCCTGACCAACGGCGCGGATTGTTCAGGATTTACCTACAGGGTTTATCAGGAATTTGGGTATAGTATACCCAGGACATCCTATCAGCAGAGAAATGCCGGGACAGGGGTGAGCTATGATAATGCCCAGCCGGGGGATCTGATCTGCTATGACGGGCATGTGGCAATGTATATCGGCAACGGCATGATCGTCCATGCCAGCACGGCCAAGACCGGAATCAAGGTCAGCAGGGCGCAGTATCGTACGATATTGGCCGTGCGCAGGATCATTCCCTAGCGGATTGCGGTGCTTAAAGCAATCGCCAAAGATTTATGAAAGGAAGTAAGGTGCTGTGAAAATTATCATTGCCGGGGACGGCAAAATGGGAGCTACCCTCACCAGGCAGCTTTCGGCGGAGGGAGACGACCTGACGCTGATTGACGCCAACCCTGAGGTGCTGGAGTCCAGCGAGGAGCGCTACGATGTGCTGGTGGTGCAGGGAAACTGTGCATCCATGGATGTGCTGAAGCAGGCAGGGGTAAAGGAGGCGGATTTGCTGATTGCCATGGCAGGAGCGGATGAAATCAATCTGCTGTGCTGTATGACGGCCCACAGCATGAATCCCAGGCTCCATACCATCGCCAGAGTGCGGAATCCGGAGTACATGGATCAAATCTATGCCATGCGGGGGATGTTTGCCCTCTCCATGTCGGTGAACCCGGAGAAGCAGGTGGCAGAGGAAGCGGCAAGGCTTCTGAGGTATCCCGGATTCTTAAAGAGAGATACCTTTGCCCGGGGCAAGGTGGAGATCGTGGAGCTGAGGCTTGACGAGAAGAGCAAGCTCTGTAATGTGGCCCTGAATGATATGAACAGCATTGTTAAATGCAAGATCCTGGTCTGTGCGGTGCTGCGCAGGGGAAACGCGGTGGCGCCGGACGGCGATTTTGTGCTGCGGGAAGGAGACCGTATCTTTGTGACGGCCCCGGCAGACACTTTAACGCTGCTGCTTAAGAACCTGGGGATCATCACCCGTAAGGCAAAGCGGGTGATCCTGTGCGGCGGCGGGCGCGTCAGCTACTATCTTGCCAGGGAGCTGGTAAACAGCGGGGTGGGAGTACAGCTGATCGAGCGGGATGAGGAGAGGTGTCAGCATCTTGCGGCAATTCTGCCGGGAGCCTGTATCATACACGGGGATGCCAGCAGCCAGTTCCTGCTGGAGAGTAAAGGAATTTCCGAATGTGACGCCCTGGTGACCATGACGGGGCTGGATGAGCTGAATGTGGTAATCTCCCTGTACGGGACAAACTGCGGCGTCCCCCAGGTCATTACCAAGCTGGGACGTATGGATAATACCAATATGCTGGACAATCTCGCCATCGGCAGCGTAATCAGTCCCAGGGAGCTCTGCTGTAATACCATTGTGCGTTATGTGCGGGCCATGAAGAATCAGACCGGGGCGGCCCTGACGGTGCATACCATTGCGGACGGGCAGATGGAAGCAATGGAGTTTCTTGTGGATGAAAATACCAGACATTGCGGAGAGCCGCTTAAGGAGCTCAAGCTGAAGAAGGGCGTTCTGGTGGTATGTATTTCCAAGGGGCCCCGCCAGGAGATTCCCGGCGGTGACTCCCGTTTTGAGCGGGGGGATACCCTGATTATTGTGACGGACAGGGAGCGGGGGATTTACCAGCTCAACGATATATTTGAGTAAAAGGTGCAGAGAATATCATGAACTATAAAATGATGGGAAGATTTTGCGGCAGAATACTGCTGGTGGAAGGGGTATTCATGGTGCCGGCGATGCTGATCAGCCTTTTTGGGCGGGAATATGCTTCCGCCCGGGCGTTTCTGTGGAGCATTGGCATTATAGTTGTGCTGGCCTGGCTGCTGATGTGGTTTGGCAGGGGCTCCAAAAAGAAGTTTTATGCCAAAGAGGGGCTTGCCTGCGTGGGGATCAGCTGGGTGGTCATGAGCCTGCTGGGCTGTCTGCCGTTTTGTCTTTCCGGCGCGATTCCGGGTTTTGTGGACGCCTTTTTTGAGATTGTATCGGGCTTTACCACCACGGGAGCATCCATCCTGCCGGCGGTGGAGGGACTTCCCAGGGGAATCCTGTATTGGAGGAGCTTCAGCCACTGGCTGGGCGGTATGGGCGTGCTGGTATTCCTGCTGGCAATCACCTCCGCGGGAGGCGGAGACAATGGCTTTACCATGCACCTGCTGCGGGCGGAAAGCCCGGGCCCCAATGTGGGAAAGCTGGTTCCGAAGATGAGAAAGACGGCGGGAATCCTGTATCTGCTTTACATTGTGCTTACGGTGCTAAATACCGTGTTCCTGTTATGCGGGGGGATGTCCCTTTTCGAGTCCGTGTGTACGGCGTTCGGAACGGCAGGAACCGGCGGGTTTGGCGTGCGGAATGACAGCATAGCAGGATACAGTCCGTATATTCAGAATGTGTGTACCGTGTTCATGCTTTTGTTCGGGATAAATTTCAGCTGCTATTATATGCTGCTGATCCGGCAGTTTAAGGCGGTGCTGAAGGACGAAGAGCTTCGGCTGTATCTGGGGATCGTGGCAGGGAGCATTGTGCTGATCGTGCTGAACCTGAAAGGTTTCTACGGTACCCTGGGGGAAACGATCCGTCATGCGGCGTTTCAGGTCGCGTCCATTGTGACTACCACCGGCTTTGCCACAACGGATTTTGACCTCTGGCCGGGATTTTCCAAGGCAATTCTGCTGTGCCTGATGGTGGTGGGGGCCAGTGCCGGCAGCACCGGCGGCGGCTTTAAATGCGGCAGGCTTCTCCTTGTACTCAAGAGCCTGCGGAGAAGTGTGCGCAAGGTGGTCAACCCTCAGAAGGTTGAGGTCGTGCGAATGAACGGGAATCCCATCAGCGAGAAGGTCCTGCAGAATACCAATGCTTATCTGGCAGCCTATGTCATTATCACGGGAGTGAGCTTTCTGCTGATTTCCATAGACGGCTTTTCCATTACTACCAATATTTCCGCGGTACTGGCCTGCTTTAACAATATCGGGCCTGGATTTGAGATGGTGGGCCCTGCCTGCAATTTTTCCTCCTACAGCATTTTTTCCAAGCTGGTGCTGATTATGGATATGCTGGCGGGCAGGCTGGAAATTTTCCCCATCCTGATTCTGTTCTCCAGAACCACATGGAGGCATCGCTGAGGGGAAGAAAGCAGAGAGAAGGTTCATGAGGGAAAAAAAAGGATTTCAAATCAGAGACTATAAAGTGGAATTTGCGGAAGCGGCGGCAGCAGCCGGCGTCATGCTTCTGCTTGCCTGTCTCTTTGATTACCGCTATGCAACCAACGATGATATGTTTATCAACGCGATTCTTTCGGGGAAATATACCGGTGCCCCTGATCTGCGCAATATCCGCGTGGGAATTCCGTTGAATGCGCTTTTCTGCCTGTTCTATCGGGTCTGTCCCTGGATTCCCTGGTTTGGCATTGGTCTGATTTCGTTTCAATATGCTTCCCTGTGGTTCATTCTTACCGGCCTGTGCAGGAAACTTGGGGGGAAAAGTCCCAGCAGGGTTATTTCCTGTATTGCCGTGCATCTTCTCCTGGTGGGGATTATGATAAACGAGCTTGTGACAGTACAGTATACTTATACGGCGGCGCTGCTTATGGCTTCGGCGGCGCTGCGGTTGTATGATATGGAGGATCCCTTCAGCAGGAGGGGAAGTCTGCAATTTGCCGGTATTCTGCTGCAGTATCTGGCGGCTTTTTGCCTGCGCACGGAGATTTTCCTGTTTTTGCTGCCTTTTCTGTTTTTGCTGATATTGGTCCATTACTACAGGAACAGCGGATTGCGCGTAAATAAAGGAGAATTAAAAAGGTGGGGACTGGTATGCGGGGGACTGGTGTGCGGAGTGGCGGCAGTATCTCTGGTGAACAGGGCCTGCTACAGGGATTCCGGGTGGCAGGAATACCTGCGTTCGGACAAATACAGAGTACAGATGTACGATTATCTGGCGTTTCCGGCCTATGATGAAAACAGGGATTTTTACGAAGGAGCCGGCATTTCCGAGGTTCAGTACCAGATTCTCCGGAATTATAATTTTGCCCTGGAGGAAGAGATTGATTCGGAAATGTTAAAGAGTATCGCGGATTATGTGAATGAGGGCAGAACGTCCGGGTATCAGGGATTGAAACGGGTTTATTATCAGATGTTTACCCTGCCTTTGGGGGAGGGCATCTGGTCGTATACCCACAGGGTGCTCCTTGACACAGAGACGGCATCGGAGGACTATCCCTGGAATATTGTCTGTGGTGCCCTGTATTTTGTACTGCTTTTCCTGACCTGCTTTTCCAAAAGGGTACAGAATCTTGTGTTCCTGATCCTCCTGTTTTCCATTCGGACCGGACTGTGGATGTATCTTATTCTGAGGCAGAGGATGCCTGTCAGAGTGACCCATGCCCTGTCCCTGATGGAGCTGGCCTGCCTGCTGCTGCTGGTATTGGAAGAGCTGGCGTATCTGGAAAAGGCCGGGGGCCGGAAAAGGCCGGGGTGGCTGTATCCGGGGCTGGCGGCGCTGCTTTTTACAGGGGCGGGGATCGTGGCAGGGAGCGGCTTGGGCAGCTTTATCCCGGAATACAGGGATACGGTGGCATACAATGAGGAATGGGAAGCGCTGCTGGATTATTACGGGGAACGGAAAGAAAGCTTTTATTTTATGGATGTGTATTCCATAGTGAATTACACGGACAGAATTCTGGACGGGGAGGATTCCCGGCCGGGGAATTACGACATCTGCGGCGGCTGGCTGGCGAAAAGCCCGTTGTGCCGGGAAAAATATGATAAATTTGGCTTCTCATTACCGAGGGAGGCCCTGGTCGGGCAGGATAACGTATTCTTTGTGGCGGAACAGGGGAGTGATCTGAGCTGGCTGACTGCGCTTTATGCGGAAAAGGGTATTCCCCTGCAGATGGAATATCGGGACACCGTGGCCGGAAGGTTTGATATTATTAAGTTGAGTGTCCGGGAGGGACAGGATGCGGGAGGGGAATGAAGGGGCAGAAGCGACATACAGGATCGGTGAGATTTCCCGTCTGACAGGTGTGAAGGCAGGAACCATCCGCTTTTATGAGAAGTGCGGATTTATCGGGCCGGTGGAGAGAACCGCCAATCAGTACAGGATTTACAATAAGCGGCATGTGTTCCGGCTTCGGGTCTGCCGGCTGGTGTTCGGCGGCTTTGTAAATACACGTCTGCGCAGAGAAAGCCTGAAGGTGCTGGAGGCATCCGCGGCATGGGACCGGACGGCGTATGAGAGGGAGAGCGGAAACTACCTGCAGGCCGTGGAAGAGGACATCGAGAGGGCAAAAAGGGCCATAGCCCTCTGTACGGGGCAAATGGGCAGAAAGGGAACGCAGGCTTCGGAAGATACACGAAATTCGGAGGAAGCACAGTGTTCGGAAGATACACGAAATTCGGAGGAAGCACAGTGTTCGGAAGAAACGCGAAATTCGGAGGAAGCACAGTGTTCGGAAGAAACGCAAAATTCGGAAGAAACGCAGGTTTCGGAAGAGTCCCGATATACGAAAAAGCAGGCTGCCGCCATGACGGGGGCAACACCGGAGGCGATCCGTAACTGGGAGCGCAACGGTCTGCTGGGCCGATATGAGCCTTATCAGAGAAGAGCTTACGGGCAGGAGCTTTTGAACCGTATGTATGTGATCCGGTTACTGCTGGACACCGGCTACAGTATGATGGCCATCCGGGCTTTCCTGCAGGCGTATGAGGAGGGCAGGCCGGAGGAAGCGGAGTTGCTGCTGACAAATCCCCGGGAAGGAGGGGATCTGTGCTGCCGTGCGGACCGCTATCTGGAGGCATTGCTGCATCTGCGGGAAAAGGCCGTACAGCTGAAACAGATGGGCTCGGAGATGAAAAACTAAACCTTCTATCTGCACACCACTTTTTACAGGTGTGGTATGATCGTTTCATCAGGCAAGGAGGTCTGCTGGAATGGTCATGAAAAATAATGTTTTCAGAAATTACAAATTTATATTAAAGACAATATGCAAGGCTTCCCCGTCCCGGGTATGGCTGGATGTCTTCTTTACCGTTATCAGCGATTTATTTTCCATAGTGTACAATGTGCACTTTTTTGCATTTTTTATGGATGCGGTGGAAAAAGGGAAGAGCATTGTCTCCATCAGTAAGGTTTTACTTGCTTTTATTTTGGTAAACATCGTATTTGAAATATTCTGTTCCTGGTATCAGCAGGCCTATATTCCCCAAAATAATGTGAAGCTCTCGGTTTTTTTACAAAATATGATAGATCGGAAAATCATGGCGGCTGACATAGCATGTTTTGATCGTCCGGAATATTATGATAATGTAACCTTTGCCTTAAATGATTTGTTTCAAAGGGTGAACGGTATCTTAAATCATATAGCCGGTTTCGTTTCCCATTCCTGCTGCGTGATTTTGCTGATAGGATATTTCCTGCAGATTGATTTTGTCATTGTGCTCATTTCCCTGATCTCCGTACTGACAGGATTGCTTTTTGAACCTGTTTTAAATCAGTACAGATACCGTTATACCGAAGAAAGCCTGAAATATCAGCGAAGCTATGAATATGTGAAAAGAATCTCCATACAGGCAGAATGCGCCCAGGAGCTGAGAACCACAAATGTGAAAAACGCTCTGCACAAAATGCTGGATGACGGATATGGGGGATTAAAGGCCCTTCTTAAAAAATATTACGGAAAAATAACAATGCTTGACAGCGTTCAGGCCTTTTGCGGATTTGGCATAGTATCCTGTGTGACAACGCTGATTTCGATCCATAGAATTGTCGTCGATAAAACGGTAACAATTGCAATGTTCCTGCCCCTGATGGGGGCCATCGCGCAGTTTACCTGGAGAGCGTCCTCAGTGATAAGCGGATTTACCGATCTTTTGAATGATAATATGTATATCAATAAGTTTTATGAATTTTACCGGCAGGAACCGAAGGTGGTATCCTCCAGGGAGGAACCGGTGGATTCCCCTTTCCGCGGAATGAAGATAGAGCATTTATATTTCAAATACAATGAACAGGATACGTATGTGCTGAAAGATATTTGTATGGAAATCCGGCCGAAACAGAAGATTGCGTTGGTCGGGTATAACGGAGCCGGTAAGTCCACGCTGATTAACCTGATTCTGCGCCTGTATGATCCGGACCGGGGCAGTATTACTTATAATGACAGGAATATCCGCGATTACAATGTAAAGGACTATCGAGACAAATACGGAATTGTTTTTCAGGATATAAATGTGTATGCCGCCACTGTCGGCCAGAATATTGCCATGGACACAAAGGTTTATTCGGAGGAAGAAATGCAGGACATTATGAAGTATCTTC